>Ga0105049_10003373_pt1 | contig 18854 bp, 17 predicted proteins | sample MAT06_FD_78087 | JGI IMG/M metagenome (GOLD analysis project Ga0105049, IMG submission 78087) | Freshwater microbial communities from Lake Fryxell liftoff mats and glacier meltwater in Antarctica - MAT-06 | ecosystem: Environmental > Aquatic > Freshwater > Ice > Liftoff microbial mat | place...
CGAGGCGCCGCCCGGCGGGATCGCCGAGCGCGAGGCGAATATCGAGCGTCATCCCCGCCAACTCCGTCAGGCGGGGCGATCCCGCGGCACCCTCGTCCAGCACTAGCGGCGCCAGCGCAGGGGTCGTCGGGACAATGGAGTGGCCAAGGGCGCGCATCCACTGGAGACCGGCGCCATCGCTGCCGGACTTCGGCAGGGCAAGCCCGCCGGTGGCGAGTACGAGGCGGCGGGCGTGGATGGGCGGGGCGTCGGAAAAGGTGATCTGGAATTGGGGCTGGTCGGTCATGGGCGAGACGGCCATGCTACTGTGGACGGAAGCGACGCGTGTACCCGAGCGGAGATCGACCCCAAGGTCCGACGCGCGTTTCAGCAGCGCGTCGAGAACGGTGCGGGCCTTGTCGCTGACAGGGAAGTACTTCCCCGTTGGTTCCAGCTTCAGTTCGACGCCAAGGCTCGCCATCCACTCCAGCGTGCGACGCTCGTCAAAGGCGCGGAGCACATTGCGGATGATCGGCTTGGGTCCGCCGCAGTAGTCCTCCGGCGTGACCTCGCGATTGGTCACATTGCAGCGCCCGCCGCCGCTGACGAGGATCTTCGCGCCGGGCTTGCGGGCGCCCTCCAAGAGCACAATGCCGCGACCAGTTCCCGCGAGGGCCTCCCCCGCGAAAATCGCCGCCGCCAGCCCCGCCGCCCCAGCGCCAATAATGACGAGGTCGGCGTCAGGCATGGGAGGAATGGGACGGATGCGACGCGATTACTGCCGCCTTGCCGTTTTCCGCATTTTCCGCCTTTCCCCGCCTTCCCCTACTCATCAATCACCTTCCGAAACACGCGTCTCACGTTCTCGTTCATCACGCCGTGGATGTCCTTCTCGTTCCAGCCGCGCGTGCGGAGCCCCTCGGCGACGGACTGCCATTTGGAGGCATTCTCCAGGCCTTCGGGAAAGGCCCAGATGCCGTCGAAATCCGAGCCGAGCCCGACGTGCTCGGGGCCCATGATCTTCGCGGCGTGCTCGATGTGGTTCAGGTAAGTATCCAGCGTCACGCGACTCTCGTCGGGTATCTTGGAGAGCAGCAGGAGACGGCGCGCCTCGCGGTACTCCGGGTTGCGCGTGTTGCCGCCGAACTTGGACTTCAGGGCTTCGATTTCGGCCTCGGATTTTTTCTCGGCTTCATCGGTGGCGGCGGACCACGCGTCGCTCAGGTAGGCGGAGTAGGCGTTGATGCCAATCACGCCGCCATTGGTGGCTAGCGCGCGTAGCTGGTCGTCTGTCATGTTGCGTGCGTTGTCGCAGAGCGCCTTGCAGCAGGAGTGCGATGCGATCACGGGATCGGTGGTGATTGCGAGCGTGTCATAGAACGTCTTCTCCGACACATGGCTGATGTCCACCACCATGCCGAGGCGGTTCATCTCCCGGACGACATCCTTGCCGAAATCGTTGAGGCCCAGCTCGATGTTTTCCTTGTCGTTGGAGGAGCCCGCCCACAGCAGATTATTGGTCCATGTCAGGGTCATGCCGCGGATGCCAAGGCGATGATAAGTGCGCAGCATCGCCAGGTCGTCGGCGATCGGCGCGCCGCCCTCCAGCCAAAGCCAGAGCGCGATGCGGCCTTCCGCGTGGAGCGCGTCGGACTCGGCGACGGTGCGCGCGAGGCCCACATCGCCTGCGTGGACCTTGGCCTGGGCCTCGAACAGGTCGATCATCTGGAAGGAGCGCTTGGCGGCGTCCATCCCCGTGACGAGCCCCGAATTCACCCACACGGCGAGCACCTGGTCCCGCACCCCGCCCTCGCGCATGGTGGGGATGGTGACCTGCGCCCACGGCGGGGCGTCCAGCAGGTCCACGCCGTTGTCGATCGCGCGCAGCAGAATGTCAGAATGCAGATCCATCACGGGTACGGCGTCGGGCCCGCCGCGGGCCGATTGGGAGGCGGTTGCCACGATGAGACCGAACATAAGTGTTCCGAGAAGCCGTTTCATGGGGATCGTTCGCTTTCCTGTTGCCGGATACCTCTGGCGGGGGCGCCGCGTTGTGTCCACCGGCATTTGGGGGCCGCGGGCCTGGAAGGACCGTCTCCGCCCGCTTGACACCCCGCCAGCCGCCCGCGCCAATACTCCCCCCGGCAGGCAGGACACCGAATCCCCCTTCCGCGCGACACTTCGGCGGAACCCGCGAGACACCCAAACATGAAGATTCACGAGTATCAGGCCAAGGAACTCCTCGCCAGCTATGGCGTACCCACACCCAAGGGGAAGGTGGCCACCACGGTGGCCGAGGCGGAGAAGATCGCCACCGACCTGATGTGTTGGCCCGTGGTCGTGAAGGCCCAGGTCCACATGGGCGGCCGCGGCAAGGCCGGCGGCGTGAAGGTGGTCAAGGACATGGACGGCCTGCGTGCCGCCGCGAAGGCGATCCTCGGCCTCGACATCAAGGGGAGCATCGTCCGCAAGATTCTGATCGAGCCCGGCGTGGACATCCGCAAGGAAATCTACCTCGGCATCATCATGGACCGCGCCAGCCAGCGCCCCGTGATCATGGCCTGCGCCGAGGGCGGCGTGGAGATCGAGGAGTTGGCGGTCACCCACCCCGACGCCATCATGAAGCTTGGCGTTCCGCCGACCTACGGCTTCCGCGCCCACCATCTGCGCGATGTGGCCAAGTTCCTCAACATCCCCGCCACCGCCATAAAGTCCTTCAATGCGATCATGAACGGCTTGGTGAAGACGTTCTACGAGAAGGATTGCGACCTGGCGGAGATCAACCCGCTCGTCATCAACGGCACCGGCGAAGCCATCGCCTGCGACGCGAAGATCACCTTCGACGAGAACGCGCTGTATCGGCACCCCGAGCTGGAACTCCTGCGCGACGACGGCGAGGAAGAGCCGCTCGAGGTCGAGGCCCGCGAGAAGAAGCTGAACTACGTGAAGCTGGACGGCAAGATCGGCTGCATCGTCAACGGCGCCGGCCTTGCGATGGGCACCATGGACATCGTGAAGCACTTCGGCGGCGAGCCGGCCAACTTCCTGGACATCGGCGGCGGCGCCAAGGCAGAGCAGGTGGCCGACGCCCTCGCGCTCATCACCTCCGACCCCGCCGTGAACACCGTGTTCTTCAACATCTTCGGCGGCATCGTCCGCTGCGACCTCGTGGCTGAGGGCATCCTAAACGCCCTCCAGTCGCTCCCCAACTTCAACGTCCCCATCGTCATCCGCCTCTCCGGCACCAACGAGGAGAAGGCCCGCCAGATGCTGGAAGGCACCAAGCTGCACCTCGCCGCCACCATGGCGGAAGGTGCGAAGAAGGCCGTGGAGATTAGCAACAGGGGGTAACCCAAGTGATCAAGTCCCTCGCAGGTCTGGTGATGCTGTCGCTTATTGGGACCCTGATGATCGGCTGTACCGGCGTGCCAAAAGGGCTCGAACCTGTTCGCGGATTCGAGCCCGATCGCTATTTGGGGACCTGGTACGAGATCGCGCGGCTGGATCACCGATTCGAGCGCGGCCTTTCGCACATCAGCGCCGACTATCAGCGCGATGGCGATGCGATCAAGATCGTCAATCGCGGATACAAGGCAGCCAAGGGAGAGTGGAAGGAGGCCAATGGCCGAGCCACGTTCCTGGGCGAATCTGACGTGGCGAGCCTCAGGGTGGTCTTCCAGTGGCCATTTGCCGGCGGCTACCACGTCTTCCAGCTCGACAAGGAAAACTATCAATGGGCGATGGTTACCGGACCAACGCGCGGCTACTTTTGGCTCTTGTCGCGCACACCGCAGATGGATGAGGCGCTGCGCGAGGATCTCCTCGCGCGCGCTGCGGACGCCGGATTTGCCCGCGACAAATTCATCATCGTGGACCACGCCGGGACCCCGCCCGAAGGCGAGTGATCAGGGATTCTGAGATGCTGAAAGTAAGTGGTGCCTCGGCTAGGACTCGAACCTAGAACCAATGGATTAAGAATCCACTGCTCTACCACTTGAGCTACCGAGGCACTTCCGAGCGGGGCGGGTGCCGCCGCGCAAGGGGCGGCAACATCGGGGGAGGGCGCGGGCGCCGCAAGGGGAAAATCGGCGGTGATCGCGCGCGGTTGCGGCGGAGCGAGTGTCGGGAAAAAATAGGGCACAATAGGGTTGCGGTTTCGGTTCCTTGGTTCGCGAATTGCTGGAAGAGCTTTCACCAAGCGACAACCTGTCGGGAGCGACCCCATGACTCGCCGTGCCTTTACACTGATCGAGCTGCTCATCGTCGTTGCGATCATCGCAATCCTCGCGGCCATTGCCGTGCCGAACTTTCTGGAGGCGCAGACGCGCAGCAAGGTAGCACGGGCCAAAGCTGACCTGAGAACTCTGGCGCTTGGCCTCGAGTCGTATGCCGTCGATAACACAAACTATCCCTACTCGGAGTCCATCAACTCTTCGATCTGGCTGGCTCCAGGGGGCTTTCCGAAAGCGAATCCAGCCATGCGCTGCGGCGGGGTGACTTCTCCGATCGCCTACCTCACGTCGGTGCCGGTGGACGTTTTTTCGCACCCCAACGTGGACATCGCGACGGGACTGCCGACGGGGGAGCCCGCGCCGATTTATTACGAGAAGGCCGGATTTGGTTTCAACGATGGCGTCAAGCTGACAGACATGCCGTCGCCGGTTCCCAACGACCTCGTTGGCACCACCAGCATTGCGGGCGTTCAGGCGGCCAGTACACTGGTGAGGAGCGACTTGCAGACGCCACGGCGTTTCGTGCTCTACAGCCTCGGACCGGACATCACGCCGCACGCGATCGACATGCAGTCCAAGGCGGAGGTCTCCCGGTCGCGCTACTTCATCGGCAACCGGTACGACCCAACGAACGGCACGGTCAGCACGGGGAACGTGATCCGCTTCGCCGATGGGACGAATTTCCCGTAACGGGAAGTCCTATCAACCGCGCCGGTCGAGGACGCTCTCGAAATCGGCGCGGGATTGCTGCTTCATCATGTCCTTGCGAATCTCTTCCTGAGTCTCTGCCCACGATTTCCACCCCGGTGGTATTTTCGTTGGCTCGCTCGTATGCTCGGTATGGCACTCGACGCATTCCTGGGAGGCGACTTCCGCATGGAGCTTGATCGAGTACTCGCCTTTTCCGTTGAGGAAGGGCGATTCGTTCTTCCCCTCGCGGAAAAGCTCCATCGCCTTCTCGAAAGGAAGTTCGGGCTTCAGGGCGCCGTGGCAGCCGCCCTCCTGGCAGCCTAGCTTGGTCACAAAGCCCATGCTGCTCCCCACCGGCACATGACAAGCATAGCACTCCACGGCCACCGTACCGTATCCCGCCACGTGATGGTTGACGGCCATGCCACTCGCATAGGCATCGGGCTTCTTTGCCCCCGCGATCCACAGGGCCACGGCGGCGGCGATGCTGATCCCCGTCGCGGAATAGCTGGCGGCTCGGGAGCTGATTTTTTCCTTCACGGCCATGACGCTATGCTCCTCCTAGAGGGAGAACTTGATGCTCTGCACGATGTGAACGATCGTGAGCAGGATGAAGAGGACGGCCAGCGGATAGTGTACCAGCCGCCAGCCCGACAGCAACTGAGCCCCAAGCAGGATTCGCATCGACGCCTTGGGGTCGTGGGCGCCTCCGCGCAAGGCGAGCTGCTCGATCTGGAGCTGTTGGCGCAGCGCCCGGAAAATCACGAGGCCCACGGAGCCGCTGATGGCGGTGACGAGGAGTACCGTGGAGATAAGAATTGTAAGGAGGGGCTTTGCCGGCAAGTCGCCCGGCAGGATCCCGCGCAGGAAGTTGCCACTGTGGATGAGGATCATGGCGACGGAGACGACGGCTGTGGCGATGTGGGTGTATAGCCATGCCCTCAGGCTGCCAATGGTGGGCACCAATCCGCGCCGCGCCGCGGCCACATAGAAGATACAGGAGAGCGAAAACGCGAGAAGGTAGGTGCCCCACGTTCCGCAGAATTCGAGCACCCAGGACATCTTGTGGAATCGAAGCTGGTATTCTCCCCACAGGGTTCCGCTGACGAGGAGCACCCAAGCCCCGCCGAGGAGCGAGGCGCGTGTCACCAGCGCCGAACGCTGCTGGCGCGAGAGCCGCAGGAGTGAGTCGCCGAGGAGTTGTGATGGCGCGGCGGCGCGGGTTGATTGTGCCTGACCCGTCAGGACGGCGCGCCAATCCTCGTAGCACGCGTCGAAGGTCGCATATCGCTTGGCGGGATCCTTGGCCATCATGCGCGCGATGATGCGGTCCACGTCGCGGGAGAGCGCCGTGTTGATGGAGGAAGGCGGGCGCACTTCCTCGTTGAGGTGACGGTCCAGCACATCCTGCATCAGCTTGGAGGGAAACGGCACCTCGGCGGTGAGGCAGTAGAAAAGCGTCCCGCCGAGGGAGTACATGTCGGTGGCGGGGCTGAGCCCCTCAAGGCGGATCTGTTCCGGCGCGGCAAAGTGCGGCGTGCCCGCAAACGCGCTGGCGCCAGCGGCGGTGGATGCTTCCGCCAGACCGAAATCCACGATCTTCACGTCGCCGTTCTCGTCCAGCATGATATTGGCAGGCTTGATGTCGCGGTGGACCAGGTTGTCCTCCGACGTGCGCTGCAGCGCGCTGCACGCCTGGCAGGCGATGTTGGCGACCACCTCGATCGGGAGCGGACCCTGCGCGTTGACAACGAGTTCCTTGAGCGTCTTCCCCTTGAGGTACTCCATCGTGAAGAACGCTTCGTCGTCCTGCACGAAAATCTCGTACACCTTCACGATGCGGGCGTGGTTGATCTGGCCGAGGGTCATGGCCTCGCGGCGGAAGGCGTCGATGAAGGCGGCGAGCGGCATGCCGCGGGGCACTTCGAGCTTCTTCATCGCGACGTAGCGCTGAAGGGATATCTGCTTGGCGAGGTAAACCTCGCCCTGGCCGCCGCTGCCGATCCGGTCGAGGACGACATGGCCGGCGACTACCTTGCCGATCAGGGCGCTCTTGTGGCGCGCCTTCTCCACGCGGGTGATCTCCTCCACCGACAGGCTTGTGCGCGTTGACTCATCGATGTAGGGCCTACTTTTGCTGTGCTGGTCCAATGGCGCCGTGCTGGAAATCCCGCGACTGCTGGACCCGGCGTTGGAATCGACCTCGGTGGCCTGCGCGTCCGTGTCGTATATACGCGGAACGAACTGGCGATCCTGTCGGGTCTGCTCGCTTTCCTGAAACCGATTCACGATGGTCTGGAGTTCGGGGAGTTCGTTGGGGAGGAGCTTGCGGAGGTCGGGCGTGGCCAGGATCTTCAGCAGTTCCGCAACGTCGGCACGCTGCTTGTCCGTGAAGCTGCTGGTATCGGCCAGCAGATCGGCCAGCGCCTTGGGCGGATTCCCGCGGCCTTGGGCATTCACCAGCGCATCGTGTACGCCAGGAGCGCAGAGGCCGTGGCGGACGAGGAGGCCAAAAAGGAGGTAGTCCTCCCGAAAGCGGAATGCCTGAGCCTCCGCATCGTCCGACTTCGTGACGAGGGTCTTGTCTTCCATTCGCTGGCCAATGCCTACGGTAGTTTCGGTGGAACCGTGAGATGCTTCAGCCTACAGCGCCACAGAAAACTCGACCGATGGCACTGTATTTTCTGCCTACAACCCGCCCCCCCTCCCTGCTTGGTCGATAATCATCATCTTGAGGCCGGGTTGCCCCGGATCCGAATCGAGGGGCTCGCCCCCCGCGCGCCGAGCGTCCAACTGCTCCGCCATCTGAGTTGTCATGGCCACGGGAATGCGCTTGGAAGGGTCGGCGAATACTGCTTCGCGGGACGCCACCACGGGGCCCCACCAGGCCGGGAACAGGTTGGATTCCTTGGACAGCACAAAGTCCAACTCGGCCTTGCTCATCGTGCGCAGCGCCACTCCATCCTCGGGGCGCGGATACAGGTCGAGCAACTGGTCCAGCGCCACGTCGCCCGATAGGGGCGCGGGCAGGATAAAGTTCGTCGGGAACAGCCCCACGTCGGCGCCCGTGCGCTCCTCGATCAGCTTGGCCAGGCGCGGGGCAATCTCCTTCCACGGCGTGATCACCTTGCCCACGATGGGGCTGGCCACGGGAGGAACCTTCGCGCGCTCCACAGCCGACCATTCGTACTCCCCGTTGGCGACGACGAGTCGCACGACGTGGGTTTTGGGATCGGGAACCACAACGACAGCCATGGAGCGCTTCTTCAAATGGGGCGCGCGAAGGACCCCTCCCTCGGCGAGAAGGCCGGGATGCTCCAGCGGATCGAGGATCAATTCACTGACGTTCTCCGCCTTGATGGCGAGTTCGCCCTCCTTCGCCAACCGCAGGTCGATGGAAGCAAGGCGGCCGGGCTCTTCCACGGCGCGGATCGAGGCCCACCATGCCTTCCCGCGTGTGGGCGTAAACGCCCTGTGGACGATGTGGTCGGGGCGCTGGATACGGGTGCGGCCGGCGAAATGCTCGCCGATCGCGGGGAGCATCCGGCTAATCATGCTGGACTCGTGGCCGACGCCCGGGAGTTCCAGATAGCGGTGGGATATCCCCGCGTCGGCAAGGGCCGCAACCGCCCGACGACCGAATCGCACGGGGACCGCCTCGTCGGCGTCGCCGTGAATCACAAGGGGGTCCAGAAACTCCAAATTGCCCACCAGTTCGACCGGTGCCCAGCCCGCCATGGGGGCGATGCCGGCAAAGAAATCAGGATGCGCCGCGGCGGTGTGCCAGGTTCCCCAGCCACCCATCGAGTGCCCGATCAGGAAGATGCGGTCGCTGTCTATACGCGCCACGGTGCGCGCATCCTCGATGGCCTCGAAGACGTCGCGCTCTCCCGAGCCAAGGTAGAAGAAATTCCCGCGCCCTTGCGGGCACAGGACGATCCACCCGCGCTCCTCCGCCCACTCGCGCACGGTGGTTGCCGCAAACCAGCTCTCCCAAGTGGCGCCGTGACCATGGAGGGCCACGACCAGGGGGAGTGGCGAGCCGGTGCCTTCGTGCGCCGCTGGCAGGAATAGATTGTAAGGCTGGCTGGCGCCGTCCTGCGCCGAAACAAAGGTCCGCGAATGGGTCCCCGGGGGAAGCTGCTCTGCGAAGGCGACTTGGGACACGGCGCACAGCCCCATCGAAAGAATGAATGTCGAAAATCTGCTCAAGGGAAGAGTCCTCCGCGAAGTCCGATTTGACACAATCACGGTGCTGTGAAGGATTAACGGGTGCCAGCCGAAAAACTAAGCGGGAGGTCGCAAGGCAACGATGTCTGAATCTGCTAGCGAGAGGCGCAAGTCGCGCCGGTTGTCCATCACCGCGGATGTCATCGTTTCGATGATGATCCCCGAGGAGACGTTCACGCCCAATTCGGTGCGGGGCTATGGGCTGGAGATTTCCCAGCTCGGAATGAGCGTAAAGACCTATCAACTCTCGCAGGAGGAATACACGGCCCTGATGAAGGGCGTGCGCTATGCGAGAATCCTGCTGTTCCTGCCCTATTACGAGGACCCCCTGGACTTTAAGGCTGCACTCATGTGGTCGGACTACCATGCCTATCCCGGCAACGACAAGCCACACTGCCTCCTCGGATTCCGCTTCAACAACATGGCCCCCGGGGATGTGGCCAAGCTGGAGGACGCCTACAACCGCCTCTCGCGCGACTCGGTCTCCGACGTGCCGCGCAACGCGGTGCGGCTCGAAGATTAGGGCATTGCGATTTTTTCCGCAGCGAGCCTTCGGACGTCCGTTGAGTCAATTCAGTACATCCGGTCAATTCGGTCCATTGGCTGCCGGGAATTCAAGAACGCCTCGGCAATCGACAAAAAAACCGGCGGGCTCCCTGGAGCCCGCCGGTTTTTGTCCTGGGTGGCTTGGCGATGCGGCTACGGAATGCGCTCGAAGCGAACGCCGTCGGCCATGACGACGCCGGTGCCGGAGCCCGCGGCGCGGACGATGACGCTGCCCGAGGTGTCGAACGTATAGATTCCAAGGTTGAACCACTGACCGCCGTTGATCTGCTGGTTGACCGTCAGGCTTCCAGATCCACCCGAGCGGTTGACGACGTGGACGGCGCTGGCGGAACGGTTGGCGCCGGCGAGATAGTATACGAGCACGCGATAGGTGCCGGGCGTCAGGCCGTTGAATGTGTAGGTGGCGTCGGTGCTTGCGGCGCCCGCCGTGGCGAAGCGGTAGTTACTACCCCATCCGCCCGCGATCGTGCCGGTGCTCCAAGTGCCGGCAAACGTAGCGTCCGTGTTATCCAGCGTAATCAGGGGGATCGGCGTCGGAGAAGGCGACGGCGACGGCGTCGGCGTGGGAGTGGGCGTCGGGGAGGGCGTGGGAGACGGAGACGGGCTTGGCGAGGGAGACGGCGATGGCGACGGCGACGGGCTTGGGCTCGGCGTCGGAGTCGATCCGACAATGCGGCTATTCACGCCCAGGCGGGCCTCGCCCGCGTTGAAGTTCGTGCCGATGTACGGATACATCAGGTCGCCGGGACACACGGTGGCGCCCACGTCGCGATGGCCCGCAATTACGCCTTCAGTCTGGCCGTTGTAGGTGCTGGAGCCAAGACCCGTGAAGGGGTTGGGCATACGCCAGGCGATCAGGTTGTAGAGCGAGTTGCGCTGCGCGGTTGTCGGCTGGTGGTTGTAGGGGGTGTGCATGTACCCCATCACGTTGAAGCCGAAGCTGTTGGTGTTCACGCCATCGTGGGCGCCGCGCGGTCGTGTCGTCATGGAGCCAGCGCGCCCCTCGAAGTTATTGCCCAGCTTGTCGGTCAGGAAGTGGTATCCAATGTCCGACCATCCGTTCACATCCATGTGGTAGTTCTGGATGGAGCGAACGAGCGCGGCGGAGGTGCTCTGGGAGGTGGTGTTGAAGTCGTTGGGGCCGGCGGTGTGGTGGATGACGGCGCGATTCAGCGATGTCATCTGGGTGGCGGTGCTCTTCGGCGCGCGGGCGCTCCAGCAGGAGCGGACACAGATCGTTGGCTGGGTCGCGTTGCCCGCCGCGCTCGCGTCCGTCCAAAGCAGGGGTGCGATACAAAGAGAACCAAGAATGGAAAGCAGTAACTTCAACCGCATAACGACCTCCTGGAGAGCCTCATGGGGCTCTCGGCTGGGATTCTGACTCCACCGGAGCCAGTTGCGACGCCAACTTTTCCAGCGACTCCACCTTCCCACCCACTCCTTCGCCAAGGGTGCTGTCCTGATAGAAAAAGCGCACCGCCTCCAGAACAGGGGACGCGGCGTTCTCCGAAGTAAGCACGAAGCGATAGCGGAAGGCGGCCCACCGCTCGTCGCCATAGTTGAAAAGCCCCCCGGGCTGAAATCCGTGAAAGGGATTCGGGGAGCCGTCGGGATAGGTCGGCGAAATCTCGCCGTGGGCCTCGTCGTCCGCGATGATCTGGGTCCACGGGCCCCAGGTCTTGCCATCGGGCGAGAGCGCAAACTCCGCATCCACGCGCGTGCCGTCGGCGAGCCGCTGGCGCCAGAGCGGCGCGAAGGAATTGCCGGGGAACTCGGTGTATTCGTTGGGGGAGGTTGCGGTTCCCTTGCGCGTGCCTGTGGCACCCGGCGCGGGGGGCGGGAGCTCGATGCCGTTGGCGGTCAGCACCAGGCCATCCAGCTTGAAACCCTCCGGCAGTTTCTCGACGCCCTTGAACTCGCGAACATAGGTCGTGCGGGGCTGGTCCTCGGGATTGAAGGGCGTGACGACCGGAGCAGGTGTCGGCTCCTCGACCGCGACCACGGGCGCGGGCGCGGGCGCCGCTGGCGGTGGAGTCCGTAGAGCTTCTTTCGGGAACAATCCCGGACCAAACATAACAAGGCCCAAAACGGCCAAACCAGCAATGCTGCCCATCGCGACTGCGCGTGAGTTCATGCTTACCCCGTCAGGAATCGGGAAGCCAACACCCGAGGCCGTCGATTAGGAACTACTGCATCATTGGCGAAGTGATGACTGCGAAATGGCATCGAGTCAATGCGCTTCGATGCTCCCATGAAAAATCAGGGAATTCCCCCGGCTATGCGGAGGTGAAGATGGGCGGCATCGGGCAATCGAGGGAGATGGCGATGCTGCGGAGCAGTTCCGCCTCCGCCAGCGTCAGCGTATCGTCCGCGGCGATGGCCGTGGCACAGGCGCTGAGGACGCGCTGCTTGATCTGGGGCGAGGCCTGGGAAAGGCGCTTGAACGAGGCCAGAACGGCGTCGAGGGCACAGTCCCACGGCGCGACCATCACCATCGCGTTGCCATCGCGGCCAATGGCGGCGGTGCCGACGCGGAAGACGGTCTCGGGATCGACCTTTCCCTCGTCTCCGCGATGGGCGATGGCGCTAAGAAGCACGGCGATGTCGCCCAGCAGCGGAGCGATCGCATAGTATTGTGGACCGCGGCGGAGCGCGGCGCGCTGGGCGGTATCCAACGAGCGCACGACAAACTGAAGGATGACGTACTCGGCGAGCGTCGTCTTCTCGTCGGCCAGAACCAGCCTGTGAACATTGGCGCAGAATGCCTCGGCCTCGGCGGGATACATCTGCCGGAGCGCTGGGAGCGACAGCTCCAGCAGCGCCAACCGCGCACGCGGATCGGCCTGGCCCAACTCCACGAGCGCATTCTGCACCTCGAAGCGGAGCTCCGCCGGAACGATATCGCGATGCGCTTCGGAACCGGCCTCGCGCCCGGCGTCGTCCTCCGTAAGCAGCAGGGCATAGATGATCCCCTGGGCTCCGCCCACGCGGCGGGTGGCCTGGCGAAGGTTCTCGGGAAGGCTGTCAAGAAGCCGCCGCGCGAAGTCGATCTTGTCGGGCGTGGGATTGCCGATGCTCGCCAGGATCGCGGCGGCCTGGACCATTTGGGGGGAAGGGGTGTTGATTGGTGGGAATGGCAGTGGGGCGGCGACAGGCGCTTCCTTGCGGCTCACATAACCCTTCCCAACAGGGCGCTGGGGAATGGCGACGGGAGGCACCTCGGGATAGGTGCCGTCGAACGCGGGATCGATGAGCTTGATTCGCTTTCCCAGCGGTGGATGTGTGGAGAACAGCTCATCCAGAAAAGCGATCGACTTCACGGAACCAAAGAACATGTGGCTGGCCTCCTCCGCGGCGGCCCCGTGAACCACGGAGCCGCCGCTCAGGCCACCGATCTTCCTGAGTGCGCCGGCCAGTCCATCGGGATTGCGCGTGAACTGAACGGCCGCCGCGTCGGCCAGGTACTCCCTCTGGCGGGACACGGCGGACTTGATCAGGCGCGCGAAGAAAACCCCAATCGATCCGATTACGAAGATGACGACCCCCAGGGCCAGAAGGGGCGCCACGGCCCTGACGTCCCTGTTGCCGTCCCGGCCACCGGTTGACGCGGCGATCCGGACCATTCCGGCCCCCAGCATCCCCACGCCAACAAGGCCGTGGAGCAGTCCGATCAGCCGTACATTCAGCCGCATGTCGCCATTTAGGATGTGGCTGAACTCATGGGCGATGACGCCCTGAAGCTCGTCGCGGGTAAGGCGCGCGATCGCCCCCTGCGTGACGCCGATGGCAGCGTCCTGCGGGGTGAAGCCCGCGGCAAAGGCGTTGATGCTTCCCTCCTGGTTTAGCACGAACAACTCGGGCTTGGGACAGCCCGATGCGATCGACATTTCGTCCACGATATTGTGGAGCTTGCGCTCGTCGCTGTCCAAGGTATCGGCCGAGACGTGGGTGCCGCCCAGCGACGCGGCGACTATTGAGCCACCCTGGCGGAGTTCGATCATCTTGGCGATGGTGCCGCCGAGGATGATGATACAGGTGCCTCCCGCGACCACGGCGAGCACCTCGAACCGCATCAGCAATTCCACATAGCTGCGGTCCCCCGTCATGCCCCCCAGAAAAAAGTAGATCGCTGCGCATACCCCAGAATGCACCGACACGACGATGAGGACCACCGCCACAATGAACATGACAACGAGCAGACTCGTCGAGCGCGACGCGCGGGCTTGTTGTCCGAAAAAGTCCATCGTTGTCATGCGGCGTTCCTCCGGGGGCGTCGGCGTCTCGGGAGAGAATACAATCGAGGGTCGAAGTTATTCCAACGGGGCGCTACCGCCAAGTTACTCCTGCGAAGCCGCCGCGGACCAGCGCCCCGCGCCAAACCCCACCACCGCCACGATGGCCGCCAGTATCATGGGCGAGTAAATGCTGTCGAACCCCACGGTCTCCAGCACCAGATTGTGCAGAAACCAGAGGACCAGCGCGAACGGGCCGAATGCTCCCGCCAGAATGATGGGCCTCCTGGGGGAAGGAGCGCGGAATCTCCGCAGCGCCACCCACGCCGCGACGGGAGTCAGCACGGCGGCGGCGGTCAGCGCGCCAAGGACGAACGATGGATTGAGGAGGAGATCGAGCATCAGGGGAGTTTCCTGTTTTCCGACGCGCTCAGGCGCACCTTCTCCTGCACGATCTCCCGATTGTCCTGAACCCGGATTGCGCGCCTCGTCCACGCCGTCAGCCGCGACAGCGCGATTCGGACGATGATCGCCACGATGAACGCCACGGCGGAGGGAATCAGCAGGTGGCGAAGTGGCGAGGCCGTGCTTCCCCAGATCGAATAGCTCCACGCCGCCAGCAGCAGCCATCCCAGCAACGTCAGGAACCGCGCCACCGCCATGACCATTCCGATATACATGGAGTTCTTGTGTACCGCGCGGCGCACGCGGCTGGGGAGGCACTCCACGGGATGGCGGGTCGCGCTGGCCATCACTCCACATAGCTCCTTGGAACGCGCTGCGTCACCAGGCAGGTGATCTCGTAGCCGATGGTTCCCGCCAGGCGCGCGGCTTCCTCCGCGCGGATCGACCCAGCTCCCTGCGCGCCATACAGCACCACCTCGTCGCCGATCCCCGCCTCGGGCACCGTGCTCAAGTCGATCATGAACTGGTCCATGCACACGCGGCCTCGGACCGGCACGCGGCGCCCGCGCACGAGCACCTCGGCGCGATTCGAGAACTGGCGCAAATACCCGTCGCCATATCCCGCCGGAACGATGCCGATCAGCGTGGGCTGCTGTGCCGTCCACGTGCGGCCATAGGAGATCGTGTCGCCCGGTTCCGCCATGCGGAGCGAGGCGATGGCGCTGCGGAGCGAGAGGACCGGGCGGAGCTCCGGGCATAGTTCCGGCATGTCGCTGGGCTCGATGCCATAAATCATGATCCCGGGACGCACCATGTCATAGTGCGCCCGCGGATGCCGCAGGATCGCCCCCGAATTCGCCGCGTGGATCGTCGCGTGGACTCCGGCGGAGCGAGCCTGCGCGACGACGGCCTCGAAGCGGTCGCACTGAAGATTCGTGAAAGCGATCTGATTCGCCTCGATGCCGTCGGCCACGGCGAAGTGCGTGAAGATGCCCGCGATGTGATCGGCGTTGGCGGCGGCGAGGTTGATCCACTCTGGCTCGTCGAAGCGAATCCCATCGCGGCCGATCCCCGTCTCCACCTGCACATGGACTCGCGCGCGGCGGCCCGCGCGGTGGGCAACGTCGAGGTGATGCTTCAGCAGTTCCAGCGAACCCACCGCGCAACCGACGTCCGCCCCCTGCATCGCGTCTGCCTCGTGCGCCAGCGTCGGTGACATCACCAGAATATCCGCGTCGGCGAATCCCTCCGACTCCCTCAGCGCCAACCCCTCGTCCGCCGTCGCCACGCCCAGCGCGGTGGCACCCGCCTGCACCGCCGCCCGGGCCACCGGCACCATCCCGTGGCCATAGGCGTTGGCCTTCACTACCGCCATGATGCGCGGCTTCATTCCGATACCGCGACGAACAACGCCGATGTTGTGACGCACGGCATTCAGATCGATGAGGGCGCGGGTGGGGCGGAGATTCTCCGCCACAGAGCTCGCGGGCTCGGCGAGCCGCGTGGTCACAGCAACCGCCATCCCGCCGCCAACCCCTCCATGAGGCGGTCGGCTTCCTTCGGGCCCCAGCTTCCGGCGTCGTAGTTGGGGAAGTCGGGGCGGGGGAGGGCGTCCCAGCCCTTCTGGATCGCGGTGCAGATGCGCCATGCTTCCTCGACCTCGTCGGCGCGGGTGAAGAGCGAGCCGTCGCCGAGGATGCAGTCGAGGAGGAGGCGCTCGTAGGCCTCCGGCGACTGCGAGCCGAAGCTGGAGCCGTAGCGGAAGTCCATCTGCACCGGTTGCAGCGTCGTGTTCAGGCCCGGCTGCTTGGCTGCGAAGCTCATCGAAATGCCCTCGTCGGGCTGGATGCGCAGCGCGAGGATATTCGCGCGGCGCGCCTCGCTGTTGGGATAGATCTCGTGCGGAGGGCGCTTGAAGATCACGGCGATCTCCGTCGCCCGCTTGGGGAGGCGCTTTCCCGAACGTAGCAGGAACGGCACGCCGGCCCAGCGCCAGTTGCGGACCTGAAGGCGGAGCGCGACGTAGGTGTCCGTGACGGAGTCCTTGGGGATCAGGTTCTCTTCGCGATAGGCGAGCGCCTCCTTCCCGCGGAGCGACCCGGCGCCATACTGGCCACGGACCACGTTGTCGCGGACTTCCTCCACGGTCATCGTCTCGATGGCGCGGAGCACGCGCGTCTTCTCGTCGCGGAGCGCGTCCGCGTCGAGCGACGCGGGGGGCTCCATCGCCGTGAGGCACATGAGCTGCAGGACGTGGTTCTGCACCACGTCGCGGAGGATTCCCGCCGTGTCGAAATACTGCCCGCGACGGCCCGGCATTCCCACTTCCTCGCCCATGGTGATCTGCACATGGTCGATGTAGCGCGAGGACCAGAGCGGCTCGAAGATGGAGTTGGCAAACCGGAAGGCGAGGATGTTCTGCACCGTCTCCTTGCCGAGATAGTGGTCGATGCGATAGACCTGCTTCTCGTCGAGGACGGCGGAAATCTTGCGGTTGAGCGCGCGCGCGCTGTCGAGGTCCGTGCCGAAGGGCTTCTCCACAACCACGCGGGTCCACGTCTTCTCGGGGACTGCCGGGCGTGCGAGCTTGGACGCGGCCATGGCGTCGGTCACCGGCTCGAAGAACTCCGGAGCGATGGCGAAATAGAACAGGCGGTTGCCGGGGAGGTTGTACTCCTTCTCCAGCGCCTCCAGCCGCTCGCGCAACTTGCCGAAGTCGTCGGCGCTGTCGAGCTGGCCGGACTGATAGTACACGTTGTTGAGGAAGTCGTCGGCTTCCTGCCGGCTGGCGGGCTTGGCGCGCGAGTGCTCGGCGAGCGCCGTATAGAGGTCGTCGCGGAACTCGCCGTCGGCCTTTTCCCGCCGCGCAAACCCGACGATGGCAAACCGCGACGGCATCTGGCCGTTGCGCGAGAGATTGTAGAGCGCCGGGATCAGCTTGCGCCCCGTCAGGTCGCCGGTCGCCCTCAGCACCACGATGGTACAGGGCTCGGGAGCCCGCCGCTTGCTGCTGCCGTCCCTCAGGGGGTTGCTGTTCGCCATGGTTGCTCCGCCGTCGCTCTGGTCTTGGTTGCCGATACGCCGCGAATATCACCGCGACGGGGGATGGGTGAGCAAGGGGTGTTCGCGGCTCCCGCGCTTCTACTGGTGCCGATGCGCCCACTCGGGAAACGCCTCGCGGATCGTCGCGATCTCCTGGGCCCGGATGGCAAGGAGCAGAGGGCGCGATCCGCGTCGGACGGAGGGGACGAAGCCCGTCTCGGGAAACTGGATGACGGGGAGGCGCTTCTCGATGCGCTGGCGGAGGTCGCCCTGTTCCTCCCAACCGGCGTGGAGCACCCATAGGGTCCCCGTTCGCGGCAGGCCAAACTCCGCGATGACGCGCTCGGCGGCAGCCACCAGATGCTGTGGCTTGAAGTACCAATTGGTGTGGGGAATATAGCAGTAGAGCACGCCGTTGCGCTCGTACTGGCGCGGCACGGTTTCCCAATACCAGGCGGAGAGTTCCGGCAGATGGAAGCTCGCCACGAGCGCCGATTGCTCGTCGAGGAGCACGAAGTCGCCGGGCTGGAAGCGCGACTCCAGCGTGGCGATGGCGCGGTTGAATTCGTCCTCACGGGCGGGGAGTTCCTGCCTCCCCGCAAGGCGCACCGTCTCCACGCTGGCCATCACGCCATGCGCCGCCATAAGCCCCGCGACGGCCCAGCCAAAGAGCTTGCCGCGATCCGCCATGAATCCGCCAACGAAGAGCGCATAGTCCCGCCACCGCCCCCCGCAACGAAGCGCGCCATCCCCGCAAGCGCCGCCAGCAGGAACGCGAAGGCAAAGGTGTAGTTGCGGCACACCGAAGACAGCTCGATCAGCCCGGGCGAGAACGTCACCAGCCACGCCAGCGCGAGTCCGCCACGGGCGCCCGCCACCTCGCGCCCCAGCCACCATGCCAGCCCGATCATCGCCACCCCCGCGAGGAAGGGCGGCATCCTCAGCCAGAAGATGTCCCGCGTCGCGAGACCGACGGCGTGGTAGATGTAGTAGGACGCCGGCGGATGGGCGTGGAAGAGCGAGGTGCCGAACACGTCGTTCAGATGCTCCCGGTTCGCCGTCTGCAGGAACATGGCCTCGTCGGGGTTGATCAGGAACCCATCGACCCCCGTCAGGCGAAGGGCGGCGCCGACCAGCACCAGAACGCCCAGCAGGGTCCGCCGCCCCACGGCGGTATCGATCCCCTGCGCGACTCCCCTCGACCCAGCCACGTTAGGATTCCGGCGGCGGTCAGCAGGCAAAGTTGCAGGGCAAGACCCACGTTGGGGCGTTCCGGGGCGGGGGAATCAATCGGGCCGGGGGCCTTTCACGAGGCATCCCCCCAAACCCCACCCGTGCAAGGCGAAAGTGAAAATCTAGAGCGGTTCTCGAAAGTCTTGTCGCGATGGAGGACGCCGTAAAAGAGTATCGTGGGCATCTTGCCCGCGTGTGGGGGCGACGGGGCTCGGGCGAGACGCCCAAGCTACGTTGGAATACG
>Ga0105049_10003375_pt1 | contig 18854 bp, 16 predicted proteins | sample MAT06_FD_78087 | JGI IMG/M metagenome (GOLD analysis project Ga0105049, IMG submission 78087) | Freshwater microbial communities from Lake Fryxell liftoff mats and glacier meltwater in Antarctica - MAT-06 | ecosystem: Environmental > Aquatic > Freshwater > Ice > Liftoff microbial mat | place...
GCAAGCATATACGGCGCCCGCAGCATCCACATCAACTCCAGTGATGTAGTCTGCGCCATTACCACCGGTAGGCCCTGACCAGAGGTGACTGCCATTCACATCCAACTTACAAATTATACCACCAATGCCGCCAAAGCCGGTGGTGACATTCGTGCCCGCTCCCGGATCCAAATCCAACGAGCTAGCACCAGTATATCCGAAGAAGATCACAGTGCCATTGTCATCCACTGCCAATTTCGCAGGAACAGTGTTGTTACTTGCGCCCCCGAACGTGTGGTGCCAAACTTGAGTCCCAACTTCATTGAGTTTGGAGACAAACGTGTTTTGGTTATTCCCCTGAATCGCCACCCCCGCGAAGTAGATGTTGTCATTGCTGTCGATCACAAGGTCACGAGGATCGAGTATCCCGATACCAGCCGGGAAGACGGAGATAAACTCACCGTCACTTGAGAGACGTACTAAAAATGTGACCACGCCTGTGTCATAGAGCACATAACCCTCTCCTGGATCCATGCTTTCGGTAGAGCAACAAGTATTAATAGCGAATAAAATATCTCAATTCGAAAAAATAGTGACAAGGGCTTTAAAATCTGAATTATCGACTTGGGAATCCCACTTTCTGGCCCACAATAAATTCCCTTCCCCACCGTATTTGAAGATGTATGGAGATTTGCTAAACAAACCCCCTTGGCCATTAAGAATAAACTCTCCGGGCCCCGGATCAAAATCAATGGTTTGAGAGATAGCACCTACAAAGATCATTTCGCCGGTGTCGGTAATGGCCACGTCCGCTGGCATAGACTGAAACGGACCACTGAGGTGCTGCACAAGGTCGATGGATTGGCTTGTGGCTAAGTGGTTTAAGAAGAGCATAAAAACTGAAACAAGGAAGCCTTTTTTCATGAGCTCAGAATTGTACTAAACGGCGCAAATAAAGAGTAAAATGTGCCGACTCATAATTTCGTATGCCTTAGTTCACCTATTTTAATGACCGTATTAGAATGTGGGTGTGCCATCAACCTCTTCAAGCCACCAAAAAACAATAGATCATCCAAAGCAGCATCATCCAATGGCCCCAAAAAATTCTATGAATTAATGTCTTGAATCTTAAAAGAACTCTCAGACAATCTGACACATGCTACATCCACGTCTCATTCGAAAAAGAATCGAGGTGTCCCGGCTGTCCATAATTCGGGTCATGCGTAAAAGACCCGCCAAAAATCCTTACTCGAACAAAGCGCCGCAAACGAACTTTGGTCTGACCAGCCTCTCAACGACTTCAAGGCTAAAATACAAATACCGCTTTCTGGGTATTGTGTAGAATGATTCTTAACTATTGCTTTGTCCCACCAGAATTTAGATAAAATCTCACTATGAGCAAAAAAATAAATTTCTTCACTTTTGTCTTTCTGATCTCGGCACAAAGTCTTCTGGCACAGCCGTCCGACACGTTAAAAAGTACTACACTCAAAGAAATTCAAATATCAGATAAGATCTCCAAAAATGAGATTGATCGCTTACCTCAAATTCAGGGAACAATAATTTATTCAGGGAAAAAGAATGAGGTAATAAAAGTAAGCGCACTTGATGCAGATCTCTCAAGTAATAACCCACGACAAATATTCGCGAAAGTTCCAGGGGTAAGCATTTGGGAAAATGATGGATCCGGCATCCAAGTGGGAATATCAACAAGAGGATTGAGCCCGAATCGCTCTTGGGAATTTAATGTGCGACAAAATGGTTACGACATTTCTTCTGAAGTATTTGGTTATCCCGAAGCCTATTTTAGTCCACCACTGGAAGCTGTCAGCGCCATTGAAGTCGTTCGAGGCGCGGCATCATTGCAATTCGGACCCCAATTTGGCGGTTTACTCAATTATGTGATAAAAAAAGGGGACCCCACTAAACCTATTGTTTTCGAATCACAACAAACCAGAGGATCTTACGGACTATTTAATTCGTATAATGCCATAGGGGGAACGTACAAAAAAGTGACGTATTACGCCTATTTCCACCACCGAAACGCTGAGGGTTGGCGGGAAAACAGCAGATATAGCATCAACACCGGCTACGCCTCTGTCAATTTTGCTGCAAGCAAAAAAATGAATATAGGGCTTCAATATACCCGCATGGATTATCAAAGTCAGCAACCGGGTGGACTTACCGATTCTTTGTTTGCAATAAATCCGCGTCAATCCTTCCGTTCGCGTAACTGGTTCAGTACTCCTTGGAACGTTGCATCTCTTTCATTTGACTATGAACTTAATGAGAATACAAAATTAAATGTCAAAATATTTGGCACAATTGCCCAGAGAAATAGTGTTGGTTTTACTTCAGGAATAGCAGTTCCTGACATTTTCAATACAACATTGAATTCGTATAACCCTCGTCAAGTAGATCGAGATTCATATAACAATGTCGGAGGCGAAATACGCTTTCTCAAAACATATAATTTATTGCATCAAAAAAGCACACTAGCCGCCGGTATTCGAATTTACACGGGAACAACTACCAGGAAGCAAATCGGAATTGGCACAACAGGGAATGATTTCGACCTATACATAAATACATTAACAAATGGCAAAGAGTGGGGAAGAGATTTAAAATTTGGCACTGATAATTACGCCCTTTTTGCCGAGAACATTTTCAAAATTGGGAATCAATTAAGTATAACTCCCGGTGTGCGATATGAAGTTATTAATTCAACAGTCAAAGGATATATAAATTCAAGTTCTACCGGTAACATACAAGAAAATTCACAAAAAAGAACCGTTCTACTATTCGGATTGGGCGCTGAATTTCAAACAACATCATCAACCAATATTTACGCCAACTTCAGTCAATCCTTTCGCCCAGTAACATACTCGGAACTCACACCTTCGGCAACAACGGATGTCATTGACCCCAATTTAAAAGATGCCCGTGGTTACAATATGGACTTTGGCTTCCGAGGAAAATTTAAACACTTTCTCAGTTTTGATGTCGGCGGATTCTATTTGAATTATGATAATCGCATTGGAACTACGATGCAAAATAATCTGCCCTTTCGCACTAACATTGGAACATCAGTAAGCAAAGGCGTGGAAAGTTATGTGGAGATAGACCCTATGCGCCTCTTTACACAAAACTCTCGATTAGGCTACATCCGTTTATTTGTTTCATATGCCTATGTAGATGCTAAATATACTCATTGGAATAATCCTGCAATCGCAAGCGACGCTAATAGATCTATCGAAAACAAAAGAGTGGAAAATGCCCCGCAAACTATCGCCAGATATGGGTTGACGTACGCTATCAAAGAGTTCTCTGCAACATTTCAGTTAAATCAGGTTTCAGATGTATTTACCGATGCCGCCAATACGGAAAAGCCAAACGCCAGTTCTACTATTGGACAAATTCCAGCGTATAACGTAATGGATTTTTCCCTTACCTATGTTTTCCGAGAAAACTATAACCTCAAGACAGGAGTAAATAATCTTGCTAATGAAACGTATGCCACACGAAGATCAGGAGGATATCCTGGCCCCGGTCTTATGCCTGCCAACGGCAGAACATTCTTTGTAAGTATTGGTGTAAAAATATAGTCCATTACAACCCGGGCTAACTCTTCTCTTTCTCCATTAAATCCACTTAATGAATGAACAAGTTATACGGATTCCCGTCACAATTCTGGCGACATGTGTCTATTCCAAAATACCCAACTTTTCACACCGTACTTTTTCATGATTGGGTTCAAATAAGGGCTTGTGAAATTTATGCAGTTTCGTAAAAATAGTTAACATAGTTGCCTTTTCCTCTTCGCTAAGATCGCCATCTGCGAGTGAACCCATAGTATACATCTGGCTCCTCACAGCATCAATTTCATTCAACCCTTCATGTGTAAGTTCCAACAATTTACTTCGCTTGTCATTGGGGTTATTGGTTTCACTCATCAACTTCAGCATTAGCAATCTCCTTAAAACCTCATTGCCCGATGATTTTTCAGTGATGTTTTTACGTATAAAATCTACCTTCTCAAGAAACTGGGAATTAGGTTCAAAATTCAGATATCAAAGCGGCGCTGCGTACACACCATTTGATGAAACCGCTTCCAGATTGAACTCCGCTTCGTAAGGAAGAGGAGCCTTGAATTTTATTCAACTAAATACACCACGCTTGCGAGGGTGGAACAGCTGTGACGTGCGGATTGATCAACAAATTAACTCGACAAAATTCACGATTGACCGATTCTTCGACGTTACTAACTGGTAGCTAGCGAAAAATCAAACGGCAGAACAGTACACTTGGAAAGAACAGCCGACAACACTGCATTCAAAACAAGTGATGGGCTAACTATTAAAGCCGACGCAAGCATTGCCATACCGACCGAATCATATATGACGCCGTAACCGTAATTGCTACGCTAGGCGCAATTATAGATTTTTAATCCTTCTCGCCTTCATACTATTAGAGCGGAGCTTCCGGCAAAATCCTTACCTCAGTGCCATTGATCACAAGGATTTCGAGATCACCATCCTTGTCCATATCCGCTAAAAAAAGCGCCTGACAAGGATTAATTGGGAAGTCCTCGCTCTCTGCTCCTTGAAAATTTACAAGATGGTAGCCGCCGTCATTGAGCGACATTCCAATGCGACCGTCCGATGTACCTATCGGGAAATAGGCCGGACGCCTCGATATGGGCGATGACATACTGATACCGAACATTCGCTCGGCAGATGAATCAAATACTTTGAGGTCAGAACCTGAAGACAAAATGATGTCTTCTTTAGAGTCTGAATTCACATCTACAAAAAGCAGATTTGCCGATGCCGCAAGCCCTTCCTCCAACACCTTCTCCTTACCCGTTCCAAATGTGATCATCACAAGCGAACCCTTTTTTCTCGGGTATATCAGGCGGGTTGATTCGACATCCAACCCACGCTGAATGTGATATCCGAATCCTGAATATTCCGTGTAGTCTCCTTTGGGCTCCAAGCGAACTTCTCCAGTGCGTTTGAGAAAGGATACCTTTCCTTTTGAAGACCACACAAACAAGAAATCATCCGAACCGATTTTTACATGATCCACTGCCTGTATGGCACCCTTTCCTGTGTAGCCCTTCCAACCTTTGGTGGCTTTACCTTCCAAATTGAGGTTCAGCAACTGTCCATTCTCACAGCCCACTAGCAATCTGTAGTTGCGACTGTTGTCGTAATCGGCCACTTTCATCGCACAGGAGGCAGGAGAAGAAAGTCGGATTGGAAATCCAGGCAGACTCTTTCCGTTGCGATCAATCACATATACACTGGTTGCCGTATTAAATGCGAGTTGCAATTTGCCATTGCGCAAGGCATCAATCTGCGTGACCTCGCCAACCACTGGTCCATTCAAGGGTACGGTCCACAACTCCTTTCCATCCGCACTGATCAAATTCAACGCGTTGGATTGGTCCTGAATCAGCAGCTCATCATGTCCCGTATGATGATTCCGCACCAACCAATTGCCTTTACCCGCTGGTTCGTTCAAACGCAACTGCCAGCCCTGCTTCGCAGGAACATCAGCAATAGCCTCGTCCACTAGATTTCCCAATGCCGTGGTCCAAACCGCCACTTGATTTTGATTGTGATCAGAATGGATCTGATGCATCGCTATTGTTTCCTTTTCACCGCACAATGCGCCGATCGATAATGGCACTGCGGAGGATATTTGCTCACGCTGAAAAATCCAACTTCCGCCTTTCGGCTGAATGGCCTCACGTGCTGTTCGATAAAGTGGATCATCAAGCAGGTAGGGAGCTCTTAGAATGGCAAACGACTCTAAGTCGGCACCATACCATAAATACCCATTTCTGATGGCGAAATAGACTCCCTCCGCAAGGAGACTACTCGTCGCATTTCGTCGGAATAACTCGGGATATTTCATCTGATACACCTGACCTGTGGCACTCGATAGGGAATCCAGAATAAGCGGCTCCATGAGTGAAACAACTTCCAAACTATCTTGAATACCTATAAACCCAAGGGGGGATGAATTGCTTCTATCCGAGGCAAGAGCAATTGTCCCCCATTCGCCACTGCGCCAGGAAAGAAATGCCCCGTTTAAGTCACACTGACACGAATCAGCGAGGTCGTTCCAAGCTTGACCCCAGAAACCTGCTGCATTCTCTGGTTGAAAATCAGCGGCATTTCTCCAGCCCGTTTCAAAATCCGGATAGCTCCACATCTCCGCAAAAACAGCACTTTTCGGAATCGCACTTTCCGCACCGAATGATCCTTCGGTTGAAAGGAGAACGGACGGTTTCATTGGATCAGAAAACAGAAACCCTCCAAGCCACGACATTGAAGATAAGTAGGGCAGGTCGAGAGCCACTCGTCCCACGGGTGTACGCAAAAAGGCATGGAAAGGAGCGTCAGACGAGGAAACCCGGTTACATTCGTCGAGCACTGGCGCGGTTCCGGCCCATTCCAGGCGGGCAAGTATGGATCCTTCGATAGCCGATGAGGTGGTTGACCAAATCAAACAATGTTCAAATAGCGCATACGCTATCGATTTGCTTTCGAAAAGCTCGATTGAACGAAATTCTCTAGAAGAAAAAGCGCCCGAGCTCCATGGTTTAATCAAATCTGATGTATTGGGCTGCATATCCTCCCTAAGACCCACGGCCAGCACCCATTCATCAGGCCGAGCCGCAGAGGGATGAACCATCCAAAGCGGTGTGTGTGAGAGTATTTCATGCCACTCGCCGGAATAGGCATACAAGGAATCCAAACGACTCATGACGCGGTGAAAAGAAGTCATCACCGCACTTCTGTTCCAATTGGGAATATCCGCCATCCGAAGGGCTGAATCCGGGCTGCAGTAGCGATCTATTCTAAAAATGAGTTCAGCGTCGGGTGACACAAATGCCATCGGATTACCCGACCCCACCCGCTCTTTGTGAAAGGTGTAAAACACAAGAGCAACGGCAACCGCCGCTGCTAAAACAAGCACAATTATCACCCATTTTCTCATTATCTGCTCCTCTGTGGATCAGGCGAATTTAGCAGTGGTATCGGTCTCGCATTTCCCCCGATCCTTTGGCGTTTGAACACTAGCCTGTTTAAGCACAAGGGTCGCAGCATTGCCTCGTTAACTCATCTGGTCTAAATTTGAAAAATTGTCCGTTCACTTATGCAAGTATTTGCTTCGCGTCTTCATCAGTTCGTTCAAACCACATGGGTGTGGTCAATCGCGATGATTGGCCTTGTGGTTTTCATTTTTCTGGAATTGGGAATACGGAATGATTTAGACATATTTCTGGCCGCTAGTCATGGCCTCTTCAATGGCGAGGCCATTTACACGATCACCTATTTCGACGGCTTCCACTACTACTACAGTCCACTTTTTGCGACCCTCATCTATCCCCTTTTGATCTTTCCCCCGTGGGGCGCAAAACTTATTTGGATTGGTTTGAACATAGGTCTGATCTATCGAATTTGGCAACTCATTGAACAGCATTTAAAAGCTGATTGGTTCAATGCCTCACTGCGCACATTATTCGCCATTTTCCTTGGACTTGTAACTCTGCGCTTCCTGAAAGCAAACGTGCATTTAGGACAAGTCACTATTCTCCTACTCTGGGCAAGCATGGAAAGTCTGTTCTTGATTCGGAGGGGCAATCGGCTATCCGGAGGCATTCTTCTCGCGCTCGCCATCAACATCAAGATTCTTCCGATTGTCTTCTGGCCATATCTTCTGTGGAGAAAGGAATTCAAGGCATTCACACTTTCACTTCTTACGTGGGGTGCAATGCTTATAGCTCCAGCTCTATGGCTGGGATGGGACCGACAAAGCACATTGATAAGAGAGTGGTGGGAGCTCGTGAATCCATCTCAATCTGCTCATCTGATCGATACCTCGGAAACGAGTTTTCATTCGCTCACTACCTTACTTCCCACGCTATTACTTGAAGTAGATCCAGATGCCCGAGCGCTACCTGTGCACAGAAATTTCGCGTCACTCACACCAGATCAGGTTCATCTGGTGATCAATCTCGCGCGTGGATTTTTTATCCTTCTCACCTTATGGTTTCTGCGCACGCGCCCCTTTAGGAAATCTCCCAGCAACGCACATACTTTCTGGGAAACAAGCTATCTATTCTTGGTCATTCCTCTCATTTTTCCGCACCAACAGCAATACGCCTTTCTGTTTGCCCTTCCGGCAATGGGATGGATCATTTACAGTTGGATGGAGAATAAAATACACACCGGAAAAGGGCCCCATTTGATGGCATTTATAGCCCTTGCTTTGATTGCAACTGCATTCAATCTTTCACTCTGGATTGGTGCATTTAATGCTTGGTACAATCACTTCAAGATAGTAACCTGGGGAGCCCTTCTGTTGGTTGGACTATTGATGATGTATCGACCGGCGAAAGTCTACTATTTCAGGCGCCAAGAACTCCGCGAGAAATGACGATTTTCTGAACCTCACTGGTACCCTCGTAAATCTGCGTGATTTTGGCATCTCTCATCAAGCGTTCCACATGATACTCTTTCACGTATCCGTAGCCTCCATGAATTTGAACGGCCTCTACTGTATGCTTCATGGCCGCAGTAGATGCAAATAGCTTGGCAATTGCCGAGGCCTGATCGTAATTCATATGCTCGTCCTTCAGCCAGGCCGCTTTATACACAAGGAGACGAGCAGCTTCAATATCGGTAGCCATATCAGCCAGCTTGAACGCTATCGCCTGATGTTGTGAAATTTCCTTTCCAAACGCCTTCCGCTCTTTGGAATACGCCAGCGCCAATTCAAATGCTCCGGAAGCAATTCCCAAAGCTTGTGCAGCGATTCCAATGCGGCCACCCGACAAGGTCTTCATTGCGAATTTGAACCCGAAACCATCTTCACCAATGCGATTTTCTTTGGGCACTTTCACGTCTTGAAACATCACCGTGTGCGTATCACTTCCACGAATTCCAAGCTTGTTCTCTTTTGCTCCAACCATGAATCCTTCCATTCCGCGCTCAACGATCAGGCAGTTGATTCCGCGGTGCCCCTTGGCCACATCTGTTTGAGCCATAACGAGATAAGTAGAGGCCGAACTTCCGTTGGTGATCCAGTTCTTGGTGCCATTCAGCAAATAATGATCCCCCATATCAATGGCAGTAGTGCGCTGCGAAGTAGCATCAGAACCCGCCTCTGGTTCAGAAAGGCAAAACGCCCCGATCTTTTCGCCCTTTGCCAATGGCACAAGGAATTTTTGCTTTTGGTCTTCTGAAGCAAATGCCTCGAGACCCCAGCAAACAAGCGAATTATTCACGCTCATGCACACCGAAACCGACGCATCTACCTTCGATATTTCCTCCATGGCTATCACGTAGCTCATCGTGTCCATTCCGCTTCCGCCATACTTCGGATCGACCATCATACCCATAAAACCCAACGCAGCCAATTGTTTGACTTCTTCCACAGGAAACTTTTGATGCTCGTCGCGTTCAATCACCCCTGGCTTCAGCACGTTCTGCGCAAACTCTCTGGCGGCCTGTTGAACGGCTATTTGTTCTTCACTGAGTTCAAAATGCATGGTATCGACTTTTGGATTTGGAGCGCAAAGAAAAGCGTTTTTAAGTAAAACAAGTCCGGACAGCCCGCTTCCAGCCTTATTCCCTGATATATCATAGTATTTCTGCCCGAACTGAGGACGGTTCTTCGCAATTTCGCCATGTGAGCAATCAAATCAGTCAAACCGCCCTTGGCCTCATGAGCGGGACTAGCCTAGATGGACTCGACATGGCCATCTGTCACTTCGAATACACTTCCGGAAAATGGAGCTACACCATACTAGCAGCAGAAACACTCGCCTATTCCAATGAATGGAAATCGCGGCTTTCTTCTGCGATGGACCTTAGCGGACTGCAACTCTCCCAACTCGATGTAGACCTAGGTAGTTGGATAGGCGAAAAGGCCCGCGACTTCCTAAACCGTCACAACGAGCATGCTGAATTCATCGCTTCACATGGTCATACGGTATTTCATCAACCTGAACATTCATTGACCCTACAAATTGGCAAGGGTTCCCATATCGCGGCGGCCACTCAACTCCCTGTGATTTCGGATTTTCGCAGTCTAGATGTGGCACTAGGCGGACAGGGCGCTCCGCTTGTTCCGATCGGCGATAAACTGCTTTTCGGAGAATATGATTTTTGCCTCAATCTGGGAGGCATTGCCAATATCTCCTTTGAACTGATGGGACAGCGCATGGCCTTTGACATTTGTCCATTGAACATGGCCCTCGATTTACTTGCACGCCAGCTCGATCTGCCCTTTGATGACAGTGGCGAAATTGCGCGATCGGGGAGCGTGAATCTCACGCTGCTGAATCAACTGAACAGCCTCTCATTCTACGCTACAGATCCTCCAAAATCATTGGGGAAGGAATGGTTTGATCAGGAATTTTATCCACTGCTTCGAAGGTCCGGACTCTCATTCAGGGACCTTCTTTCTACGTGCACAGAGCACATGGCAATTCAAATTGCTCAGGTAGTAAAAGGTTGGAATGGTCGCATGCTCGTAACAGGTGGCGGAGGATGGAACACCTTCCTGATAGAACGCATTCAGTCGCATGTGACGGCTGAACTCATCGTTCCCGACAAGTTGCTGGTCAATTTTAAAGAAGCACTGATATTCGCCTTTCTTGGCGTTTTACGCTGGAACGAGTTGGCCAATACGATGGACTCTGTGACCGGAGCCAAGCAGGCATGTTCAGCGGGTGTGATCTGGCTTCCGGGAAAAGCATCCTGAAAAGCCCGCTGATTCAACTGCCATTCCTGTGCGCGCTCAATTGACGAATACAATTACAAATGAATTTTCGTCTGATCCACCCGCGTGATACGAGATAGATGCATTGTGATAATCCAAGATTCGTCGGGTAATCCTGAGCCCAAGGCCTGATCCGGAGGTATGCGCCGCATTGGCCCCTCTCATAAAAGGCTGAAACAAACGTTCTGACTCTTCGTGTGAAAGGGTTTTTCCCTGGTTGGACACTGTCATTACCATTTCATGTTCGGCAACTTGCTGCACAGTTATCCTCGCCTTTTTATTCGACGAATACTGCATGGCATTGCGCAGCAGGTTGACCAAAGCGATTTCCAACAAAGTGCGCACACCGTAAACCTCCATTAAATTTTCATGGTATTCACTTTCCACAATTTCGAAAGCCAACTCAAACTCTGGAGAAATATCTTTTACTTTCTGATGCGCTGAAAAAATGACTTCATCAATTCGCTCTTTACTGAACTTTTGCTTCACATCTTCACGATCCATTTTTGACAAGAGCAAAAGAGAATTGATGAGATCCGTGAGATCACGCACATGCTGTGTCAGTTCGCGCAGCGTAGCCAGCGTTGCCTCCGAATGATGTTCGCGTTTCATGAGGTTTTCAAGTTGAAACGCGAGTCGAGTCAAGGGCGTGCGAAGTTCATGTGAGGCATTCGAAGTAAACTCCCTTTGAACATTAAAGGAAGACTCGATGCGAAACATCATATTATTAAATGCAGTAGCAAGCACATTGATCTCTTCGCTGCTTGCCGATTCTTCCAGCTTCACGTTAAGCCGACGTGCGGAAATGGTGGTAATCTGTTCCGTGAACGAATCCAAAGGTTCTAGCATTCTCCGGATAACGTAATAGGTAGTTGTCCAAACAAGCCCAGTGCCCATCAAAAAAGTAATCATCAAGGCATACTGAAGGTACCTCAGTTTACTCAGTCCGTATTTGTCTTCCGCTGCAACGAGCAAGAAATATTCGACCTGGTCAAAATCGTAGAAAATACCAAGCATATCCTTCTCTCCGTCTGAGCGGTAGAACTGTCGCTCTTCCTTGAGTCGCTGCAAATCACTCAACTTCCATTTGATCGTAGCATCATCAATACTGCTGTAAATAAGTGTGAAGTTCTGATCAAACACTAGAGTCTTCTCGTTATACAATTTATTGATTGTATTGCGATCGATCAATTTCAGTAGCTGCTTATCCACTTCATTCACCTCCACAAGAAGCTTGGCCGTAGTCAGAGCCTGCTCTTCTAAACGCTCCAGAAATTCCTCCTTTCTGAATTTCGCGAATGACCAGTATACGGTGGAAGCTGCCACACCAAAAACCACGGAAAAGATGATGGAAACACGGATCGCTATTTTTCGCTTAAGCGTCATTCTGCTTCGTCAATCTTCAAGTAGTAACCAAATCCGGGGCGGGTATGAATGAGCTTCACCTCAAAGCCTTTGTCCATCTTTTTCCGCAGAAAATTGATATAGACTTCAATAGTATTGAGATTGGAATCAAAATGCACATCCCAAATTTGCTCCGCAATGCTCTGCTTGGAAAGTGTGCGACCCTTTGAGCGAGCCAGAAGCACGAGCAATTGGTACTCTTTTGGGGTAAGCTCGATTGAATGCCCCCCACGCTTCACCTGGCTATCCGTCACATTAATCTCAAGGTCGCCAATGGTGATAATTTCGCGAGAATCCGCGGGATGTGCACCACGTCGGAGCAACGACAGCATGCGAAGAAATAGCTCATCAAAGTGAAAGGGCTTGACCAGATAATCATCTGCTCCCAGTCCAAATGCGTCTGCTTTGTCTTGTATATCGCCGTAGGCGGTGAGCATTAGAATGGGCGTGGTTTGATCGGAAAGACGAACCTCACGACACACCTCCAATCCATTCTTCAGAGGAACATTAATATCAAGCAAGTACACATCATACCGAGACTTGTTGATCTGTCGAAAAAACACCTCACCATCGAAAACAGCATCACATGCCACACCTTTGGACTCCAGAAAATGAATGATTTCCTTGGATAAAATAAGATCATCTTCCAGCAGCAGTGCTTTCATGGGGGTGCCTGACCGCGCAGAAGGCTCGATCAGCGTGACCAAATTACATCAGGATCGTTGAGTGAGCTCATGCATTGCAACTGACATCTATATTCGCCCCATGAAAGAACTTCTTACGCGCTACGAGAACAAGCGTCCGGAGATCGTATTTGAATGGAAGGATCCCTATTCCGAAGCTGAAGGCTGGGTGGTGATCAATTCATTGCGCGGCGGTGCTGCCGGTGGTGGAACACGCATGCGTGCGGGACTTGACAAAAGGGAGGTAGAATCTCTGGCCAAGACGATGGAGATCAAGTTTACAGTGAGCGGCCCTCAAATCGGAGGAGCCAAGAGCGGAATCAACTTTGACCCCCGCGATCCCCGCAAACATGAAGTCCTTGAGCGCTGGTATGCAGCAGTAACTCCTCTTCTCAAACATTACTACGGCACCGGAGGCGATCTGAATATTGATGAAATTCACGAGGTAATACCCATCACTGAAGAGTGTGGTATCTGGCATCCGCAGGAAGGTGTATTCAATGGTCACTTTCAACCCACCGAAGCGCAGAAAGTAAAGCGCATTGGAAACCTTCGTTCGGGAGTTGTTAAGGTTCTAGAAGATGAACGCTACACCCCCTCTGCCCTCCACAAGTTCAAGGTAGCTGATATGATCACTGGTTTTGGTGTCGCCGAAAGTGTGAGGCACTACTACGATATCTGGGGCGGACATGTAAAAGGCAAGCGCGTCATTATTCAAGGATGGGGAAATGTAGGCGCTGCAGCCGGCTTCTACATGGCTATGCAAGGCGCCATCGTCACAGGCATTATCGATAGAGCAGGAGGAATAATTCGTCCGGAAGGCCTGAAAATGGAAGAAGTAAAAAATCTCTTTATCAATCGCACCGGTAATACATTGAATTCGGATATGCTCCAACCTTTTGATCAGGTCAATGAGGCGATCTGGGATATGGGAGCGGAAGTTTTTCTTCCTTGTGCAGCATCGAGATTGGTCACACAAGATCAAGTGGATCGCTTGCGCAAAAGTGGAATTGAAGTCATCGCCTGCGGAGCCAATGTGCCTTTCGCAGATAGCCAGATTTTCTATGGCCCCATTGCTGAAACGGTAGATGAAAACCTCAGCGTCATTCCTGACTTCATTGCGAACTGCGGCATGGCAAGAGTCTTTGCCTATCTCATGAGCAATGGAGACGTTGAACTCACAGATGAAGCCATCTTCACCGATACGAGTCAGGTCATTCGCCATGCTTTAGAAGGTGTTCACGCCCGCTGCAGAACACGCACTGGCCTCACACGTACTGCATTTGACATCGCATTGAGCAAATTAGTCTGAATCACCCCAATTTTCGCGGTCCCCGAATCCCATGAACACACATTTTCACTCTCTCATTTTGCAGGCGTTGCCGATGAAGCCATCCATCGACGTGCTTGATCTGTTGATCAAGGGTGGATTGGTGATGATCCCTCTGGCATTGCTCTCCGTAGCTGCACTTATAATGATCATTGAACGCTCGCTTTTCTTTGGAAAAAACATCAAATACTCCGACAAGGTGTTCAAAGAGTTTTTGGGAAATATGAGTCAGGGTAAAATGAACGAAGCAGCCGCGGTTTGCGAAAAAGAGAAAAACAGTTGGGGGCGCATTTTCATGTATGCCACTGTAAACGGAGCCCAATCCCCCGAGCAGATGGATGCGATCCTGGAAGAAGCCTCAGAAGTAGAAATTGCACGATTGGAAAAAGGACTGAATTATTTGTCGATCATTGCGGGTGTAGCTCCGCTTCTGGGCTTCATCGGTACAATCATCGGAGTAATTACCATCTTCTTTGACATTTCTATTTCTCAAGACATAAGTATTGCAGTAATCTCAGAAGGATTGTACAAGAAAATGGTCACTTCAGCCACTGGATTGGTGGTAGGAATTATTGCATTCTCCGCGTATCATCTGTTTCAAAATCAGATAGACCAGTTTGTCAATGCCATTCGCGAGCAATCGCTCAATTTGAAAATTACGCTGCAATCCAGACAGCGATAGGCCATGAAATTAAAACGGAGAAACCGGCACGGCGCGGAGGTGAGCACGCATTCACTGAATGACATCATGTTCTTTCTGCTGCTTTTTTTTCTGATCATTTCTACCTTGGCCAATCCCAATGTGATTCGCGTGTTGCTGCCGGAAGCCAAAGACAATCAGGCGAAAGAGTCGCAGAAGAGTTTGCAACTCACGGTAGATGCCGATCGCAATTACTATCTGGATGGCACTCCGCTGAGCGCCGAACAACTCGAACTGCGCATAGAAACTTTGGCCAAAACGAATCCTGAAGTGACGTGTGCCATCAATATCGAACGTTCGCTACCAGTCCAGGATTTAGTGGATGTGATGCAGATCGGAGCGCGACATAACGTGAAAATGTACCTCAAAACAGCGAAGCCCGCTTAGTTCATTCTGAAGCGAAGCGTTGTGCCTTTTCTGGACTAATTTCGAGCATTGCCGTAAACTTGCACCTTCAAATCAGCAAAGGTGAATTTTATGGAAATTCTTATTCTATTGGTATTTGTGCTCGGATATGCTGCAATTGCAGCCGAGCATCCATTGAGGATAGATAAAGCCGCAACGGCACTAATCACCGGCGTTTTGTGCTGGGCCATTCTTGTTCTTGGCTCATCTGATGTGCCCGCTCACATGAGCGAGTACTACACCAATCTGAATAATTTCCTTTCCATTTCGGAGGGCCATACTCTTAGTTTAGGTGAGTTTTTTGATCATCGACTCCTACACCATTTAGAAGATATCGCAGGCATCCTCTTGTTTCTTATGGGTGCCATGACTATCGTGGAGATCATCGATGCGCACGAGGGATTCAGGGTTATAACCGACCGAATTTCTACACGGAGTAAGGTCAGACTGCTTTGGATACTTGCTATTCTCACCTTCTTCATGTCGGCCGCACTGGACAATTTGACTACGTCAATTGTCATGATTAGCCTGTTGCGCAAACTCATTGACCATCAAAAAACGAGATGGTTTTTTGGTGGTATGATCATCATTGCTGCAAACGCGGGCGGGGCCTGGTCACCTATCGGCGACGTCACAACCACGATGCTTTGGATCGGCAAGCAGATCACTACGGGTAGCATCATCAGCGAGATATTCTTGGCCAGTTTAATGAATTTACTCGTTCCCCTAATCGTTCTCTCCTTCGTGCTGAAGGGTCAGGTAGACCGACCAGAACTCACTACGTCAGAAGCCATGCAGGTGCCTGCGCGCGAACGTACAGTAGCGTTTTTGCTTGGTGTGGGCGGATTGCTCTTCGTACCCATATTCAAAACCCTCACCCACCTTCCTCCTTTCATGGGCATTATGTTTAGCCTTGGAGTGCTTTGGGTCGTAACCGAAATCATGCACGGCAAAAAAATACATGAGGATAAATCGCATCTGTCCGCGCTTCACGCTCTGAGAAAAATTGATATGCCCAGTGTTCTATTCTTTCTCGGTATTCTACTGGCTGTATCAGCCCTTCAAGAGGTTGGGCACCTAGGGACAATGGCAGTCTTTCTGAAGGAAAATCTCAATAATGTGTATGCGATCAATATTGCCATCGGACTGCTTTCATCTGTTGTTGACAACGTGCCTTTAGTGGCTGCGAGCATGAACATGTACGCCATTTCTCCAGCAATTGTCGGCGACCCCTGGGCTGATCTCTTCGTGCAGGATGGAGTTTTCTGGCACTTCCTGGCTTATACAGCCGGCACCGGTGGTAGCATTTTGATCATCGGCTCAGCAGCCGGCGTGGCAGTAATGGGCTTGGAAAAAATTGATTTCTTGTGGTATTTAAAGAAAGTAAGTCTCTGGGCACTGATCGGCTATTTTGCTGGCGCAATAGTGTATATCGTCGAGATGACAATCCTCAAAGGGTAGTCTTTTGCCGTGTGGAGTGATGCGTTCCAATGGCGATCTTCAGACGCTCCGTGAGTTGTGGCTGTCAACGCCATGCTTTGAATAAGTCGAGACACTCTCCTGTATCTGTCGGGCAATTTGCCCCCAATTTGGCCGTTGATTGAGGCGCAGATGCCTCTCTAACCCACCTACCCTTTATTCGACTATGAAACATCTGATTCTTTTTCTTCAAGAAAATCTCACCATCGGCGGTCAGAACGGAGCTGTTGAAATTCCCGAAGTACCAGCAGACGGCGGCATTGACATCCTCAAAGAGTTCATGGCTGGTATCTACATTTACGTGCCTCTGCTTATCCTTAGTTTCATTTCCGTTTACATTTTCATTGAGCGCACCATCGCGATAAACAAAGCCATGAAAGCCGAGTCAAACTTTATGGCGCGTATCAAAGAATACATTCATCAGGGAAAACTGGACAGTGCGAAAAATTTGTGTGCCACCACTCAAACTCCAGTGGCTCGCATGCTGGAAAAAGGTATCAGTCGAATCGGAAAGGACATGAACGATATCAAAGCTGCCATTGAAAACGTCGGGAAGCTCGAAATCAATATGCTGGAACGCAATGTTTCCTTTCTCGCCACCAGCTCAGGCATCTCTCCGATGCTAGGGTTTTTGGGAACGGTGATCGGAATGGTCGGAGTGTTCAATTCTATTAAAGTAAACGGACCAGACCTAGCAGCTATGGGCGGCGATATGATGCTTGCAATGATCACTACCGTAGTTGGACTTATTGTAGGTATTATCTCTTTCTTCGCCTACAATACCCTTTCCTCACGCATCGGCAAGGTGATCCACAAAATGGAAGCGAGTGCGGTAGAATTCATCGACATTCTCGAAACACCCGGTAACTAAACGCACCATGGATTTTGGACGAAGAACGAAAGTAAATGCCGAGGCCAATATGTCCTCGATGGCCGACCTTGTCTTTCTGCTGCTCATCTTTTTCATCATCATGAGCACCATGGCTGTAAACGGAGAAGCTGTAAATCTTCCGAAGACCTCTACCGGAGAATCCATCGCTGGCGCCGCGTCAGTAACCATTACCAAAGACTTACGGTTTCTGGTAAACAATGAAGAAGTCCCTAAGGAAATGGTGAGTGAGCGACTTCAGCAACTCATGTCCACCAAGCCCGATGATAAGCGCACGGTCATCCTCAATGTGGACCGCGATGTACCCACGGGAGAAACCATTGAACTATTCTCTGTGTTGAAGGTACTGAAGTGCAACCCTGTAATCGCGACCAAGGCCAAACCAAAAGAACGTCCATGAGCACCGTCGAATCATCTTCGCAACAAAACAAGAGCATTGCAGCCACCGGCTCACTTGTCATTCACATCGCCCTTGTGTTGCTGGTCATTTTTGCTATGAAAAGCTGTGGCAGTGGTGGAGATGGCACAAAGTACATGGCACTCAGTATCGCTTCCCTAGGTGAATTTGAGCAAGGGCAGGGCGACCCAACCGAAACACCGGCATCCGCTTCACAGCCCGAGCCGCAAGAGTCGAATCCCCAAACTGAAGAAGCGGTAGAAACGGTCGAGGAATCACCCGTAACAGCTCCAAAGCCTGTGGATAAACCGAATCCTAAGCCGGTAGTAAAGCCCGTGGTGAAACCGGTAGAAAAGCCTGTAGAAAAACCCAAACCAAGCGATGCGCTCAACAACGCCATCAATCAATTGGGCAAACCTGGCGGCTCAAGCGGCGAGACTCAACCCGGTGGAAATGAAGGTGCGCCCGACGGAAAAATTGAGGGCAAAGGTGTATTCAGTGGCGGCGGGGGAACAGGCAACTGGGCCCTTTCCGGCCGCAACTTACGCTCCAAGCCGACCCTCGATGAACGCCCCAGCGAAGAGGGAAAAGTAGTTGTAGATATTTTGGTGGACAAAAATGGAAATGTGACCAAGGCTCTAGCAAATCCAGGAGAGTCGAATACCACTAGCGCCAAACTCTACGGCCTTGCTGAGAAAGCCGCCAGGTCTGCCAAATTCACTCCTTCCGAAGCGGCCAACCAACAGAAGGGTACGATCACAATTGTGTTCAAACTCAACTAAACA
>Ga0105049_10003377_pt1 | contig 18852 bp, 16 predicted proteins | sample MAT06_FD_78087 | JGI IMG/M metagenome (GOLD analysis project Ga0105049, IMG submission 78087) | Freshwater microbial communities from Lake Fryxell liftoff mats and glacier meltwater in Antarctica - MAT-06 | ecosystem: Environmental > Aquatic > Freshwater > Ice > Liftoff microbial mat | place...
AAGACCCCGGCGTACTGCTTCATGAGCCCGACCGATGTGCGCAGGTAAGCCGTCATGGGCTCGCGCACCAGCGCACGCACCTGGTCGTCGTCGGCCCCGATGAAGGTGTGCAGCATCAGGGTTACCCGCCCTTCACCCGCATGCCCCGCCGCCCGCCGCGCCGCACGATAGGCGGCGATCTTCGGCGCGAGCTCATGGACACTCTGCCCCAGCAGGTGCGTCAGCAGATTCCCCCCGAAGCGGCCGGCCTGTTCGAAGGTCTCGGGGTTCCCAGCGGTGGTGATCCAGACCGGTAATTCGGCTTGGATCGGTCGCGGCAATGTGCGCACCTCCACCGGGCCGCGCGGCCCCGGAAAAAGCAGCGTCTCGCCGCGCCACAGGCGCAGCACCTGCTCGATATCCCGGAACATTGACTGCTTGGCGTCGGCGTAGTTCTCGGGACGGAAGACGAAGTCGTTGGGCTGCCACCCCGCCGCGAAGGAAATGCCCACGCGGCCGCCGGAGAGGTTGTCCACCACGCTCCACTCTTCGGCCACGCGGGCCGGATGGTGCAGCGGCAGCACGCAGCTGCCGGCGCGAATGGCCACTTTCGAAGTGATGGCGGCCACAGCGGCGCTGGTGACGCTCGGATTGGGGTACAGTCCGCCGAAGGCGTGGAAGTGCCGCTCCGGCGTCCACACAGCCTCAAATCCATGGGTATCGGCGAATCGTGCCCCTTCCATGAGCAGGCGGTACTTGTCGCGCGCTTGCTCCTGCTCGTCGGCTGAGAAGTAGAAGAGGGAGAACCCCACGGGGCGTGCCGGCATACGTGTCGCAGCATTCGCCGCGCCCGCGAGCACCACCGTGAAGCCGCGCGTGAGCGTCCAGAGCAGCTCCAGCACGGAGATGTCGAACGACATGCTCGTGACCGCGAGCCAGACGCCCGGCGTGGTGCCGAGCAGCTCGTCCATGCCGCGGAAGAAGTTCACGACGTTGCGATGTTCGACCATGACGCCCTTGGGGCGCCCGGTGGAACCCGACGTGTAGATCACGTACGCGAGGTGAGCGCCGTGCACCGCAGGCAGCGATTCCTCCAAGGGCGGCACCGCGTGGTCTACGGCGGACGAGTGCGCGATTTCATCCACCAGAACGACCGAGACCAGCATCGGTGCGCCATCACGACAGAGCGTGTCCAGCCGCAATGCCTCGGCCACATGCCGCTGGGTCACCACGACCGTCGCGCCGCAATCCTCGAGCATCAACCCGACCCTTTCGGCCGGGTACGCCGGATCCAGCGGCACGTACGCGCCACCAGCCCGCAGGATTCCCAGCATTCCGATCACCATGTCGGCCGTGCGGCCGCAGGCGAGAGCCACGCGCGTATCGGGGCGCACGCCGAGCGCCACGAGCTGACGCGCCACGCGATCGGCACGCGCCAGCATCTCGGCGTAGGTCAGCGACTCATCGCCGGCGATGAGCGCCATGTGCTCCGGTGTGCGTGCCGCCTGCCGGTCCAACTGGGCAACAATGGTGTCGGTCTCGTCGATCGGGACGGTGGGACCGGTGCCCCAGTTCGCAAGTTCCGCCGTTTCGGCGCCATCCATGAGCGGCAGCTGACCGAGCGGGAGCGACGGCTGTGCCAGCGCGGCGTTTAGGAAGGCCTGCAGGCGCCGGTGCAGTCGCGCGAGATCGTGCGCGGCGCACCCGCCATGGGGCGCGTGCCAGAAAAGGTTACGACCGTCACCGGCAACGCTGATCACCAGCGCCGTCGCCACCTGTTCGGCGCCGACACCGTCGGCGAGCACCACAGACGGCCGGCGCGACGATGTCGGCTGGGCAGCAAGCACTGGATACCGCAGGTGCGCCGAGCGCAGGATCGGCGCACAGTCCGCCATCTCGCGCAGGCGGGCCACCTGAGCGTCGATCGCATCGCCGATTGCGGTCGTGGCGGCCGCCTCCACGCGCAGCGGCACGCTGGGTGACAGAAGCGGCGCGGCCGATGATGCTGCCGCAAGCGCCGGCGTCGTGAATCCGATGTCGCCGGCCTCTCGTTGCGACTGTCGGGCGACGAAGAGCGCGATGACGGCAATCAGTCGTTCCCGGGCGGAGTGCGCATGATTGGGGGCAGGCACGTCGATCGCCCCGGTCCATGTTACCGGTAGGGCCTTCTTGGCCGCCCGGTCCCAGACACGATCGTCAGCCAGCGCCACGATGCCCGGCGCCGGCAAGGGGTCGATGGCGGTCAGACGGTCCACCCACTCCCGCTCGCGCAAGACGGCCGGCTTGACGGCCCGGTCGAGGGCTTCCACCCAGACCTGATCGACTGCCGGCAATACGGCGCCGCCACCAAGCCTCGCGGCCGTGAGCAGGCGCCCCACGTCGATCGCCACGCCGTCGCTGGCCCGCACGCCATCGAGGCGCACGCAACCGTCGGCCACCCGCACAGTGAGCGCATCACTGGCCACCGAGATCAGCGTCCCGGTCGGCAGGGCGCGCTGCGTTTCCGTCATGGTCAGCGGCGTGGCAAGCGTCGCCACCAGTGCCTCGTGACCGGTCCAGAGCCACGGCGCGAGGAAGGGATTGGCATAACGCCCGGTGTCGGCCACGCGAAACAGACGGAGCCAGTAGGCGATATCCTGCGCTGGATCGAGCAGTCCAAGTCCCGCTGGACGATCGGCGCCAGTGTAGTACGAGCGCCGATCGAGCGGCGACGAGGGCAGGGACGGCGGCGACGTCTCCACCAACCGCTCGAGCAGCCGCGGAAAGCTCTCAACCGCCGCCTCCCAGCAGCGCGCGTTCAGCGAAAGCGCCGTATCCGCCTCATCGATCGCAAAGGGCTGCTGGACCAGCACCTCGCCGGCGTCGACTTGCTCCAACATGCGGTGCCAGGTAATGCCGTACGACGTCTCCCCCGCCAGCAGCGCCCACAGCGGCGCATTGAGGCCGGCATAGCGAGGCAACGGCCCGTCGTGGAAGTTCACCGCTCCCTGCCGAGCGCGTGCCAGTACGGCCGGCGGCACAATGCGCAGGTTTGTGATACTGAACAGCCAGTCGAAATCAAGAGTCGCGGTGGCGTCGCCGAGGTCCTCGACTTTATGGACGGGGAGTTCCTGCGAGGCGGCCCATTGACGCACCGAGGCGGTGTTGGTGAAGACCCCACGCACCAGCCATCCCTGCGCCTGCAGCATGGCGCCGCACTGGATGACCAGCGACTCACTGCCGATGATAATGCATGACGGAACCCGCACGCCTGACAGAGTCGACACGGAGCTCACGAATTCACTCCGAGGCGAAGCAGTGGCGGAGCGTCTGCGACGACTCGGACCATGACGTCCAGTGCAGTCACAGCGGCGGCGGCATGGAACCTTGGCGGCGACGGCAGGTCGACGACGCGGACCATCTCTCCCCACGGCGTGCATATCACGGCGTTGGTAGAATCCGTGGGCATGAGAACATCCAGCGCCGCGAGGTGGTCGGGCAGCCCGGTGCCGAGCGCCTTGACGATGGCCTCCTTGCGCGTCCACAGGCGGATGAAAGCGGCAAAGGGATCAGCCTGGCCAGCCACCCATCGGCTTTCGCGATCCGACAGGGACGCCCAGTGCGGCGTCCGATCGGTCTGCATCCAGCCTTCGACATCGACGCCGATTCGGCCTCGATCGGTGATCCCGAGGAGCAGGATATCGCCGCTGTGAGAGATGTTGAAATCCGTGCTCTCCCAATCATTGTGCGCCGACACGAGGGAGGGCCGACCGGACGACGACCGCTGATATCGCACTTCGTGTGGGGCGCAGCGCAGGAACGACGCCAGTTGCTGCCGCTGGACGGCGTGGGCTACGACCCACTGGGCGCGGTGCTGGGCCGGACGAAGCCGGCCCGCGCGCCGTGCTTCGTCCGTATCGAGGAGCGACTCAGCGTAGTCGATCCCGCCACTGCGATCATCCGCCGCGTCGATCGCGTGGAACGACACCAGCGCCTGTGGGGCCACGCTGACGGTCTCGCAACGGCCGAAAGAAGCGGGGAACAGCATCATCGTGACTCCACAATATCGTTGCGCCGCCGCAACACCCTTGCGGCGGCCTGCGAGGTCGCCGTGCCCGCGACACGGCCCTCTCGGACCCACCCCGGACTCTTGTTAATGCTGGTACGACATCCACTTACCATCGTCTGACGGCCACGCTGTGTCACCCTTAATTAATCCTAATATCGCTCCAAACTGATGCGACGCTGGATTTTGGACCATTCAGGGCAATCATTGTGCCGAAATCCGACATGTCACCGCATGCGCCAACCCGGATTTTTCGCAGGGCACTCGCACAAAAGCCGCCCCCACGTGGGATAAGGTATTTGTCGAGCACACCTTATGCTTCGCACAGGAGACGGCTGTTATGCTGACGGAGTGTACGACGCCGGTGCTGCCGTTACAAGGGGTGGCCGAACGCGAGATGATCGCGCGATATGATGGCGGCTCGCTGACCGCCGGTGGTGGTGCGGTGCTGCTGCGCAAGGTGGATCGGGCGCCGAACCTGCTGGGCCAGTTCGCGGCCTGCTTCACCGATGATCGGGATCCGACACGCGTGGACGTAACCTGTGACGCAACCCGTGGCGTCGCTGGTCCGGCAGCGCTACCATCAGCATTCGCTCAGCGGCCGTGCGGTCGAAATGTCATGGGCGTCGGGGGTCAGGCCAGAAGACGGATACCGAGGGACAGAATCGTCCCGGCTTTTCCGGAGGCTCCATTTCGTGAGAGAATTGAGCCGAAGTGATTATCGACAGAAGCGATGTGCAGTGACTGCACAAATGCTCGGATGGCCAAGAGATGACGAAAGTCCCGGCGCTCACCGATTACGAACGCCTTTGTCAATCGGGACGCCCGCTTGCGAGCTCCTTCCGCGATGAACGTTCGGACCGGCTTCCTCCACAAACGACACGGCCGTGGACGCGGCGGTGGCATGCCAAACAGTCGTGCCCGAACGTGCGACCAGACTTCTGAATCGCTCGCGATGTGAAGATTGTCAGTGGCGATATTTCCCCTCTCGTTCGATCGGCATACGACCGATGTTCCTGAACTATGATGGTCACGGCGTCAACACTGTCGACAGCGCGCTCAGGCGCCATCAGTGCGCACAAGCATGGCGACGCGGTGCCGGGTTGACCGACAGTGAGTGGTTGTCCCTTGCAGATCGTGGTCAGGTATCAGCACTTCGGCATACTGTGTGCGTCGACTTCCCGAGGACTGCAGTCGCATGACACGGAACCGCAACACCGCACGTCAGCAGTCATGACCGCAGATCGTCTCAGCGGCTCGAATTGACGGAAATTCGCGTGCCAGGTGGGAAGGAAGAGCCAAGCGCAAAGCGCGCCCCCCCTGGTCCGGTCCAGTCGACCGACACCACCTGACCATCCCAACTCCAGCCGAGGACTCCGTCCGGCAATCGCAGGCCGGAGATGCGTATCGGCGCTTGCAGCCAGCGGGCGCGAATCCCCGGACCAATGATCATGTGGAGACGACGATCGGCATCTTCCGACTCGCTCGCGAGCATGTCGAGCATGGCGAGCATTGTCAGGGCGGAGGCGCCTTGCAGCGGCCCGGACGTGCTCGACCGCGCGCCGCCGCGAACGCGGTCCCATGGCGTCAGCTCAACTTCACCACGCTCGGAGTCCCAGCGTCCAAACGCCCTAACTCGCGGATCAGCTTCCGTGAGCGCGAACGACGACTGGCTTCCCGTGCGCCGCAACAACGAGTCGACCAAGGTCCACGCTCGCTCAGGCTCGCCGAGACGGAGCCATTGCTGTGCAAGGCCGACGACAAACTCCGGCCGGAGATCGACCGCCCGCACATTCCGCCCTTCCGTCTCCAAAAGTTGCCGGTACGAGGCGCTGGCGGGCGCCGCGATCGCCCCCGGCCACAGTCCGGTGCTCAGGGCGTGCGGCGTACCGCGATCAGGCGCGGTGCGAAACGCCTTGATCCAACGCGCTTGCAGAGTATTTGCGCTGGTCCGAAAGCGCGTCGCCGCCGCGTGCATCCCGAGAGCCTCGGCGTACGCGGACGCGCGGCGGAGCCCGAGGTACGACAGCGCGCCGCTTGCCACCACCATCTCTTGCGCGTCGACACGCGCAATCACCAGTCCGTCATGCAGTCCTCGACTCACGAGCGACAATTCGCGAACCGATTGCTGCCTGCGGCTCCAGTCCACCGGGCCGTCAGGCGTCTGGTACAGCGGTGCCGGATTCTGAACCATGCGCTCGATGAGGCGGGCCTTTCGTTCGACGTGCGGCCAGATTCTTGAGGCTTGGACGCTGTCACCCGAGTAACGCCGGAGCTCGTCGAGCGCCCATATCGCCAGACCGGGGGCGTCAGCCTCGGCACCGGCTGGTCCACCGAAGTCGTAGCCTTCAATTGCCCTTGCGCGGTCGAACGCGAGCTTCAGGTCGCCGATCCTGGCGAGAGCAGCGACGGCATACGCACCATCCCGGTACCGCTGGAACGGCAGCACCGAGGGCTCGGAAATCTGCCCCTCGGCGGGGCGAAAAGGACCGTCGCTGCTGCGGAGGTGGAAGAGCTGTGCACGCATCACCTCGATTATTCTCGAATCAATGCCGCTCACGACAGGCATGAACTTGCTTGGTGACATCGCGGAGGCGAGCGATGCGGGCGCAGGGTGCATCGGAGAGACTTCAAGCACAATCGAGTCGGATCGCTCGGGGACGAGCACGGCCGCGCCGAAGCCGTCAGAAAATTTGCGGGTGGCTTGCCCCGCACTCGAGTCTGAAGGCCAGGCAACGTTCTCTGTCTCCACACCCAGGCTCACAGCAGAGACACCCGTCGTCAGACATACCTGCCACTCGTCGTTCACGATCACGCAGGGTGCCTGCCACCGCAAATGCCTGACTGTTGCCCCAGCCGGACCTGCGCTGCTGACGCGCACGGCCAGCGAACGCACCGCCGTCCCGTGCTTGAGCGCTAGCCGGAACCGGCGCCCCGGGAGGGCGGTCCAAACGGCGCCATACCACGGGGTCGTCGTGCCGATGCCGTCGAGTTCCTCTGAAAGCACCTGACGAATGCCAACGAGCGGGATGCTGTTCGATGATGAGATGGAACGGCCATCTTCGGAACGCACGAGGATGCTGATTCCAAACGTGCCGAAGGCTGGACTGAAGCTTCCGCCGGGCTCGAGGTATGCGCGCCACTCGGGTGGAGCACCTGGCAGGCCAAGAACGACGTGGCCCTCGCCGCGTGGCCAGTCTACCGCTGGGAATTCCTTCATAGCGTCGGACAGGACCTCGCGTTCCGGACGAGACGCCAGCATTATCGCATTCACTGCACCCTGTGCCGCCGTGCGCCGGCTGACGTTGCTTTGGAGCGAATACGCAGCCAGCACGACCGTCAGCCCGAGAATGACTGGCCGCGGCCCCGTGCGCGTCGAGTACGAGGAGAGCAATACGAGCAGCGGAATGAAGTGGAGACTGTACAGGAACGTCTCGTCTCCGAAGACCAGGTGCAGGGACAGTTGTCCCGCGATCGCCAGGAGAAGGATTGCCGGGAAGCTGCTTCCCGCACGTGCCCGTACGGCGCCGCGAAGGCCGAGCAGGAGCAGCAGACACCACCCGGCGAGACCGACGCCGTGGGCAAGTCCAACGCTCGACAGCATCGAGCGCTGCACACTCAGGCCAGCATGCCAGTAGAAGACCGTTGGCTCTGGCGCCGGCAGCAGCATGGAATAAAGGAAGAAGGCCCTCATGCGTTCCAGCACGCTTCCGATGTCCGGCTGCGAGATGAAGCCAGTCTCCATCGCAACGGAGCGAAAAGGCACACCGAGTGTCTTGATGGCGATGGCCTCGAGCCACCACAGCATGATGAACGCGCACAGCGCCTTGACGCCAACGGCAATCGCACGTCGAGCTGGAAGCAGGCTTGCCATGGCAGCCACGGCCACCATGAAGTTCGTCACGGTGATGCCGATCGATATCACGCCGCCGATGACCATCCACGATTCCAGCTGCGCAAGACGTGTCGCGGTGGCCGCGAGCAGGAGCGTGGCAAGGATCGACACCGAACCGACCAGCCACGTCTCCGGCATCGAGGTCCAGAAGACGGCTGCCGCCGAGGCCTGCATGAGGCACCAGAACACGATGGCATCGAGACGCGCCGTACCGATGGCGCGGAGCAGGACGAACACGAGTCCGGACCAGACGCCCGCGTACGCGCAGAACACCGCGTAGACAGTCGTTACCTCAGGCAGTCCCGCCTTGAGCAGCGCCTTCGTCGCCGGAAGGGTCGCAAGCGGGAACAGCGGATGCACGTAGTTCCGTGATTGATCCGACACCCGCGAGAGCATGTTCGCCACGACGCGAGGGGTGTCAGCGTCGAACCAGGCATTCATGGAGCGAACGAGGAGCCTGTCATCGAGGATGCCAGCCAAGCCGACGGCGGCCGCGAGCACGCCAAGGAGCACGACGCATGCAAGCAGCAGCACATCATTGCGGTGTGCGCCGGTGACGATCGCTCTCACGTCGCGGACCAGGTCTCGGGCAAGATTCATCTCGAACTCTGCATTTCTGCATTCCCTTTTTTGGTGTTCCGCGACGCATTCCAATTTCGACCTGCCCCCTCTCCCTCGGTCCGCAGCGGCCGCCAAGCAATCGCTCCCGGACCAGCACGGGCTTCTGCCCCCAGCCTCGGTGACTCAGGTCATCACGTAAGATCATGCGACACCCGGCTCCTGCCGCAGCACTGAATAGGGCGACCGGATGCGAGGCACCGGCACCGCGCCGTCGGTGCGTTGCTCCATCCGTCATCTTCCAAAGGGGTGACGGAGTAATGTGCTTGAATTCAGATATGTGTAACGCAGTGTTGGTAACGTTCCAGCCGAGCGCGAGGAAAAGCAATGCGTTCGCGATGGAGCCGACCGGAGAGGCCAGCCCACCATGCGGCCACGAAGACCGCCAGGATGGGAACAATGAGCGTACCATGCTTGGCCTGTCGCCAGTCGACCAGGGTAAATCTGTCTGCGCCAAGGACACAACACCAGAATGACGTCTTCGTCATCGCGCAGCCGACGCACCCCCTGCGCACGTGACAGCGCAGGCAACGAGTAAGTACGATCCATAATGCTGTATGAACTTGATCCACAGCCGGATTATCGAAGGGTACCTCTTGCCCGCGCGTAGCTGAACCGTTTCGCGGACGACGCGATCGAGCGCGCGCGCCCGGATGTGGTCCGCGACGAACTCTCGCGGAGCGACCGCGAGCCAGCAGGCCGCGAAACCTAGCCAACCGGGCTTGGAGCATGCCGACATCAGGACTGCCAGCTGCATTATCGCACTGGTGATCGAGGGGTTGTGACGCCGTTCAGACTTGAGCGTGACGCGGCTGGATCGATCGCAATGTCATGGTCCGGTTGCAACGTTCGCAACTCACGGCCCCGGCGACTCAAGTGGTGAACGGTATCGAATAACACCTTCTCGTTGAGGACGAGGGAGCCAGGCGCACTTGGAACTGAAAGCGCCGGGTCCGCACACAGAGTGCCGTGGGCGACGTCGATCACCGCCCGGTGTCGCTCGTGGAAACGACGCATGGGCGGAGTCAGCGACACGATTGTGACGACACCGCTCTCCGCATCGTACGGGAGAAGAATCGAACGAAAGTCAGGTACGTCGTCTCCACCGGAGGATGTAACAGGTCGAGTCCATCTTCCCGCTCGCGAGACCAGGTGACGCCGGGGAAGCGCACCAGATCGCCCGACTCCGTGCATCTCCGCAACGTTTCGATGTCGGCACCGCGAATCGAGCCGTCGGTGTCGTCGCCATCGATTGCTGGCGGCGTTCTGCTGACAGAATGAAAGCCGCCGTCCACCGCGTTGCGGAGGAATCGGAGGAACTTCTGCTGCCCGTATACGGAACGACACCAAGTACGCTGCCATTCCGGCCCCACGTCATGTGACGCAAGGCAACTCGGCGGAACGTGGCCGTCATCAGGAGATCGGCCGGCGTGCCATTAGTTGACTCCACCAGATTGTCGTACTCGAAGGCCAGCTCCCCGCGACACCCCGACGCAGCAGTGGCGACGCCTCCGCGAGCATGCAGCGGACGCCGGGGTATCCATTGAAACCCAGATTCACGATCTCGCATGCCGTCCGGGAGCGCAGCAGCTTGCTCACGACGCCGAAGGTCAGGTTCAAGCCACCAATCAGGACGATGCGCGGCGTCGGCAGGCGAACGAGCCGCTCGTACTTTTGCCGCATCACGTCGACGTTGCCGGTCTGCTCAGGGAACCAGAGCGAAGAATGCCCAAACGATCACCGTCACCATCAGGGTTAGCGCCTCCCCGCTCGCCATCAGTGAGACGGGTGACCCCGTGATAACCACGGAGGCTGTAGGGGAGGACGGGTCTGTCGACACGGTGTCGTGAGCCGAGAATCGGACGTAGCTGAACTGCTGGTCCTGATCGTAAAGGGAACTGAGCGCCACGATCGAGACCATCGCGCCCAAGTATAGCGACCACCGGACTGTTGGGGACCGCGCGACTACCTGCCGCGTCGCCAAATTCGCCGTTAGCTACTCGGCCAGCACGACGGTCACGATGCCAGCTATGGACAACACGAATGCCGCGTGGCTCGAGAAGCCGAATTCGCGCACCGTTTGCACGGCCCTGCTCCACCCGTCTCCCAGGCTGAGGAACAGTCGGCCTAGGTCTTTCAGCGACGCGGCGCGAAAGACGACGTACGCGACGCACACCAGCAAGAACGTCATCGTGATCCGCACGGCTCGGTACAGGCGAGGATGCGCCACCAATCCCATCGCCTTGTTCACGAGGGTGGCCAGCTTCTGCGTCTGCAGGGATGCGATGGCGCAGGTGCCGTGGAGGGCACCCGATGTTACATACGTCCACCGTGCCCCGACTCAGAATAGACTGAGTACGAGGGCGACGAACAAGCCGACGAGCATGAGCGGGTAGAGCTTGATCTTGAAGCGCTTCTTCTCGTCGTTTCGTCGCGTCACGGGCGCACCTGACTTCGCCTCGACGGCGCCGCGCTGTGGTCGGAGATTACCTATGCTTCGATGACAAAACGTACGAGGCAGTCGCCGCGCGCAAGCATTTCTTTCCCGCGCCCGCAGACGGACGCGCGTCAGGCGAGGCGAATGGACGCGTTGGTAGTGTCTCGTACCGGCGGCCGGGTCACGGTCGGCCAAGCGTACCGCGCTTCCCGACGTCAGCCACTTATAGTAAAGTGTGCTGTGCGCCGAATCGCGCCGAGCGGGTCGCAATGCAGGGCGACGCGGTCTGGCGCCAGGGCGGGTTCGCGCATGATTGGGCGGTGCTGCCTGTTCGCGACCACAGCAGCGCTCAACGCGATGCGGCGACTCTGTCGCAGTTGGTTGCATCGCAGCACGTGAATCGCCCGACATTATGAGAATTTCGGTGTTTTTCGTCGCGGCCACTTGGCAGAAGATCGGCCGGTTTTAAACGAACGCAGGTTTTCGCAGCCGGCCCGGTGCCGGCCGGGACGTCCGACCTTCAGCGAACCGCTTCAAATGGCAGTCCTGAACGCATCACCTGAGACGGCCGTCAGTGCACCGCCGACGCTTGTCGTGGATCTCGACGGCACGCTGATCGCCTCCGACACCTTGCATGAAGCAGTGGCTCGGGCCCTCCATCGAAACCCGTTTTTGTTGCTGCGGTCGTTGGTCACGTTCGCGGCACGTCGCGACAAGGCTCAACTGAAGAAGGATGTCCTCACTGCCGGCGGGCTCCCGTCCGTTGCTTCGCTGCCGTTCCGCGACGTCGTACTCGATTGCATCGCACGAGCGCGAGAAGCTGGTGCCGATGTCATTCTTGCCACTGGGGCGCACAAGTCCATAGCCGATGCAGTCGCGGAGCATCTCGGCGGATTCTCGGCAGTCCTCGCGACCGAGGACGTGAATTTGACGGGGACGCGAAAACTCGACCGGATCCGGCAGCATCTCGGCGAAAAACCTTTCGACTACATCGGCGATTCCGCAGCCGATCTCCCAATCTGGGCCGCCGCGTCAACGGCAATCGTGGTAGCCCCGTCTCGCAGCCTTGCCAGGCGCCTGGCACTACAGTCGCCCGCGTCGGTGACGCTCGCCGTGTCGCAGACGTCTCGATTCGGTGCGGTCGTGAAGCAGTTGCGCCTCCGTCAATGGTCGAAAAACGTACTGGTGTTCGTGCCGCTCGTGACGAGTCACAGGCTGCTCGACGTTTCGTTGTTTGTCCGCAGCTTGCTGACTCTGCTCGCGTTTTCATTCGTGGCATCAGCGATCTATGTGATTAATGACCTGATCGACATCGAGGCCGATCGCCTGCACCCGCTGAAGCGCGCGCGACCTCTCGCGTCGGGCGCGGTTTCAATCCGGGCGGCGAGTGGGTTGACAGCCCTCATGGCGGTCGCGGGAATGTCCCTCGCCTCGTGGCTTGGCTACGAGCTAATGGCCACGCTCGGTGTGTACGCACTCCTGGCCGTGAGCTATACGTTCCGTCTCAAGCGTGTGTTGGCACTCGATGTCGTGGTTCTTGCCACACTTTACTGCATTCGCGTGATTGCCGGCGGCGTTGCCATCGGTGTGGACTTGTCGCCGTGGCTTTTGGCCACGATGATCTTCGAGTTCTTTGGTCTCGCCATGGTCAAGCGGAGCATCGAGCTGCGCCGGATGGTTGACAGAGTTCCCGGCCGAGGGTATCGCGCGAGCGATCGCGCCTCCGTGCGCATCCTGGGCATTGGCAGCACGCTGCTGGGTGTCATGGTCTTCGCACTCTATGTGCAGGATCCCGGCATCGCCAGGCTGTACCCCCAGCAACGTCTGCTCTGGCTTGCAGTCCCGTTGCTGCTGTACTGGTCAGCGCGACTCTGGCTGCTCGAGGACCGGGGCGAGATTGATGACGATCCTTTGATCTTCGTTCTGAAAGATAGAGTGTCACTGCTCGCGTTCGCGCTGGTCGGCGTCGTGCTGGTGGCTGCTGCGCGCGCATAGCGTAGTGCGGCAATTCGTGCGCCTCGGATGTACTGACGTCACTGCAATAATTGCTGAGTTTCTCCGGAATAGCGCACATAAGGCGACCCGTGGTTTCATCTTGGCGAGAGCCTTTCTCATTCGAGTAACCTGGGGACACGTGGACTCCAGATCCAATCGGCGTCACGCTCTACGATCGGTGACGGGACAAGGTCGCGGCAAACACCGACGGGTATGTACAGGAAGATTTTTGGCGTGACGTCAGTGCGTGCTAGGCTGCCGCAACGAAGGCGATCTCAATCGCCCCTGCTTTTCCGGCGACTCGGTTATCTGAGGACCGGCTCGTCGGGCGCAGGCACTCCTTCATAATACTGCGTTTCCAACCCCGCTGGCGGGACATAGCCCAGCGGTTCCAGCAGCCGCGTGGTGGTGCGCTGTGCGCACTGCGGTCGGTGCGTCTGGGAAAGTATTGGCAGAGCAGCCCGTTCGTGTTGTCGTTCGTTCCGCGCTGCGACGGACTTTCTGGATCGCAGAATAAGATCGCCAAACCCACGTCGGTCCGCAGGCGGACGTGTTCGGCCGTCTCTGAACCTTGGTCCCAGGTTAGCCAGCGACGTAGCTGTGCCGGCAGCGTATGCATGACACGCGAGAAGGCCGAGCGCACGGCCGTGGCGCCATGGCCGGCAAGCGGTGAACCAGCCTCATCGCGGTAGTGCGCGCGCCCTCCGCATGCGCGGCCATGCGCGGCCATGCGCGGCAGATGCAGCGTCAGCGTAAAGCGCGTGGTCCGCTCGACCAGTGTGCCGAGGGCGGAGCTGCTCAGCCCAAGGATCAAATCCTCTTCCCAATGCCCTGGCTCGGCGCGGTCTTCAATCTCGGCGGGACGCTCGCCGATGGTGAGCTCCTGGGTGTGACGAAGCGTCTGCCGGTCGCGCGCATGCAGGCCGTAGGCACCCGTAACGCGCGGCCCGGACGCAAGCGGGCAGTGAGGTCGTGCGGGAGCGCGCCGGCAAGGCGTTCTGCTCATACTGGCGGAGCGACGCGTGCGCTGCCTCGGGCGCAGGGCCGCATAGTTCGCGTGCCACTGCGCCATGATCGCGGTGTCGTCGAGCGCCCCGCTGCGCGTTGCCGCATTCCGACGCGACGCGCGGGAGAAAGTGGAGGGCGATTGCCCAAGCTGTCTCGCGCACTCGCGGAGAACGAAGCCCTGCGCGCGGAGCAGCGCGAGGTGCTCGCGCTCGGCGAAAGCGAGGGATCGCCCGGACAGCGGCGGAACGGATGGCGCGAGGTGTTTCTGTGGCATCCCACCAGCTTGGCGAAACCACCGCGTACCGACCGCCCACGCCACCCGCGCCTCCGCCGCGGCGGCGATGGGATACAGGCCCTGCGCCATCACCGCCTCTGCAACCTTTGAGGGCGCTGGCAGAGTTGCTGGGGGAATCGTCTTGCGCCGGGTTATCAGAGGGGAACTACCATGATTGCCAAAGAGGCTATCTCGATGCTAAGAGAGCGGCCCCACCAGTTGCCAGAGTCGCGCAAACGCGATTAGAATCTCACCCGTGACTTCTCCCGCGTGGATCCTCGGAGTTTCGGCGTTTTACCACGACAGTGCAGCCTGTCTTCTTCGTGACGGCGAGATCATCGCGGCGGCGTCCGAAGACCGTTTCACCCGCAGGAAGGGTGACGCCGACTTCCCCGCAAACGCTGTTGAGTTCTGCCTCAGGCAAGGCGGTATCTCCCGCGATGACCTGGCGTTTGTGGGCTTTTATGACAAACCACTACTCAAGTTCGAGCGGATCCTCGAGACGTATCTCGGAATTGCACCGCGTGGGTTCGGCTCTTTTTTAAAGGCCGGACCGCTCTGGATCAAGGAAAAAATCTATCAGGATCGCGCTCTTCGCGACGCTCTGAATGGCTATGACGGCGACCTTTTTTACGCCGAGCATCACGAGTCGCATGCGGCGAGTGCGTTCTTTCCGTCGCCCTTCGATGAAGCGGCTATCCTGACGATGGATGGCGTTGGCGAATGGGCGACGACGAGTATCGGAATTGGATCAGGCCATGACCTACGCATCGTGAAGGAGCTGCATTGGCCGGACTCCCTCGGCCTTCTCTACTCGGCATTTACGTACTACACAGGATTCAAGGTCAACTCCGGTGAGTACAAGGTCATGGGGCTCGCGCCTTACGGTGAGCCGAAATACGTCGATCTGATTTATAAGTACCTCATCGACCTGAAGGAGGATGGCTCTTTCACTCTCGACCAGAGGTATTTCAACTATCTCGGAGGGCTCACAATGACGAGTCCTGCGTTCGATGAAGTTTTTGGCGGGCCTGCCCGAGTCTCTGAGTCGAATCTGACCCAGCGCGAGATGGACCTGGCGCGCTCGGTACAGGACGTGTGCGAGGAGATCATGATGCGTATGGCGCGTGCAGCCCATCGTGAGACCGGGCTGGAGAATCTCTGTCTTGCGGGTGGTGTTGCACTGAATTGCGTTGGCAACGGAAAGCTCCTCCGAAACGGTCCCTTCAAGAACATCTGGATTCAGCCAGCCGCTGGGGACGCAGGTGGCGCCCTCGGGGTGGCCCAGCTCATCTGGCATCGGCATCTCGACAAACCCCGGACCGTTGTGCCAGGGAAGGACTCCATGAAGGGCGCCTACCTGGGCCCTGAGTACAGCGATCGTGAGATAGAGGAGGCGCTCGCGTCCGTTGGTGCGAAGTTCGAGAAACTACTGCGTCCCGAGCTTACACTTCGTACGGCCACACACCTCGCGGACGGCAAGATCATCGGCTGGATGAATGGCCGGATGGAATTTGGCCCTCGCTCTCTTGGCTGCCGAAGTATTCTCGGTGACCCGCGGAGCCCGAAGATGCAGGCCGACATGAACGTCAAGATCAAGTTCCGTGAAGGCTTCCGACCGTTCGCTCCGAGCGTCCTCAGGGAACGGGTCAGTGACTACTTTGAACTCGATTCCGATTCGCCGTATATGCTGCTCGTGGCACCGGTGAAAAAGGAGCGTCAGGTCCCAATGACGGCCGAGCAACGGAAGCTTTGGGGTCTAGAACTTCTGAACGTGCCGAAATCAGACATCCCCGCGGTCACGCACATCGACTATTCGGCGCGAGTGCAGACGGTGACGGCTGAGGTGAATCCAGACTATCACGCGTTGTTGACAGAGTTTGAGCGGCAGACGGCCTGCGCCGTTCTTGTTAATACATCGTTCAACGTTCGCGGTGAGCCGATCGTGATGACGCCGTCGGATGCCTATCGCTGTTTCATGCGCACGCACATCGACTATCTCGTCATCGGGACGTATTTCCTGTCGAAAGACATGCAGCCGGAGTGGCAAGAGGAGGGGGATTGGCGGACCGAATTCCAGCTCGACTGACGGCATCGGAAGGCCGCCGGTTTGCGTTTACCGTCGGGGCCGCGTTCCTGGTCCTTGGTGGAGTGATGTGGTGGCGCGGGCATGGACGTGCTGCGACCGCCCTCGGTGCAATCGCAGGCGTACTCCTCCTGCTCGGCTTTGCCGTCCCGAGTCATCTCGGGCCGGTTCAGCGCGCGTGGATGGGCCTCGCGCATCTGATCTCAAAGGTAACGACGCCGATTTTCATGGGAGTCGTCTACTTTGTTGTGATCACGCCCATCAGTGTCCTGCTGGGACTGCTGGGGAAGCGGCCGCTCCGCGCCAGGTCCGGGAGCACTTTCTGGCAGACGCGACCCCCGGATAGCCAGCGCAGCGATCTCACGCGACAGTTCTGAGAGGGTAGAGGATCATGGCGATGAAGCGGCGGGGTCTGCTCGGTGAATTCTGGGACTTTTTGGTCGTCCGGAAAAAGTGGTGGCTGGCCCCTATCATCATCATCATGGTGCTCGTGGGCGGGCTCCTGGTTTTCGCACAGGGGTCGGCCTTGGCGCCCTTCATCTACACGATTTTTTGAGTGCGTCCGCTGGTCGGTCCACCCGCGGGGATCGTCTCGCATTCGGAGAGGCGACGCGGTCGCTGACTTTTTGAATTGACGCGCCACAGCGTCAGTGTCGAGAAGCGCACCTGCGTGTCGACGCCGATTGTAATTGCGCGCTTCCTGGATCGAAATTGCATACTCGGGCGGGGAGGGGGCAAGCCTCGGTGGGTGCGGTCGACCCTCCTGTCGGCGCAGCGCCGATCGGGCCGGTAGGGGTGGGCCGGGTGCGTCGTCGTGCGAGATCGGGAAGGAGCGGGACGCGATTACTCCGAGTGGCTTCGCCATGGTAGCACCTGGCCTGAGAGATCGAGCCTGTCAGTCGTCAGCCAGGAACCGCTTAGTCTCTGAGGTCAGGACTGAAGAGCGAGCTCAGTAGGATGAGGGCAAACGACGGGATGTGACGGGTCCTCCGTCCGTGCGAACAACAGGAAGATCAGGGCCTGAACTACGCGTGTCGACGGAGGCCGTGGCCATCAGGCTGTCGGCGACAATCTTTGCTGCCAGTGACTGAGCCGCGTCAGTCCAGTGGTTGTCTCCCCCGCGAAAGTAGAGTGGGACGCCCTGATAGACGGAGAATGCGGGAAACAGATCTATGGATCGTATCCCGCGTCGACGCAGTCGAGAGGCCAGCGCTGCCGTCGCGAACGCTGAATGGTACGCCGGGTATCGCGCAGGGTCGATCACACCTCCATCATAGCCAGGCATGATGTCAATAGCAGAGGGAATGATCACAACCGTGAGCGGAATGCTTTTTCCGACAAGGATCGTCCGGATGGAATCCAGGACAGCCGCCGTCAGGTCCAACTTGTACCGACTCGACGTAGCCGCCGGATCAATCTGGATATCGACATCTGGTGTGTCGTTGTAAAGGTTGGTGACGACGGTATCGCCACGCATCGCCTGTACAAATTCCACCGAGCGCTCTTGCCGCCATGTCTCAACAAGTTGCCGGGATCTGGTCGCGTTTTCAGTCGCAGACGTGTCAAGTGGCAGCGAGGAATTGCGGATTCGAAAGACCAGCTTTGCCAGGTACCATCTGCTGTTGGCACTCATTTCCTGGCGCCGGATCGACTCGTCGAGCGCCGCGTGCTGACCCTGCAACCGACCAGCGGAGTCCAGGCGAAAAAGGCGATTCCGGAGCACATCGCCGAAATCATTGCCCGCGAAGACTGCGATCACGACACGCGACGGGCGAATCAGGTCGAGCGCGGCTGGAATTCTGAGGAGTACCTGATCGGGGCCGTAGCCGACGACCCCCGCGTTGACAGCGCCGGAGAGGTCGCCGTTGCGCTTTCGAAGAAGCGAACCAAGCCGCTCGGTAAACGTCGCGGTATCCTCGCTGAACTCAGCTGCGATGAACGAATCTCCGAAGACCAGCAGAGGGTGGCTGTTCTGCTGATTCCCGACACTGGAAGCGCGATTGCCCAACGAGTCGTAACGAACATGGATGACGGCTTGTCCGTTTGCCGGAAGGTGGCGAAATGTCGATTTCGCGTTCGGCAGAATTCGGTAGAGCAGATAGTCATCCAGTATCACCTTCCGCCCGAATTCCTCGCGGAGGGCGATGCGCAAAGCGAGCTCACAGATGCACAACGCCATCACAGAAGTCAGTGCGAGCGGCACAAGACGCTCGAGCCATCGCTCGGGTAGCCTAACCAGGAGCAGGAGGACGACGGCGGCGGCGAGGACGAGTCGGCGCTCAGGATGGAGCGCATTCCACGGGAGGGGGCCGGCAAGAGATGGCCAGATGGCCACGAGCGCCGCGGAGCACGCCACGCCAAGAAGCAGGCCGCGGAGGATCGGCGGGGTGTGTCTGGGTTTCGTCATCGACGACTTGTCTGAAGCGTGACAGGAGCGTCAGCACCGTACCCCGGTGCAGTCGCAATCGGGTACCATCTCTCGCCGACGCGACGCCGCCACGTCTGTCGGTCACAT
>Ga0105049_10003378_pt1 | contig 18851 bp, 16 predicted proteins | sample MAT06_FD_78087 | JGI IMG/M metagenome (GOLD analysis project Ga0105049, IMG submission 78087) | Freshwater microbial communities from Lake Fryxell liftoff mats and glacier meltwater in Antarctica - MAT-06 | ecosystem: Environmental > Aquatic > Freshwater > Ice > Liftoff microbial mat | place...
AGGCCCTTCTTCGCCTGAATCGCCGTGATCGCCGCCGTCAACGTCGTCTTGCCGTGGTCCACATGCCCAATCGTGCCCACGTTCAGATGCGGCTTGTTCCGCTCGAACTTTGCCTTGCCCATGCTGCGTTCCTCGCGTCCTGTTAGTGAATCGGTGCAGCCTTACGGCTTGTTCTTGTTGATGATCTCTTCGGCCTTCGACTTCGGCACTTCTTCGTAATGCGAGAACTCCATCGAATACACCGCTCGCCCCTGCGACATGCTGCGCAGGCGGGTGGAATACCCGAACATCTCCGACAGCGGCACGGTGGCGTCGATCACCTGCGCCTCACCGCGCTGCGTCATGCCGCCGATCTTGCCGCGGCGCGAGCTGAGATCACCGAGCACGTCGCCCATGTAGTTCTCGGGGCTCACCACTTCGACCTTCATGATCGGCTCGAGGATGATCGCACCGGCAGAGCGCGCCCCGTCCTTGATGGCCATCGAGCCGGCGATCTTGAATGCCATTTCGCTGGAGTCGACTTCATGGTACGAGCCGTACACCAGCTCGACCTTCACATCGACCATCGGATAGCCGGCGAGAATGCCACCTTCCAGTGCTTCGCGGATTCCCGCTTCCACCGGCTTGATGTATTCACGCGGAATCACGCCGCCCACGATCTTGTCTTCGAACACGAATCCCTGGCCCTGCTCGGCGGGCATGACGTTGATCACGACGTGACCAAACTGTCCCTTGCCGCCCGACTGGCGCACGAACTTCCCTTCCACCTTGTCGACGCGCTTCTTGATCGTCTCGCGGTACGCCACCTGCGGCGCGCCCACATTCGCCTCGACCTTGAACTCGCGACGCATGCGATCGACGAGAATCTCGAGGTGCAACTCACCCATGCCCGAGATGATCGTCTGACTGGTCTCAGGGTTGGTCGCGACGCGGAACGTCGGATCTTCCTCGGCCAGCTTCTGCAGCGCAATCGCCAGCTTGTCCTGGTCAGCCTTCGTCTTCGGCTCGATCGCGACGTCGATGACGGGGTTCGGGAACTTCATGGCTTCGAGAATGATCGGATTCTCTTCGAAGCACAGCGTGTCACCGGTGCGCGTGTCCTTCAGACCGATGGCGGCGGCAATGTCGCCTGCGCGCACCTCGTCGATCTCTTCGCGCTTGTTCGCGTGCATCTGCAGCAGACGCCCGACACGCTCGCGCTTGTCCTTGGTGCTGTTGTAGACATACGAGCCGGCATTCAGCACGCCGGAATAGACACGGAAGAACGTCAACTTTCCAACGAACGGATCGGTCGCAATCTTGAACGCCAACGCGGCGAACGGTGCGTCGTCGGTCACCATGCGCTCGGTCTGCAACTCGTCCTGACCCGGAAGATGCCCCTTGATGGCGGCCACCTCGGTCGGCGCCGGGAGGTAATCGATCACGGCATCCAGCAGCGCCTGCACACCCTTGTTCTTGAAACTCGCCCCACAGAGAATCGGGATGATCGCGTTGGCGATCGTCGCCTTGCGGACGCAGCTGCGGATCTCGTCGACCGACAGCTCTTCGCCACTGAGGTAACGCTCCATCAACTCCTCATCGTGCTCCACGACGGCTTCGATCAACTCATGACGCGCCGCTTCCATCGCCTCGACATACTCCTCGGCGGGTTCCACAACGGCAAACGTCTTGCCCATGGTCGAATCGTCGAACACGTACTGCTTGCGCTCGATGATGTCGATGTGCCCCGTGAACAGCTCGCCCGAACCCACCGGCAGCTGCAACGGGTACGACTTCTTCGACAGCCGGTCGCGGATCATCTCAACGCAACGCTCGAAGTTCGCACCCACGCGGTCCATCTTGTTCGAGAAGATCAGACGCGGAACGCCGTAACGGTCGGCCTGACGCCACACCGTCTCCGTCTGCGGCTCCACGCCGGCAACGGAGTCGAGCAACGTGACGGCGCCGTCCAGTACGCGGAGTGAACGCTCGACTTCCACGGTGAAGTCCACGTGACCGGGCGTGTCGATGATGTTGATGCGATACTCCGGCCCTTCACCACGCTCGTGGCTCTGGCCGTGACGCGTCCAGAAACAGGTCGTTGCGGCCGACGTAATCGTGATGCCGCGCTCCTGCTCCTGCTCCATCCAGTCCATCGTGGCAGCGCCATCATGAACTTCGCCGATCTTGTAGCTCTTGCCCGTATAGTAAAGAACGCGCTCGGTGGTCGTCGTCTTACCGGCATCGATATGCGCCATGATGCCGATGTTGCGGTAATAATTCAGCGGTGTCGTGCGAGCCATGCGCGGAAACCCGTCTCAGATGAAGCTGGAAAACCAGTTGAGTCCAACAAAAAACCGAATGGATCCAGGCACCCCGGTGGGGCCGATATCCATTCGCTGCCGCCGGGTACACGCAGACCGCGTGGGGACCCTGGGCGCGCCGCCGAAGCGACGTCTCTTTTGTCGATACCTCGGCTGCCAGACTGGGCGCCCTCGGCATCATGTTGCGAGACAGATCGCGGAAATTAGCAAGGAGGGGCTCCAAGTCAATGCCCGACAAGTACAGCGACCGTCAGACGAGCGCCGACTAACCTCCAAGCACCCTCGTCAGGTGACGAGTCCACCGCTCGATTCCCCTCGCGAAGCGCCTCAACGGACTGGCCGAAAGCCCCCCCACCACCCCCTTGACCGGAACGCGGACCCGTTCGGCCAATGCTCCCGCTCGACCCAGGGACCACGGCCACCGCTCTCCCCCATCCCCCAAACCTCGCATCGCGCGACGCCACCACAGGCGCGACCATCGCACTGACGGGCTCGCCATCGGCGAGTGCAGCGCCCGCACAACCCACTCCCGCTCGGCGATCCCATCCAGATTCCTGGCCGGGCCTCGCAACACCTCAACGACCCCGTCGGGAATCCTGAGGCCGCCGATTGCTGCAGCCGTCCACAGCGCCCACCCCACCGGCACCGACCCTCCAACCCGCCGAGCACTGTCCACGAGCGCCGACCAGTCGCCGTCCGTCCACCCCGCTGTCAGGCGGTGCACGTCGTGGAGGTACTGCCAGGTCCCGACCTCGGCCTCATGACTCCACGCCCAGTGTATCGATGCGTGGACCAGGTGCCATACGGTTGTGAGCGCCAGAACCCGCCGATCGCCGAAGGGCAACCACTCACCCCTCGCGAGCCACGCCGACGCCGAATCGCCTGCAAACGGATGTCCCGCCGAGAAGAGGCCGGTGTGCAGTTCGAGGCGGAGGCCGCTCCGCCAGACCAACGGCGCGGCGTGATGGTGCACGTCGTACATCGTCATCGCGCCATCGTCGCGCCATCCTGAGGCTCGCAGTGCCGCACTTGCGGCGCTGAGCTGCGCTGACTCGACCAGAATGTCCAGATCGCCCATGTCGCGCGTGCCGAAGCCAGCCGGTTGCCGAAAGGAGAGAGCCGCCCCCTTCAACCAGAGCGCCGGTACGTTCGACGCCGTCAGCGCATCACACGCCGCCGCCGCCGCATCACCCATCTCGCCGCTCCGGAACGACGCCACCCGACACACCCGCTGCAGCGCCCCGTGCACCTCGGCGGGCACCGCTTCAGCCGGCGCTCGCTGCGCCAGACGTTGCACCTGCACTTCGGCGCGCTCATACGACGCAATCGACAACAGGGTGGGCCAGTGCACATCCCGCCATGGCAACTCCTCCGGCCGTTGGATCGACTCCGGCAACGACGACGCGACAACAACGCGTGCCGAGGGAGAGAGGAGCGCGAGTGCAGCCGATGAGGTGAGCGGTGCCAGCATCGCGCGTCAGTACTGCGTGAGTGTTCCAGAGCGGCGAGCGTGCTGCAACGCCAGATGAAAGCAGCCGCCACCCACCACGAGGCTCAGTGCTGCCCAGGCAACCAGTTTGAAGAGATCCGGAAGGACCGCGATCAGCGGTTGATCGAGCAGCAGAATCTGTCGTGCCGCGCGGAGCGCCGGCGTCATCGGAACCCATGACGAGAGCGGCGCAAACGCCGGCGGCAGGACGCTGCTCGGGAAGTACACAGTGCCCAGCAGCGCCGAGAGCGTGCCGGCCGCCTGCGGAATGAAGAGTGGCGACCGCACCGCGAGCACCAACGCCCCCGCCACCAGTCCGACACCGAGATATGCCGCGCCGAGCAACGCCATGATGGCCGTGAACTCCAGCAGTCGTGGCCACGCAATCGTCGATGTCGCCCAGATCCACGCCGTTACCAGCAGCACGAGGGCACGAACCGCCACCCATCCAAACCCGTACGTCGACAGCCCACCGATCAGCGACGGCCAGCGCATGGGAGTTGTCAGCAGCTGTTCCAGCGTGCCCGAGGTGATGTAGCCGTTGACGAGTGACGGAATTGCAGACACCGCCTCTGCAATCACGAACGACGCGACTGAGCCCACGATCAGATAGGTGAAGTACTCGGACGACTCCGATGCGATCGCCTTCGCCGCCAGCGGCTGCAGCGCGCCGGCGATGAAGTACACCGGTACCACCGCAAGCAGTACGGACACCACGCTGACCAGCGTCCGTGTGCGATAGGTGAGCATCCCAAGCGAATACGCACGCGCAACGGCGAACCATCTATGCATGTCGCAGCGCCTCACGCGCCGATGCCGGCGCTGACCCGACCGATTCGAGCAGATCGGCGAGCGTCACCGGCACCGGCGCAAACTCTGCCACGCGCACACCGGCACGCACGAGTGCCTCGACCACCACCGGTGCGTGCTGCATGTCGGGGAGGGTTGCGATGAGCGTGACCATCCCCTCTAGTGGCGCAGAAATCACATCGACGCTCATGTGCAGCAGTGCGCGCGCACGCGCCTCGTGCGCCGCATCGACGCGCACGCGCACGCGTGCGCCACCAGCACCGGCGTGCAATCGCGCGAGTGTGTCGCTCGCCACCACCCGTCCACGAACGAGGAGCGCGGCACGGTCGCAGAGTTGCATCGCTTCCTCGGTACTGTGCGTCGCAAGCAGAATCGTTGCGCCGAGTTCATGGCACAGGACATCTCGAATAAAGCGCCGCAGTTCGCGAGCCGTGACAGGATCCAGACTGCGGGTCGGCTCATCGAGAATCAGGATTGGCGGACGGGTCACCAGTGCGCGCGCGATCAGTGTGCGCTGCCGCATCCCCGATGAGAAGCTCCCGACCTGCTGCCTCCCCACATCGCCAAGTCCCACCAGTGCGAGGGCGTCAGCCACTGCCGCATCCCGCGCCGAGCCGGTAAGTCCGTACAGCGACGCGAAGAGTCGGACGTTCTCGGTCGCGCTGATCCGCCAGAACAGCGCCCGCTCATCCGCCGGCACCACCGCCATCCGCGTGCGGACACGGGCGGGGTCGGCCAACGCATCGACGCCGTCGACGATCACCGAGCCCCGATCGGGCAGCAGGACGGTCGAGAGAATCTTGAGGAGCGTGGTCTTGCCGGCGCCGTTCGCGCCCACCAATCCGAAGATCTCCCCGCGCGGTACGGAGAGTGATACGTCGTCGAGCACGGCGCGCGGTGCAGTGGCTGGGTCGGCGCGCAGCCGTCGCCACAACCCGCGATCGGCGCGGAACGATTTCGTCACGCCGCTGAGCGTGATCGCGGCGCGCTCTGAAGCAGTCATGATCGGTGAGTGGTGCGATAGTCGGTCGAGTGCCACGCCAGCAGCGCAGCCGTTACGTCTGGCAGACGCGCGAGATCGCGCGGAACAGCAAGGTCGTACACCGGCGTGACCTGCGCCAATGCCACGCAGCGACGGAGGACATCGTCGATCGCTGCAGCGCCCAACAGTTCGGTGATCTTGCCGTTTGCCAACAGCGCCAACGCGGCCGCACGCGGCTCGCGGGGCGCACGCTGCACGTCAGCGTCGGCCGCCACCGGAGCGAGCAGATAGACCGCAGCCAACGGTGCCTCGGCTGTCGCCGACTGTCCCCCGACGCGCACCTTGCCCCATTCGTCGGCGGTCGATCCCGCGGCGCCGACGGATTTCGCCGTCTCGGACGCCAGGCGAATCGGTAACCCCGTCGGCGTCACCGAGGCGCCCTGCGGCGACGGCCAGAGAACGACGACGTCGTCCGCGACCAGCGCACATCCCGCCTGGAGGCAGGCGGTGGCGATGGTCGACTTTCCGGTGCCACGCGGCGCAACGAAGGCGATCACGCCGCTCGGTGTCTGCACCGCGCTGGCGTGGAGACACCACGCCCCGGCGTGGTGCAGCGCGTGCGGGAGCACGACGCCGATCAGGTCGAGCGCCACCGCGCTGAGATCGACGCCCCGGGGGCCGGTGTGGGTCAGCGACCGTCCATTGTGCGCAATCGTGAAGCGTCCGGTATCGCTCACCAGGATCTCAGTTCCCGCAGCCCCCGTGGCGGCGGTCACGACCGCTCCGTTTGAGTACGCGAGCTGACCGAGCGGCTGCGCGTCAATCGTGTGAACCTGCGGCGTATCGGACACCGACGGCTCCGAGCGCAGCGTCCAGAACGACAACTGCCCGTCGCCCGATGATTCGGCGACAGGCAGTCCCGGAAGTTCGACATCTGATTCCAGCAGCTGACCGAAGACGCGAACCCGCAGCATTGCAGCGGCGGTGCTCGGCGTCTCTCCCGTCGGTTCAGGAACGCGCCCCGCCACCGCCCGGGGGTGCTTCACCGGGTATGCAGTCGCAAGAGGCCACCGTCCCGTTGAGTACGTTCGCGTTCATCGCAAAGGCGCCGAGGTTCAGGGACACCTGAGTCAACTCGCGAAATGTGCCGTAGCGCTCGAGGCGCGGTCGTTGATACATCGTCACTCCCTGCGTCATGGATCAAAAAGTGTCGTATGCGCGCCACAGAGACAAGGGCAACGCAACACCCAACTACCTGCCGGGACTCCCCGAACTAGCGAAGCGTCACACCGTCCAGCGAGGCAAACGCCCCCTGAAGCATAACGGGCTCAGCAATTGGCGTGCCATCCTGCTCTACCCACGCATGGGCCTCGAAGCCGTCTGCCCCTCTCCTCACCCCGATTCGGACGACAGCGCGCGGAAGTCCGCGGAAAACGACGACTTCCTGCAGCGCGCGCGCGCGGACGAGGCAGGTCGAGTCGCCGGATGACCATCGGAGCGCCCGATCCACGGCCGCCCCCCAGCGCGAAGCGCAATGCGCGTCGGCCGCAGCAAGCGCCGTCGGAGCCTGTGCGATCGGCTGTGGGCCGTCTCGGCCGACGAGCGCTCCCACGGGCTGTTCACTCACCGTGCGTCTTGCCCGGCCAACGGCCCTCAGGGCGACCGCCACATCCAGTGCGGCGCGAACCTTCCGCGCCAACGGGACGATCACCCCTGCGCGATCGCCGAGTCGACGACCAATCCCTCGACGGACAGATCAGCGAGAAGCTCGCGCACGTGGCAGGTCACTTCGCACACCGTGGCGTTGGGCCACTGCGCACGGACGGCATCAACCAGCGACTGCTCGGACTGCGCTCCGTTCAACAGAGCCTGCCAGATCACCGTGCCGGTCTCATTGAGCCCGAAGTACACCTCGGACAAGGCGTGAAACAGCACGCTCCCATCGGGGAGCGCGCGTGCGACAACGTCGGGGTGCGGAACGGGGAGAGGCAGCACAGCGGGATTGGGTATCGTCATCAGTCAACAAGACGCGCGGCACGTTGAATGGAAACGCACGAAACGCACCATTGCGTCAGTCTGTCACGAATCGTGACAGGGGCTCCACGCACCGATACAAACCGCGATCAATCGCGATTCGTCTCTGAGCACACTGGACAACTCTGCTGACATGCCCCCGTGCTTCTCCCAGCGGCTACCGCGCCGGCACTGCGGCACCCTTGGCGGTCGGCACGCCCGCGACCACCCGACCGTCCTTCATGACGAAGCGAACCCGCTCCGTGGCGCCGATGTCGCGCGTCGGATCCCCATCCACTGCAATCAAGTCAGCCAGAAAACCCGGTGCGACGGTGCCGATCCTGTCTCCCAGATCCAGTACCTTCGCGGCGAGTGAGGTTGCTGCCACAAGCGTTTGCGTTGGCGTCATGCCATAGTCGACCAACAGCACCAGCTCACGCGCGTTGGCGCCGTGTGCGAAGACGCCGACATCGCTGCCGTTCGCGATCGTGACGCCTGCCTCCATCGCCGCCTTCACACTCGCGCGCTTGGATGCAATCCGCGCGGGCTCCGCCCCACTCCCCTTCTTCCAGCCGCCGTACTGCAGCACGGCGTCGCCCGCCGCCACGGTGGGCACGAGCACCGTGCCACGCTCCTTCATCAATCGAAATACTTCGGGCGTGCCATCGTCGCCGTGCTCGATGGTCTTCACGCCGGCGAGAATTGCGCGCCGCATTCCTTCCGGCGTCGTTGCGTGTGCGACAACGTGCCGACCGCTCGACTCGGTGATCTCGACCACCAGCGCGAGCTCCGCCTGTGTGAACGCCGCCCGGGCGGTGCCGTTGGCACCCCACCGATAGTCGGCGTAGATCTTGATCCAATCGGCACCGCGCCGGATCTGATCGCGCACCACTCGCGCCAGCTCTTCTGGACCGGCCGCTTCTTCGGCGCCCTGCGGCACATCCACCTCAGGGGCAAAGCCACTCGGACCGTAGGTCCCGCGCATGACGATTGCCCGGGTGGTGACGATCATGCGCGGCCCTTCGATGATCCCCTGATCCACGGCGCGCTTGAGCCCGACATCCGCGTCTGCCGCCCCTTCCGTGCCAAGGTCGCGCACCGTCGTGAATCCGGCGCGCAGTGTGCGCTGCAGATGCACCGTCCCACGCGCCACGCGCAAGCCGAGCGATTCCTTCAGGACCTGATCGTTCCAGTTGGTCTCGTTGTACGGATGGAGCAGCACATGTGAATGCAGATCGATCATCCCCGGCATCAGCGTCAGACCGGGGAGCTCGATCACCGTCGCATCACTCGGCGCTTTCACCGCAGACGCCGAACCGACTGCGAGAACCTTCCCGTTCTGCACCAGAACCACGACGCCACTCACTGGGGCCGAGCCGGAACCGTCGAAGACGCGGGCCGGCTTGAGCAGAAAGGTGCCCTGCGCAGGGGCCGCGGGTGTGCTCTGTGCGGAAGCGAGCAACGGAGCCGCGCACGCTGCGACGAGGCAGAGGAGACGTTCAACGAGCCGGTGTGATGCTGACATTATCGTGAACAGAGGGTGGATCGAGGTGCAGCGGCGGCGGTCGTCGCGGCGACATCGGTGCGCGGCCAGACGTTGTCGGAGGGGTCGCGATCGGGGAAGCGGCACCCTGGATCGAACAGCACCTGGTCGATCTGCCGCTTTCCGAACTCCAGGACTGCGTCGAATGTACGGCGTCCGGCGAACCAGACGTCAACGGGATATGTCACGATCGCGGTTGCGCTGTCGACCATGACCGCATTCGGCATCGCCCTGATCGCCGGTCCCACCGTCGCGAATCGAACGCGGAGCACCACCGGTGATGGCATCTGTCCATCCTGCTTCACTGTGACCGTCGTCCGCGTGCCCTTCGTCTGCACGTTGGCGATCGAGCCGTCGACGCGCTCGGTCGTGAAGAGCCACGCGTTCCAGAACCAGCCAAGATCGCGATTCAGCGCCCTGTTCATGAAGAACATGTAGTCCCAGGGCGACGGGTGCCTGAACATCCACGCCTGCGCCCATTCACGATGCGCACGCTGCACCGCCGAATCGCCCACCACGCCACCGAGCATCGACAGCATCAGTGGCGTCTTTGCGTAGGTCGTGAAGCCGTAGGACGGTCCAGCGAAGTTGGCGTTCCACATCATCGGCGGTTCGGACTCGCTGCCGCTGGTGAGTCCGTATGACTGACCGAGGCGGTCGAGATTGGCCGGCTTCCTCGCCACATCGGCGGCCGACAGGACGTTCATGTACTGATTGAAGCCCTCGTCCATCCAGCCGTACCACGTCTCGTTGTTGCTCACGACCATCGGCCACCACTGATGTCCGGTCTCGTGATCGGCAGCGCCGACATTGGAGTTGATCACCATCGGGTACTCCATGCCGGCGCTGGGGCCATCCTGCAGCGTGAGTTGCGGGAACTGATACGGAAACCAGAGCGCCGAGTAGAACTCGAGCGCGTGTCGGGTGACGGGGAGTGCGTTCGCGAAGAGCGGCGCGCGACCCGGGAGGAAATACTGCATGACCGGCACGAAGCCCTTGCCGGGAATGTTGGCGCGAGTCGCCTGCCAGTTGAACTTCCTCGCTGTGGCCCACGCGAAGTCGTTGACGCTGTCGGCCAGGAAGCGCCACCGCAGCCGGTCGCCTGCAGCAGTGGCAGCACCGGGCCCGGTCTCCCCGGTTCCAACGATCGTCACCGTCGAATCGCTCTCGAGCACGCGCGCGAGTCGCGCCCGCGCGGTGGCGGTCAGCACGTCGGCGGGATTCTGCAACACACCTGTGCCACTGACGATCCAGCCGGCCGGCACGTCGATGGTCACGTCAAAGCGACCGAAGTTGTTGTAGAACTCCGATGGACCGAGGTACTGCTCCGGGTCCCAGCCGCGGAGGTCGTCGTAGACGGCAACGCGCGGAAACCACTGCGTCGGCTGGAAGAGCGAGTCGGCCCAGCGTTGCGTCATGCGATGCCCGGAGCCCGGTCCACCGGGGAGAGCATGATTCCACTCGATCTCCACGGTCGCGGTTGTCTGCGGCGCGATGGGGGTCGCGAGCACGACCCGCGCGAGCGTCGAGCGGAGGTTGGCCACCATCGGTGCGGATGGTCGCCCGCTGCGCGGCGCTGCGACATCGAGCTGCACCGGCGTGCCATTGATGCGGATCGCGTTGATGACCATGCCATCGGTGAGCTGCGCCGGTACCCAGGGCAGTGCGCGCGGATTGGTAGCGATGAAGTGATTCGCATCGAGGCGGAGCACCACCTGCGTGAGCGAGTCGGGGCTGCGATTGATGAGCGTGATCGTCTCGCGTCCCGTCAGCCGCTGCGCTGGCACATCGAGTCGCACGTGAATGGCGTAATCGGTGCGGAGCTGCCAGTACTTCGGCCCCGGTCGGCCGGATGAATCGCGCGTACCGGCGGCCTGTGCGGCGCGGATCGCGTCGGTGAGCGGGATGTCGCGCCGGATGGCGCGGTCAGGCCACGAGGACGACGGCCGCGACGGCCGCGACGGCGGCGAAGGTGCCTGAGCCTGAAGGGACGCGGCTGAGAGCGTCAGGAGGGCGAGCGTGGCACGGGCGACGACGAACGTGTGTGAACGAGGCATGGGCAATCGTCGGCAGTCGCCACCGACGGCGCAAGAGCGGATCCGAGGAATCGGACGCGCACGCGGAAGGATCTCAGTCGGTTCGCATCGGGAAACACGGCACTTCATGCACTGGCGGGAGATGAAATGTAGTTATATGCTCTGCTGTCCACACGCACGTCCGAATGACCCCCTCCAATACGAGGTGACGTTTGAAGCGATTTCGCTCGTGGCTGCTTGCCGCAGTCTGCCTGACACAGTCAGGGTGTTTTCATCAAGTGTTCAACACCGGGCTCGCCCCTGCGACTACCGGCGTCACCAAAGCCTGGCACCCGACATTTATCTTTGGTTTGGTGCAAGCGTCTCCTATCGATGTGCGGAGTGTGTGCACGAGGGGCGTTGCAATTGCCAGTACGAGGATGACGTTCATGAATGGTCTCGTGGGCGGGCTGACGTTCGGCATTTACACACCTCACGAAGTGAAGGTCGTGTGCGCGGCGTCGGTCGCAGGTATTCCACTGGTTGAAACATTGCACCTCGCCGCCAGCGCCTCCCTCGACGAAGCTGGTCGCGTGCTCTCCGAGGCTGCGACTGTTGCCGCCCGTACCAGTGGCAACGTGGCGATCGTCATTGACAACGCCACGGACATCACACCCGCGTCAGAGGCCAGCCGATGAAAATTCTTCGCGCGTGTGCAGCACTGGCGCTGCTCTCGACAACGGGTTGTTACCACTACACGATCGTCACCGGCGCCCCACCAGCGGACAAGACTGTCAGCGCCAACTGGCAGAAGTCGTGGATCTTCGGCCTTGTACCACCAGACACCATCCAGACCAAAGCTGAGTGCCCTGCTGGCGTGGCACAGCTCGAAACGCAGCACAGCTTCCTGAATGGTCTTGTGCGAGGCATCACCTACAACATCTTCACGCCGATCTCCACGAAAATCACATGTGCATCGGGACCGGTGCGGAAGTAACGGTACCTTTTGGTTTGTCGTCCAAGAGTTCTCGCCGATCATGGGGTCAGCGATCATGGGGTCAGAGTCCTTGATCGTAACTCGTTGAGTTTGCATTCCACGCGAGCAATCAAGATCTACGTCCCCTTGATCGATCATGGGGTCAGAGTCCTTGATCGTAACTCGTTGAGTTTGCAGTCCACGGGAGCGATCAAGAGCTACGTCCCCTTGATCGGGTCTTGATCGTCCGGGAGGATCAAGATCTGCGTCCCCTCGATCGCTATCGATCAGGGATCAAGGGGACGTAGATCTTGATCGGAGACGCTCTGATCGGACCAAACGCAGAACGCCCCCCGGAAAGCGGGGGGCGTTCTGGTAACCGCTATCAGCCGACGACTACCAGCGGTAGTGCGCGAAAGCCTTGTTGGCCTCGGCCATGCGGTGCGTGTCTTCCTTCTTCTTGACCGCGTTGCCTTCCCCCTTGCTGGCCGCGATGACTTCGGCCGCGAGACGCTCAGGCATCGACTTCTCGTTGCGATCGCGCGAGTAGCTGATCAACCAGCGCATCGCGAGCGCGGTGCGACGATCGGGACGGACTTCTACCGGGACCTGATACGTGGCACCACCGACGCGGCGGCTCTTCACTTCGACCACCGGCTTCAGGTTGGTGAGCGCCTGCTTGAAGATGTTCACACCGGGCTGGCTGGTACGGGCTTCGACCAAATCCATGGCGGCGTAGAAGATCTTCTCTGACGTGGCCTTGCGACCCTGCAGCATCAGGTTGTTGATGAACTTGCTGACAGTCTGGCTGTCGTAGCGGGCATCAGGCAGGATGGTGCGCTTGACGGACTTTTTGCGGCGACTCACTTCTTCTTGCCTCCCTTGGCCGCGGCGGCGGCAGCTGCACCGGCCTTCGGCTTCTTGGTGCCGTACTTCGAACGGCTCTGGTTACGGCCGTTCACGCCAGAGGCGTCGAGCGAACCGCGGACGATATGGTACCGCACACCCGGCAGGTCCTTCACACGACCACCACGCACGAGCACGATGCTGTGCTCCTGCAGATTGTGGCCTTCACCCGGGATGTAGGCAATTATTTCGATCTGGTTGGTCAAGCGAACCTTGGCGACCTTGCGGAGCGCGGAATTCGGCTTCTTCGGCGTCGTGGTGTACACGCGCGTGCAGACACCGCGCTTGAACGGATTCGACTTGAGCGCCGGCGACTTGCTGTTCTCCACCACGTCCCTGCGGGACCGGCGGACGAGCTGATTGATTGTAGGCATTGCCTCTGAGTGTTCGGACCCCGACATCTACGTGAATCGCTCCCCGGGGCGGGGGCGGCACGGAACAGACCTGATAACCTAGGCGGTCTGGGGGTGCCGGTCAACTGCTTGTCGGCGGTCGAAGCCGCACGCCTGCATCTTGCCGTCGCTTCCGGACCCATCGTCCCGGATCCACCACAGAGGGAATAGCCTTGAGCCGCCGTCTGCACTAACTGCGCAGTGCGTCTTCGACCGCGGCATACAATTCGTCCGCTCGAAACGGCTTCTGCACGAACCCTGTCGGCTCCATCCCCACGAACTGCGCCGCTACATCGGGTTCGCGGTAGCCGCTGGTGAGCAGCACTCTCAACGACGGGTCGATCGCTCGCAGCTGCGCCATCGTCGCCGCCCCTCCCTGACGTGGCATGGTCAGATCGAGGAGCACCAGGGCAAACTGTTCGCCGCTGTTTACAAACTGCTCGACGCCGGCAATGCCATCCGGTGCAACGACCACACGATAGCCGCGGCGCTCCAACAGTCGACGGGCAACGACCTGCACCGTCACGTCGTCGTCGATGATGAGAATCGCCCCCACGCCGACACCTTCCGGCTGCGCTGGCGCAATGATGCTCGCGACAGTGACGCCGGGCAGTGCTGGAAAAAACACACGGAACGTGGCGCCCTGCAACGGCGCACTCGTGATACGAATGGCGCCGCGGTGCCCGCGCACGACTCCCAGTGTGGCAGCGAGACCGAGCCCACGTCCGGTGAACTTCGTGGTAAAGAACGGCTCAAAGATACGGGATATCGTCTCTTCGTTCATCCCGGTGCCGGTATCCTGCACCTCGACGAAGACATAGGTACCGGGCTCGAACGTCTCGTCGGCTGCGACGTGCTCGGTGGGCACCACGTCGAGGGTCTGGATGCCGGTCCGCACATAGATCTCACCGCCACGGTCGGCCACCGCGTCGGACGCATTCGTGATCAGGTTCATGACGACCTGTCGGACCTGCGTGGCATCGGCCTCGATCGATGGCAGCGGCGATGTCAGATCGAATCGCAGCACTGCCTGCTTTGAGAGAACGGTACGCAGCAGCGAACCCATCTCGGCCACCAGCGCGGACAGGTCCACCGGTTCAACGATGAAGCGCCCCCTCCCCGAGTAGGCGAGCATCTGCCGCGTGAGGTCCGCGGCGCGCGTCGCGGCGCGCTCGATATCGAGAAGCAGAGCATGTATTGGCGACGACGCGTCCACGTCGAGGAGTGCGAGGCTGACGTTTCCCAGCATGCCGACCAGCAGATTGTTGAAGTCGTGCGCGATGCCGCCCGCCATCACCTCGAGCGATTCCATCTTCTGCGCGCGCAGCATCTTCTGCTCCATCTCGCGACGAGCCTGCGCCGCCTGACGCACCTCCGTGATGTCATCCACCGTGCCGACCCGGCCAACCACCTGTCCATCGTCGTCGCGGATGACCCGACTGTGCGCCAGTACCCACCGTTCGACCCGATCGTCCAGCACGAGACGAAACTCGTCGCGAACGTCGTCGCTCCCGCCACCCTTGCCGAGCCAGATGTAAGCGCGCGGCAGATCGTCCGGGTGAACGCGTGATGCAAACCCGTGCGTCATCAACGTCGCCTCGTGCAGGTCCCAGATCTGCTGCATGCGTGGATTGGCGTACGTACAATGCCCTCCGACATCGGTCAGGAAGATTCCGATCGGCGCCGATTCACCGAGGGTCCGGAAACGCGCTTCACTGCTCCGAAGGGAGGCCAACGCCACTTCGCGGTCCGTCACATCGCGAGCCACCATCACGGCGCCAGCCGGTGCGCCGTTCCGGTCGCGCACCGAGCCAAAACTCAATTCGTACGCCTGCATCGACTCGGGCGTGTTGCCAAAGACGGCAAACTGGCAGGTTGCGACGCCGTCGATCGCACGTTCCCACATTCCGAGCACCGCGTCACGCTGTGCAGGCGGAAGCGAATGCATCCGCTCTCGAAGTGAGTCGCCAATGTGGATCGGCACGCCCCACAGGCCGGCGAAGTCGGTCTGTGCGTGTTCGTTCATCGCCACGATACGGAGCGCGGTATCGACACCGACAACACGATCGGGGCTGTACCGGATGATGGCGTCGAGACGCTCATTCAACTCCGTCATCTCCGATCGATCTCTCTCAACGGCGGTTGCGGCGCGTCTGCCGGCGTCGAAGGCCTGCGTCCGGACCAGCGTGATCTCAGTCAGAAACAGTGCACGCGTCTCACCGAGCGGCCGTGCGCTGAGCGAGAACCAGCGTGTCGCGCCGGGCAGGGCAAACTCGCAGTTGCTGCGAGTACCGCAGAGCACGTCGGCGACGTCAATTGGCAGGGGGTCACCGAGCAGCACCGCGAACAGCGCCGAGTACGATTCACCGCGCAGGCTGGCCGGCTCAGGCGCGCCGAAAAACTCCGCTGCGGGGGAATTTGCAAACGTGATCCGGTCGCCCAAAACAACGAGAACGGCACTTGGTGACGCATCGACCACGAACTGAGCGATCGACAGGTCGGGCGCTGTGGGTCGGGGCGTCATCTCGCTCACGGTCTGGAAGGAGATCTGAAGGGCCTCCACGGGGAAGCTCGGCGGCGCCGCGCGCACTGTAAAGCCCCGACGTGGCCGTATGATCTGGAACGCCGTCACCCACCCGTTGCTCTCAGTTCGATTGCGCCTGAAACGATCCGGCACACACAGCCACCTTGGGGTCGGTATCTTGCAGAAGCCTCGCCTGAGGCCCAACACCCGATTATCCGATTCAATGACCGCTTCAACGACCTCGGCCGCCATCGCCAGCACCATCGAACGGCGCCGGACCTTTGCGATTATCAGCCACCCCGACGCCGGCAAGACGACGCTGACGGAGAAGCTTCTGCTGTACGGCGGGGCGATCCACCTGGCGGGATCGGTGAAGGCGCGCCGCGCTGCCCGCCACGCGACGTCTGACTGGATGGCGCTGGAGCAGGAGCGCGGCATCTCGGTCACATCGAGCGTGATGCAGTTCAACTGGGAGGGCTTCCACATCAACCTCCTCGACACGCCGGGGCACGAAGATTTTTCGGAGGACACCTACCGCACGCTCGTCGCCGCCGACAGTGCGATGATGCTGCTCGACAACCGCAAAGGCGTCGAGGATCGCACGCGCCAGCTGTTTCAGGTGTGCAAGCGCCGACGCATGCCGATCTTCGCGCTCGTGAACAAGTGCGATCGCGTTGGCGAAGACCCGCTCAAGCTGATCAGTGATGTGGAGACGGATCTCGGCATCAACTGCCATCCGATCACCTGGCCGATCCACCGCGACGGCTCGTTCGTCGGCGTCTACGATCGGCGAAAGGCGCAGATCTATCTGTTCGATCGCGGCGATGACCACGGCGCAAAGCGGGTGGTCGGCCACGAAGGGTCACTTGACGACCCGGCGATCCTCGAGCTGCTCGGACCGGAGGCGCATCTGCAGCTGCTGCACGACCTGGAGCTGCTGGACGCGGCCGGTCATCCCTTCGATCACGACGAAATCCTGTCTGGTGCGCTGGTGCCCGTGTTCTTCGGCAGCGCGCTGACCAACTTCGGGATCGAACCGTTCTTCCGCGAGTTTCTCGATCTGGCGCCATCGCCAACCTCGCGTGAATCAACGCTTGGCCCGATCGAGCCGACGCAGGAAGAGTTCACCGGGTTCGTGTTCAAGATTCAGGCCAACATGGACCCCAAGCACCGCGATCGCATTGCGTTCGTGCGCGTCTGTTCGGGCAAGTTCGAAGCGGGGATGCCGGCGCTGCATGTGCGCACGGGCAAGACCGTTCGCCTCAATGCGCCACAGCAGTTCATGGCCCGTGAACGCACCATCATCGAAGAGGCGTGGCCGGGCGACGTGATCGGCATCATGGACCGCGGTAACCTGCGCATCGGCGACTCGCTGAGCGAAGGGGAGAAGCTCGAGTTCAGCGATATCCCACGCTTCCCCCCCGAGCACTTCGCACGCGTGGTGTTGAAAGACCCGATCAAGCGCAAGCAGCTCGACGCGGGGCTGCGGCAGCTGACCGAGGAGGGCGCGGCGCAGGTGTTCTACACCTCGCAGTCCGATGTCTCGCAGCCCACGCCGATCGTTGGTGCGGTGGGTGTGCTGCAGTTCGACGTGATGCTGCACCGCCTCGAACACGAGTACGGTGTCCGCTGCAAGCTGGAGCCGATCAGTGCCCGCTATCCGCGCTGGGTGACGGGGAAGGAGGCGGATATCGACCGCCTCGCCGGCGAACCTGGCCGACTCCGCATTTACGACTCGCTCGGCAATCCGGTCATCCTGTTCGAAAGCGAATGGGCGCAGCGCTGGACGGTGGATCGCGTGTCGGCGTTGCAGTTTCACGAAGTGGCGCCGTAATTATTGCCGTGACCGTCGCGACATTGTCACCGCCCGCGCACGACCTCCGCCGCTGACATCCGGGTCGGTCCGGGATACGGCACGCGGGGACCCTTGATCGTGCGCCACAACACCCGATTGAACACATCTTCGTCGGCGACATCCTCGTAACGCAGGTCGAGTTTCCGTGACTCGATCGCGCCGGTGCCGCGCCCGGGGTTCTTCTCGGTCAGCGGTGTGGCGGGAATGAGCGCGGTGTACGGGCGCGTATCCGGCGCAGTGCGCCAGATCTCGCGGAGCGGGCGGCCGTAATGATCGTACGGGGAGAGCGCGTCGAGACCGAGCAGCGCTTCCATCGTCGCAATGGCGTCGGTGGTGTTCACAAAGCGGCGATGGACCCCACTGCGCGCCCACGGGGAGATCACCATCATCAGCGAGCGATGCGAGTCCACATGGTCAGGACCGTTCTGGGCATCGTCCTCAAGGACGAAGACGGCAGTGCCGGCCCAGAACTTCGTCACTGACAACGCTTCGATGACGCGACCGAGCGCCAGATCATTATCCGCAAAATACGCCTGCGGTGTCGGCTTCCCCGCCGATGCACCCGCTGTGTGGTCGTTGGGCAGACGGAGAATCTGGAGCTGCGGCATCTCACCCTTCGCGACGAATCCACCGAGCTCCCTGATCCACACGTCGGCGCGCCGCTGATCAGTGATATCGAGGTTGTAGCCGGGGTAGTCGCGACTGGTATTCGCCAGCAGGAACGGTTTCACGCCGCGATACCCCGACGGCGCGTCGCCGCGGGCGCCCTCGGGAATCACAAATTCGCCGAAGTTGCGAAAGGTGATTCCCTTGCGCTTCGCGAGGTCCCACAGATAGCCGTTGGCCGGCTCCGCCGCGTCGTCGTCCCCATCATCAGCGGGTACCCGGCCACGATTGGTACCTTCGTAGTCGTATGAGCGGCCACGGCCGGAGTAATTGGATGGGACAGTCTTTTGTACGTAATCGGTGGTATACGCCGCGGTGCTCCAGTTATGCCCATCGGCGCTCACTTCGGCGTTGACGAAGAACCGGTCATACAGCCC
>Ga0105049_10003382_pt1 | contig 18847 bp, 17 predicted proteins | sample MAT06_FD_78087 | JGI IMG/M metagenome (GOLD analysis project Ga0105049, IMG submission 78087) | Freshwater microbial communities from Lake Fryxell liftoff mats and glacier meltwater in Antarctica - MAT-06 | ecosystem: Environmental > Aquatic > Freshwater > Ice > Liftoff microbial mat | place...
CAAGCCCAACGAGGGCTGTAAACGCCGGTGCCGTTTAGGCTCACCATGTAGCCGTTCTCGCGTAGCGAGCCCGGCGTGATGCAGAGCGTCGTCCCGCCGACCTTCTCTAGCCACATGAGGACGGCTGTCGCCGTAAACTCGCTCCCGTTGTCGCTTTCGATGTGCTCGGGCACGCCGCGGCCTCTCGCGCCGCACCCGATCAGCGGATCGCGCTCTTGCTCGCGTCGGGCGCGGTATCGCCCGACGAGTCCCACGCGCGGCTCATCACGACGGGACACGATCCCCACAGCGACCTCCTGGCTCTCCATAGCGCTGCTGTCACGCCTCACCAAGTTCACCTCGAACAACTGACCAATCCATGCCACGCGATCACTACGCGTCACCGCGCCGCTCCCAAAGTCAGGGTAACCCCTCAATCCCAGGCTTAGCGCACTCCTAGCACTCCATTTCCCGGCTCCCGCTATATTCTCATCCCTTTACGGAGTTCATTCATGCGCGCTCCCACGTTCACACTCGCCTGTCTCACCCTCGCCGTTCCACTCCTCGCCCAGCCCGCCCGCGAGATGAACCTGATCGCCTTCGGCTCCTGCGCCCGCGAACGCCAACCCCAGCCCATTTGGACCGAGATCCTCGCCACCAAGCCCGATCTCTTCCTCTTCATCGGCGACAATAACTACGCCGACTTCTGGCTCAAAGACGGCAAGATGGTCATGGAACCCATCCCCAACATCGAACGCCTCAAGGAAGCTTACGAAGCTCAGGTCGCCCAGCCCGGATACCGCCGTGCGCAACGCGAGTTCCCCATCCTCGCCACCTGGGACGACCACGACTTCGGCGCCAACGACGGCGGCAAGGACTTCAAGTTCCGCGAAGAATCCAAACAGGTCTTCTTCGACGTCTACGGCTTCCCCCCCGACGCCCCCATCCGCACACAGCCCGGCGTCTACCAGGAACGCAAGTTCGGACCCGAAGGCCGACGCGTCCAAGTCATCCTCCTCGACACCCGCTTCAACCGCGACCCCCTCGACCGCGCCACCAAGGAGCAACGCGTCGGCCGCGCCGGGCCATACATCCCCTCCACCGACACCTCCAAAACGCTCCTGGGCGATGAACAGTGGCGCTGGCTTGAAACCCAGCTCAACGAACCCGCCGACATCCGCGTCATCGCCAGTTCCATCCAGGTCATCGCCGACGAGCACGGCCACGAGTCCTGGGGCAACCTCCCCCACGAGCGCCAAAGACTCTACAACCTCATCGCCTCCACCAACGCCCACGGCGTCTTCTTCATCTCCGGCGACCGCCACCTCACCGAGGCCACCGTCGAACGCGGCTCCCAAGAAATCACCGTCCCCTATCCCATCTGGGACTTCACCTCCAGCGGCATGACCCAGGTCGCCAGCGTCATCCGTGACCCCAACTCCAAACGCGTCGGCCCCGTCCGCCGCGAGACCACCTTCGGCACCCTCCGCTTCGCTTGGGGCCCCACGCCCGAAACCACCCAGATCGAGTTCACCGCGCTCGGCGACCAAGGCCAGATGCTCACACGCCAATCCGTCTTCTTGAGCGACCTCCGCCCCGCCACCAAGTAACCCGAGCCCACGACTTCATTCGTGCGCAACCCACCCACCCCTCAACCCTTCCCTTAAAGGTTCCCTCGCCGCTCCTGCTCAATCTCCAGCGCCTCGAACAGCGCCTTGAAGTTCCCTTTGCCAAAGCTCTTGCTCCCGCGTCGACAGATGATCTCGAAGAACAGCGTCGGGCGGTCTTGCAAGGGCTTGGTAAACAGTTGCAGCAGATACCCATCTTCGTCCGCGTCGACGAGGATGCCCAGTTTCCGCACCGCCTCATGATCTTCGCGCACCGCCTCGTGCCCATTGGCTTTGAGCATCTTGTTCACGCGTTCCCACACGATCTGGTAGTAGGCATCGGGCAGCGTCAGAAAATCGACCCCGCGCGCCCGCAGCGCCGCAATCGACGACAGCTCGTCATCCGTCCGCAGCGCCAGGTGCTGCACGCCCGGCGTGTGATGGTGCCAATCCAGATACTCCTCGATCTGGCTCTTCTTCTTCCCCTCCGCCGGCTCGTTGATGGGCATCTTGATCAGCTCGTTCCCGCTGCTCATCACCTTGCTCATCAGGGCCGAGTATTCCGTCGAGATGTCCTTGTCATCGAAGTGCTGGAACAGCTTGAACTCCAGCACGTCTTCGTACCACTTCACCCAATAGTTCATCTTGCCCAGCTCGACGTTCCCCACGAGGTGATCGACGTACTTGAGCCCGCATGGGTTCTTGGCGTTGAACTCGTTCACCGCCAGCCCCGTCACCCGGCGGAACCCCGGCGCGAACAGCCCTCCCTGCTTCATCTTCGGCAAGTCATACGCACCGTGACGCGAGACGAACGAGTGCTGCGCCCGCCCGTACGTCCGCACCCCCGCCATCACGACCGTCCCGTGCTCGTCCTTGATCGTCCGCGGCTCGTACGCCGACACCCCGCCGTTCTTGACGGCCCGGTCGTACGCCGCCTCGGCGTCAAACACCGTGAACGCCACGTCCTTCACCCCGTCCCCATACAACGCGCTCTCCATCGACGCCGGGTGTTCGATCGACATCCCCGTCGTCAACAGCAGCCGGATATTGCCCTGCGTCAGCAAATAGTGCGCCGCGTCGCGCGAGCCGCTTGTCAGGTCGCTGACCTGATCAATCGTGAACCCGAAGCAGTTGGCGTAGAAAAACGCCGCCTGCTTGGCGTTCCCCACATAAAATCGGACGTGATCCACATCGATCAACTGCAGCGGGTCGACGGCAGTCTTGACGTGGGCGGCAGGGGCAAGCGTTGTCATGGTGGGGTCCTGTTCGTGAGGTGACCGTTTAAGTCTACCGCCCCGACCCCACCCCGGAAGTTTGCAAAGCCTAACATCCGGCTTGACTTGGGCCCGCCTGAGGCCCATCCTGTCTGGACTCCATTTGGTCGCGGCTGACTGTGAGCCGCCCACCGACATTCAGCCGATACGACCCGTCGCGGCGGGGTGCTGCAAGGACTTTTTACGGATGCTTGAACTCGCCAGCCGCCCAAGGATCGGGCCCTACATTCTGACCCGCGATCTCGGCCCAAGTGCCTTGGGAGATCGCCAGCTGGCGCTCCACGAAAGCGACTACAGCAGCCACGTACTCCACCGCCTCCGCCCGGCCCACGACGAAGCCCAGGAACGCCGCTGGCTCGACGCCTGCGAAACCGCCCAGGCCTTCCGACATCCCCACACCCTCCCCATCGAACGCTTCGGCGTCGATGACGGCCAGGTCTGGATCATCACCCCCTACACGGGCGACGTTGACGGCCTCGTCACCCTCGGCAGCCTCCTCCGCGCCAAGGGCGGATACTTCGCCCCCGCCGAGTCGCGACAAGCCATCATCCAACTCCTCGAAGTCGCCCGCGACGCCCACGACATCAGCCACGCCCACGGCCACATCGGCCTCGACGAAGTCCTCGTCGATCGCCGCGGCAGCCTCCTCATCGAGCACTACGGCCTCCTCCGCGCCGCCGCCAGCCCCGGCCCCGATCCGCTCGCCGAACGCGACGAAGTCCGCTCCCTCGTTCGCCTCGGCTACCAGATCCTCACCGGACTCGTCCCCGATTCACCCGCCATCCCCGCCGGTCGCGTCGTCCCACTCCTCGATCCGCTCTGGGACGACTGGTTCGAAACCGGCCTCATCGCCCTCGAATCCGGCGGCCCCGGCTTCAAAAGCGCCGCCCACGCCCACAGCGCCATCGCCTCACGACTCCTCGATTCCGGCGCCCTCCGCCGCAGCGGCGGCGTCCGCACCGCGCTGCGACGCTTCCTCGTCGGCTCGCGCTAGTCCAAACACCCCACGCCCGCCCTCAGCCTCAAGTCGACCCGGCCCGCTCCTCCAGCACCGGCACGGCGATCTGCGGCCCGGCGATCGTTTGTACCCTGCCCATCAACCCCGCCTCCGCGTCCGCCGCCCGCGCCGCGGCCACCCCGCGCCGCTCGTCCACAAACAGCGTCAACAACAGCCCCACCACCACAAACCCAGCTAGCACCAGCAGCGACGCCGGCGTCCCCAGCCGATCCTTCACCACCGCAAACGGAATCGTCCCGATCGCCGCGAGCTTGAACACCAGCCCCCACAGCCCAAAAAACTCCGCCGACCGCGTCGACGGCGCCAAATAGCCCACAAACGCCCGGTTCGCCGTCCCCAGCGACCCCAGTCCGAACCCTAGAAAGTTACCCACCAGCCAGACCGGCCACCGCGGAAACGCCGCTTGGTCCGCCGCCCGCCCAAACAGCCATGCCACCAACGCCAGCCCCAGCGCCGTCACCAGCCACAGCAACAGAAGCACCACCATCATGCGACGGTGCCCGAATCGATCCTGGAATCGCATCGGGATCAGCGTCCCCAGCACGCCCGACACCGTGATGACGGCCGTGAAGATCACCAGTTGCGTCGCTTTGAACCCAAACTCCTCCGCCAGGATCGACGCAAAGAAGATCACCACGCTCATCGCCGTTCCATAGAACATCGACGCCACCAGCAAAATCGCCAGATCCCTAAACCGCGCGACCTCGCGCACCGTCCGCCCCAGTCGCACAAAGCCCACCGTCCACAATGACATCGCCACCGCCGACCTCGCCGCGGGTCGCTCCTTCAAGAACACGAGCGTCGGCAGCGTGAAGATCGCAAACCAAATTCCCGCGAACACAAAGAACGGCCGCCACTGATCCGGACTCTCCAGCCGCATCGCGATCATGCCCGCCGCCGTCAGCCCCAGCAGCACCAACGCCGCAAAGTACGCCACGCCCCACGAGAATCCCGACACTTTGCCAAACTGCTCCCGCTCGCACAGCTCCGGCAAAAACGACGACAGAAAGTTCTCACCCAGCGAGTACAAGCAGTTCGCCGGAATGTACAAGAGCACCGCGATCCACAGCCCCCCCGCCGGGATCAACCCGAACAAGCACGTCAACACTGCGCAACCCATCCCCGTCGCCAGCATCCCCAGCTTCTTCCACCCCCGCTCGTCGGCGATCGCCCCCGCGATCGGCGAGATCACCACCGTCAGCAGCATGCTCGCCGCGTACATCAGCGACCACATCGTTGCCGAGCGGCTCTCGTCCGTCACCACCACCTGCGTAAAAAACAGCGAGAAAAGCAGCGTGTTGATCAACAACGTGAACGACTGGTTCGCCACGTCATACGACATCCACGACCAGATCTGGCCCTGCCGCGGCAATCCTGCAAGTGGGTACACGGCCATGCGCCGATCAGCCTAGCACCTTCGCCGCCGCCCGCTCCCGCAGCAGCCCCGACAGCGAACGCATCTGCCACGATGCCCAACAAAACGCCAGCGCCGCCACCACCAGCGGCAACGTGAAGCTCCCCGTCACCTTGTACATCCCCACGCCCGCGAACATGAACACCGCCCCGCGCAGCCCCACCAGCGTCGTGTGGATCGCGATGTACTGCGGCACCTTCGCCGGCGTTGGCGCCAACGCCACCGGCCCCAGCATCCAACCCATGTTCACCGCCGCCGCGCTCATCCCATACAACAGGCTCGACGCACCCAGCGTCAGCGGCCCGCCCGACACCAGCAGCCCCAGCGGATAAATCGCGTACAGCCCAAACGCCCACATGCACGTCCGCGGCGCCCCCAGCCGATCGATCAACCGCCCCGCCGGGATCGTGCACACCAGCGACGCCAGCAAAAACGCCATGTGCGTCGATTCCATCGTCCGGTCATACGGCAGCCCCAACTTCTCCGTCACGATCAGCGGAACCAGCGCCGCGCACGTCATCCAGCCCACCCCATACGTCATGAACGCCGCCTCGTACCGCGCAAACACCCGGTCCTCACGCAGGATCTGCCGCATGTGCAGCACCGGCGCCAAAAGCCCCCTCAGGCTGATCGACCGCGCCCCCGACATCATCGTCCCTTCGACCGTCTCGTGCCCCTCCAGCCGCGTGGAGCGCTCCAGGCGATACAGGATGATGCACCCCACGCCCTGCGCCGCCGCCGCCAGCGGCATGTACAACCGAAACGCGTCCGCCGACTCGTGCAGCCACGCCCCCACTCCCCACGCCGCCAGCGCCCCAAACCCTTGCACCGCCGCGATCAGCACGCCATAGATCGCCCCGCGCGAAACATCCGGATACAGCCGCTTGAGCAGGTCCCCCGCCACCGGCGTCCAACCCGCATTCCCCACCGCCGAGATCACCGCCAACACCGCCACATGCCAATACGCCGTCGCAAACGACACCAGCGCCAGCGGCAACAACCCCACCACCCAATACAACGCGATGTACCGCCCCACCGCCAACCTCGCAAACACCGCGCTCCAGAAGATCGAGAAGATCGCCATTATGTTCGGTGCCGCCGTGATCAGCGTCGTCTGGAAGTCCCCCGCCCCAAACTGCTTCTTCGCCACCACCGGCAAGATGAAGCTCACCGCCGTCAGCGTCGATTGCAGCAGCACGCTCGCCGCCAGATGCGTCAACATCACCCTGCGGTCCACGCGCGCCCCAACCGGGCGAACCAACGCCACGTCCACCGCCTTCGCACTGCCCAATTGAGTGGTCGTCAACGACCTGCTTCTCCTTCGCCTGCGCGGACGGACCATAGCCGGCCGACCGGCATTTCCCTACTCATGCAGACTGTCTTTGAACCTCGCGCTCTGAAACAGCTCGGCCCCGGGTTCCGGCCCCCCCCGCCCCCTGCTCCGAACAACGGAGCCCCCGGCAACAGCCGAACGTCCGGCGTGCTTTGGCTACCCTCCGGATTAGCTCTTTTCCCCGCCCTCGACGCGGTAGGGTCAAAGAGAATCCATACCAGACCGCGATTCCCTCGAACCGTCAGGTTGCCCAGTCTCCCCGGCCCCCTATAGTTGCCGCGATCGGCCGACGTTCAGCGGTCGAGGCCCATGAGCCCTCCCACAGCGGGACGGCCCGGGCAACCTGTCCTCACCCGAAGCGCCACTATCGGCAAGCGTCGGACCCGCCGCCGGGCTTGTGCCCCCGCCGAGTCGTTTCTGAACCGTCGCCCGCCGCAGCGCTGCCCTAAAGGTTCCTGATATGACCACTGTCACCGCCCCCGTCCCCCCGACTCAGAACACACTCGTCCAAGACCTCATCGAAGCCGGCATCCACTTCGGCCAGCGCTCCAGCGGCTGGAACCCCAAGATGGGCCCCTACATCTGGGGCAAGCGCAACGGCATCCACATCATCGATATTAAGGAGACCGTCAAGGGCCTCCTCCTCGCCAAGAAGTTCCTCACCCGCGTCGTTGCCGATGGCAAAGACGTCGTCTTCGTCGGCACCAAGCGCCAGGCCCGCTCCGTCCTCGAGCAGCGCGTCGGCGACATCAAGATGCACTACACCATCGAGCGCTGGCTCGGCGGCACCCTCACCAACTTCCGCACCATCCGCAGCCGCCTCAAACGACTCGAAGAACTCGACGCCATCGAGCAGAAGGACCAGTTCTCCAGCTACTCCAAGAAGATGGAGAGCCAGCTCCGCCGCGAGATGCGAAAGATCAGCCGCAACCTCGGCGGGCTCCGGCTCATGGACAAGCTCCCAGGCGCCATGGTCGTCATCGACGTCAACAAGGAAGGCAACGCCCTCAAGGAAGCCCGCAAGCTCGGCATCCCCACCGTCTGCCTCATCGATACCGACGGCGACCCCGAGATGGCCGACATCCCCATCCCCGGCAACGATGACTCGATGCGCTCCATCGACGTCATCATCCGCGAGCTCTGCCTCGCCATTGCCGACGGCAAGGCCGCTCGCCAGCAGGCCAAGGGCGGCGCCCCAGTCGGCGCGCCCGAAGCCGGCGACCAGCCCGGTGACGCCGGTGCCCGCCGCTCCCGCCGTGCCCAGTTCCGCGCCGACGAGCCCGGCGCCGACGCCCCGCCCGCCGCCGAACCCGCCGCCGCGGGCAAGTCCCTCTAATCCCCTCGCGTCCCGTCTCGAACATCCCCGCAGCCAAAGAGAGCCCCTCTATCGGGCTCGAGATTTGGACAGGATCTCCACCATGAGTCAGGAAATCTCCGCAGCCGTCGTGATGAAACTCCGTAACCAGACCGGCCTTTCCATGATGGAGTGCAAGAAAGCCCTCCAGGAAGTCGGCGGCGACTTCGAGAAAGCCGAGGACTTCCTCCGCAAGAAACTCAAAGGCAAGATGGACGCCCGCACCGACCGCGCCGCCGGCGCCGGCCGCATCGCCGTAGCCATCCACGGGCCCGACGCCAGCGGCTCCACACCCCACGCCGCCATCATCGAAGTCCGCGCCGAGACCGACTTCACCGCCATCAACGAGAACTTCGTCAAACTCGTCGACACCCTCGCCAGCCACGCCGCCGAGCTGCCCGCCGGCTCGGTCTCCCCCACCGCCGACATGACCGCCGCCGTCGACAAGATCCGCATCACCACCGGCGAAAACTGTGCCTTCGCCCGCGGGATCAAGTTCGCCGGCCCCGCCGGCACCGTCTTCGGCGCCTACGTCCACCACGACGGCAAGACCGGCGCCTTGATCCAGGCCGAGGGCGAGATCAGCCCCGACCAGCTCAAGCAGATCGGCATGCACATCGTCGCCGCCGTCCCCACCCCCAAGGGCGTCTCCGCCACCGACATCCCCCAGGAGATCGTCGAAAAGGAACGCAAGTTCCGCATCGACCAGGCCGTCGAGTCCGGCAAGCCCAAGGAGATCGCCGAAAAGATGGTCGAGGGCGGCATGCGCAAGTTCTTCGAAGAGATCGCCCTCCTCGAACAACCTTACGTCGTCGACCCCACTAAGAAGGTCAAGGACATCGTCGGCTCCAAGGCCAAGCTCGTCGCCTTCGCCCGCTTCGCCGTCGGCGAAACCGCCTGATACCGCTGACGCTGTTCGGACAACTGCTACATCCCCACGACGCCCCGCTTATGCGGGGCGTTTTTTTGCTAGTCTCTCCCCAACAGAGCGACCCTGCCACGCCTCGCCAAGAAAGACTCAAGATGGCCTTCACCCCCGCCCCCGGCGAGCAATACACCATCCGCCGAAAAGTCCTCCGCATCTTCGGCGGCGCCTTCCACATCTACGACTCCGCCGGCGGCATCGCCGGCTACTGCAAGCAGAAAGCCTTCCGACTCCGCGAAGCCATGGTAATCTACACCGGCGAGGACCAGTCCACCGAGCTCCTCCGCATCGCCACGCAGCAGGTCATCGACTTCGGCGCGACCTACACCGTCTCCCTCCCCACGGGCGAGGTCCTGGGCCAACTCCGCCGCAAGGGCATGAAGTCCACCTTCATCCGCGACGAATGGCTCATCCTCGACCCCACCGGCCGCGAGATCGGCCTGCTCCAGGAAGAAAACGCCACCCTCGCCCTGATCCGTAAATGGGTCGATCTCGCATCGGTCCTATTCCCCCAGCGCTTCGCCCTCACCACGTCCGATGGCACCACCATCGCCCGCTTCCGCCAGCACTTCAACCTCTTCGTCTATCGCCTCGGCGTCACCATCGTCCAAAAAGACGATCAGCTCGACGATCTCCTCGTCCTCGCGACAGGCTGCCTGATCACCGCCATCGAGGGCCGCCAAGACTCGGCATGACCAGCCGCCAATCGCTCAACCGCCCGGCGTCTCTTCTTCCGCCGCCGACGGCGCGTCCGGCTGCTTCGGCACCGGCGTGAACATCTTCACCGTCACCTGCCAATCCACGTTCATCGGCGGCTTGTTCGCCTCAACCAACGCCTTCAGCTCTGCCAGGTCCGCGTCCGTCGCCACCTGCCCGCTGAACGTCACCGTCCCCACCGGCGGCTTGCGATCCTCGCTCACCTCGATCAAAATGCTCACCCGCTCGAACTTCCCGCCCGCCTCCCGCAGCTTCCGAGAAAGCTGCAGCTTCGCGTCCGCCCCTTGCACCTTCAGCTCCGTCTCGCGATCCAGCATCTTCTGGTTCGCCGAACGCTGCACATAGATGAACCCGGCCGCGCCCAGCGCCAGCAGGATCACCACGGCCAACACCACATTCTTCGACGCGTTCCCTCGGCGGATCATCATGCGTTCGCTCACTCAAGATTGCCCGCTGCGAAGGCAGCAAGTCAACCGAGTGTAACCCGCCGGATCGAGTCATGCACACCCAAGAAAACGCCCTCCGCCGGAAAACCCGGGGAGGGCGGCACATTCTCATCCAGCTCGCCCCGCACCCGCCTGGATCAACCCCGACGCCGACGCGACGCCACCAAGCTCATCAGCCCCAACAGCGCCACCGAACTCGGCGCGGGGATCGTCTCCGCGATCGCAAAGCTGATCACCGCCTTGCCGGTCCTGCCTCCGATGAAGCATTGGAAACTGTTGTCCAGCGGATCCACCCACGAGAACCCGATCCCGCCGTCCAGGAAGCCCGTCCCGCCGTTCATCGCGACGCTGTTGGGCCCCGGGGGGCCAACAGGCGGCATGGCGACCGTGAATCCCTGCTTGGCGTCGTGGCCATAGATCAGATAAGGCCGACCAAGAATCCGCCCCCCACCGATGATCTGTACCGAGTGACCGAAGTTGGTGGCACGATCCCAGCCGATCCGCACCTTCACACCCCTGTCCCTTCCGAACCCAGCGGCAGCGCGCCGAACGCCGCCGCACTCGAAACCCCCACCCAGCTATAACCCGAGAGCGGCTGCTGCGCACACTCGTACGTCAGATCGATATGGTCAAACCTCACCGCCGCCGGATCCAGCGCCAACGTGTCCGCGCTCGCCGTCCCACACGCCGCCCACAAGCACAGCGCCGCGATTCCGCTCCGAGTGATTGACAGCATGAGATGCCTCCCAGATCTCCGGCCGCCGACGCCCTGCGCGCCGCAGCCAGAAACACACGACACTGCTTACCAACATACCCGTTCCTTCGTGGTCCGCACCCCCATCCCGCGCAAATGTCCCATAAACTCCGTTTTGGAAAACCGCTCTACGCCCCTGCCCATGCCGTCCCACCCACCAACTAAAAACCCGGGCTCTCGCCCGGGCTTTGCGGCCAACTCACACGGATTCTCGCTAAAACTGAAGCCTGTCTTGGGATACCCCTTCTCTCCAATAAGGCTTCGTTCGCGACGATTTCTACGTTCCCTCGCCTGAGTTTCAGCGAGAATCCGTGTCACATTGAACCTGCCCTTACTTGATCCCGTCCTTTGAAGCGATGTACCGCAGCATGTCCACACATCGGCTCGCGTACCCGGCCTCGTTGTCGTACCAGCTCACCACTTTGAAGAACCGCTTGTTCAGCTCGATCCCCGCCTTCGCGTCATAGATGCTGCTGCGGCGATCCCCGATGAAATCGCTCGACACGATCTCTTCCTCGGTGTACCCCAGGATCCCCTTCATGGGCCCCGCCGCCGCGGCCTTCATCGCCGCATTGATCTCCGCCAAGCTCGTGTCCTTGCCCGTCCTGAACGTCAGATCAACCACGCTCACATCCGCCGTCGGCACCCGGAACGCCATCCCCGTCAGCTTCCCCTTCACCGCCGGGATCGCCAGCGCCACCGCCTTGGCAGCCCCCGTGCTCGAAGGAATGATGTTGTGATACGCGTTCCGCCCGCCACGCCAGTCCTTCTTGCTCGGCCCGTCCTGCGTCGGCTGCGTCGCCGTCGCCGCGTGCACCGTCGTCATCAGCCCTTCCTCCAGCCCAAAGCTGTCCACGATCACCTTCGTGATCGGCGCCAGGCAGTTGGTCGTGCACGAAGCGTTGCTGATCACCGTGTGCTTCGTCGCGTCATACGTCTCGTGGTTCACACCCAGCACCAGCGTGGGCACCTCCGCCGGGTCGCTCTTGGTCGGCGCGCTCACCACCACCCGCTTCGCACCCGCATCGAGGTGCAGCTTGGCCTTCTCGAACTCCGTGAAAAGCCCCGTCGACTCCAGCACATACTGCACGCCCATCGCCCCCCAACCGAGCTTCGCCGGCTCCCGCTCGGCCAGGGTCTTGGTCGTCTTCCCGTTCACCGTAAACGACGTCTCCGTCGCGCTCACGTCCGCGTGCTTCCCGCCCAGCATGAACTGCCGGTGCATCGTGTCATACTTGAGCAGATACGCCAGGTTGTCCGCCGGAACCAGATCGTTCACCGCCACGATCTCGATATTCGGATCCTCGGAAGCGATGCGATAGACGAGACGACCGATCCGGCCGAAGCCGTTGATGCCAATCTTGAGTGCCATGCTGATGCCCTTTCTCTTGACGCGTTGCCACATCCAGCGGCGTTGCGGAGTGATCTGCGCAACCATAGGTCGCTAACACCTCCCCCGCCCCTTTCAGCCCCATCCCCCGCCTGAATAGAGTTCCCCATCATGGCCAAAGAACCCACCTGCCTCGTCTGCCAAAAGGTCATGGAACCCGGCTTCATCACCGACATCGGCCACGTCAACAACCTCCACGTCCCCCGCTGGTGCCCCGGCAAGCCCGAGCCCAGCTTCAGGACCGGCGAAGTAAAATCCCAGCAGCAAAACGAAGGCCTCAAAATCGTCGCCTATCGCTGCCCCGAATGCCAAGCCCTCCGCCTCTACGCCCCCGCCACCACCTGACCCTCCGTAACCTCTCCCCCGCACCGCCCCCGCTCCCCACACACACCTATTTGGCAACTCGACCATTTAGCCACTTGGAAGTTTGACCACCCCCATGCCCACCATCACCCTTCCCGACGGCAAAACCAAATCCTTCGACAAGCCCGTCACCGGCCTCGAAGTCGCACAGTCCATCGGCGCCGGCCTCGCCAAAGCCGCGCTCGCCATCAAGCTCGACACCGGCACCGGCACCTTCGAGACCAAGGACCTCAACTTCGTCATCGACGCCGACGCCAAAGTCGCCCTCATCACCACGCCCAAGCCCGGACAGGCCGCCAGCGCCGACGCCCTCGCGCTCATCCGCCACTCCGCCGCCCACGTCATGGCCGAGGCCATCCAGGACGTCGCCGGCAAAGACATCCAGCTCGCCTACGGCCCCGCCACCGACACCGGATTCTTCTACGACATGTTCGTCCCCGAAGGCAAAACACTCTCCAGCGACCTCTTCGACAAGATCAACGCCCGCATCGCCGAGATCATCAAGGAAGATCGCCGCTTCTGCCGCTACGAAGTGTCGGCGGACCAAGGCCTTCCCAAACTGGTGGCCGAGGGCAACAAGTACAAAGTCGACAACGCCCAACGCGCCATGGGCGTCCCGTCGTCCGTCTACAAAGGCTCGAAGCCCGCTTTAGCCGACTCCCCCACTTCGCCACCCCGCCACTCCGCCACTTCGCCACTCTCCTTCTACTCCACCGGCACCCCGGGCCAAAACTGGGAAGACCTCTGCCGCGGTCCACACGTCCCCTCCACCGCCCGCATCGGCGCCGCCCGCGTCCTCTCACTCGCCTCCGCCTATTGGCACGGCGACGAACACTCCGACCGCCTCACCCGCGTCTACGGCACCGCCTTCCCCACCCAGCAAGAACTCGACGAATACCTCAAGCAAAAAGAAGAAGCCTCCAAACGCGACCACCGCGTCATCGGCGAAAAACTCCGCCTCTTCCACATCGACAAAGATGTCGGCCAAGGACTCATCCTCTGGACCCCCGCCGGCTCCGTCATCCGCAAAGAACTCCAGAACTTCATCGGCGCCGAGCTCCGCAAACAAGGCTACACCGAAGTCTTCACCCCCCACATCGGCAGTCTCGAACTCTACAAAACCTCCGGCCACTTCCCCTACTACAAAGACTCCCAGTTCGCTCCCATCATCGAGCGCAACGCCCTGGAAGAACTCTCCAAATCGGGATGCACCTGCGCCGAAATGCTCAACCGCGTCGAGGGCGTCTCCGCACGCCTCGCCGCCGGCATCAACGAACGCACCAAGTCCCAGGCCATCACCCCCGACCGCATCGTCGCCGATGACAAGCTCATCGAGGGCTTCATGCTCAAGCCCATGAACTGCCCGCACCACGCCAAGATCTTCGCCAGCAGCCCCCACAGCTACCGCGACTTGCCCGTCCGCCTCGCCGAGTTCGGCACCGTCTACCGCTGGGAACAATCCGGCGAACTCAACGGCCTCACCCGCGTCCGCGGCTTCACCCAGGACGACGCTCACCTCTTCTGCACCGAAGAACAGATCCCCGCAGAGATTCAAGGCTGCCTCAGCCTCGTCAAGGTCATCTTCGCCACCCTCGGCATGAAAGACTACCGCGTCCGTGTCGGCCTCCGCGACGCAGACGCTAAAAAGTTCACCGGCTCACCAGAAAGCTGGGACAAGGCCGAGGCCGCCTGCCTCGCCGCCGCCCAATCCCTGGGCGTCCCCTTCACCAAAGAGCCCGGCGAAGCCGCCTTCTACGGCCCCAAAATCGACTTCGTCGTCAAAGACGTCATCGGCCGCGAATGGCAGCTAGGGACCGTCCAGGTCGATTATAATATGGCCAACCGCTTTGACCTCTCTTACGTCGGCCCAGACAACAAGCCACACCGCCCCGTCGTCATCCACCGCGCCCCCTTCGGCTCCATGGAACGCTTCTGCGGCGTCCTCATCGAACACTTCGCCGGCGCCTTCCCCACCTGGCTCAACCCAGAGCAAGTCCGCGTCCTCCCCATCAGCGAGAAGACCAACGACTACGCCGCCGAGGTCGAAGCCGCCCTCCGCGCCGTGGGCGTCCGCGTCACCACCGACCTCGGCAACGACCGCGTCCAGGGCAAGATCAAAGTCGCCGCCGAGATGAAGATCCCCTACCTCCTCATCGTCGGCCCGCGCGACGCCGAACAACGCGCCGTCAGCCTCCGCATCCGCGGCGAAGACAAAGACTCCGGCGCCATCCCCCTCGACCGCTTCGTCGAAGGTATCCGCGGCGAAATCGAACGCCGCGAGTCCCGCCTCGGCTCATTCCTCTAGCACGCATTGTCGCTGAAACTCCCGCCTGTCTTGCATATCTCCCTTCTCCGAGAGGGCTCCGTTCGCGACGATTTCTATGTTCCCTCGCATGAGTTTGAGCGACACTCCATCTTTCTCGGCCCGTAGGGCCACCGGAATGTAGCCAAGGCTACAGCAACTCTTCGAGCGCCACCCGTGGACCCCCTCGCTGTCTCACTAAGAGCTCCGAAGGAGCGAAGGACGCAGCGGGTTACCCTCGAAAGCCCAGGCCTTAACCGGCCGGAAGCTTCATCGCTGCGCCATCCGGCGTCCCACATTCACCCCCCTCGCGCCAACATTCGATCTCCCGGCATCTCAAGCACTATGCCCACCCGCCCCCTCATCAAACTCCCGATCCTCAACGAAGCCCGCGCCTGCCGAACCTGCGAATCAGCGCTCCCCAACGAGCCCCGGCCGCTCCTCGCCGCCTCCGCCTCCTCACGCATCCTCATCATCGGCCAAGCCCCAGGCCAAATCGCCCACGAGACCGGCGTCCCCTTGAACGACGCCAGCGGCAAACGCCTCCGCGATTGGCTCGGCGTAACCGCCGCCCAGTTCTACGACCCCGCGCTCATCGCCCCCGTCCCCATGGGCTTCTGCTTCCCCGGCAAATTCAAGGGCGGCGACATGGCCCCCCGGCCCGATCGCGCCCCGCTCTGGCACCCCAAATCCTGGCCGCGCTCAAAAACGTCCAGCTCACCGTCTACATCGGCAGCTTCCCGTTTGATCACTATTTGCCCGACCTCGCCAAAACCCTCACCGACGCCGTCCGCGCTTTAACCAAGCTGCTCCCAGACCGCGTGCTCCTGCCGCACCCTTCGCCCCGAAATCAAATGTGGCTCACCAAAAACCCCTGGTTCGCCAGCGACGTGCTGCCGCTGCTCAGGCAGCGCGTCCGCCGCGCGCTTGAGGGTCCCGAACCATCCAAGCGTTGAACTTCGCGCCCGCCCACCACCGCGCCAAACTCACCCGACAACCGGCTCCTCGGCCGACTTCGCGTCCTGATCCAGCCGCAGCTTGTGCTCGATCCGTGCCTTGCCAGGAGTCTTCACTTCCGTCGCCAGCCCGACCAGCCGCAGCGCCTGAATGAACATGTAGCTCAGGTCGAACTCCCACCACCGCAGCCCGTGCCGCGCGCTCGTGGGGAACGCGTGATGGTTGTTGTGCCAGCCCTCGCCCAACGCCAGCACACCCAAAATCGCATTGTTTCGGCTCTCGTCATGACAGTTGAACGGCTTGCTGCCCCAGATGTGGCAGATCGAGTTGATGCTCCACGTGATGTGGTGCACCAGAAACACCCGCACCAGACCACCCCACAAAAACCCCAGCAGCACACCCATCCAAGACCACGTCAGCAACCCGCCCAGCGCCGCCGGGATCAAGAGCCCCGCCGCCACCCACCATAGAAACTGCTCGTTCGCCGCGACCACCACCGGGTCACTCCTCAGGTCCGCCGAGTACTTCGAAAGTGCCTTGCTGGGCTTCTCAAACAACCACCCTACCTGCGCGTGATACGCCCCGCGCACCGTCGCCCAGGTACCCTCGCCCCAAGACCCCTCGCTCGACATGTGCGGCGAGTGCGGATCCTCTTCCGTATCCGAATGCTGATGATGCCGGCGATGCTCCGCGCACCACCGAATCACTGGCCCCTGCACCGCCATCGAACCCGCCGCTGCAAACAGATACCGCACAACCGCCGGCGTCTTGAACGATTTATGCGTGCAAAGCCTGTGGAATCCCACCGTCACCCCGAGCCCCGAAACCATGCTCATCCCCACCGTGATCCACACGTACGTCATGTCAAACGCCACGCCCCACAGCAACCCGACGGCCGTCAGCAGCCCCACGAACGGCAAGACCACCGCCACAAAGTTGATCGCCGCCAGGCGCCGTTCGCCCGTCGACCGTTTATGGATGGCCACAGCCATAGCCGGCTCGAACACCGCCGGCTTGTCCCGAGAAGCGATCTGAAATTCCATCACGTCAAGCTGAGCGGGCATCGCCGAGTGCTCCCTTTGAACCACCAAACTCACGGTCATGGCCAAACACTCCGAGCGTTCAACGCGACCATCGGTGGCTCAACTCTACGTACTACGTAAAGCGTATCCGATTCGGTTACCCGGACGACCCAAATCCCCTGAACTTGGTCCTCAGAAAATCTCAACACTCCCGCGGCCCGATACACACCCTTGGGGCGAAAATTCAGTCCAGGGCCCCGCTGACGCCGTCGTCGCACGCCTTCGAGCCACGACATACGATGTCACCGGTTCATCGATTTCGCGCCGATTGGAGCTCCCCCATGGCCACCTCCGTCCCCGCCACCAACACCGCCCCCCCTCTCGCCAACGGCGTAACCCCCACCGTCCCGTTGAACCACGCCCAGGAACTACTCCACTCCCCCGCCGTCCGCGCCGCCATCGCCACCCTCGCCGGCGAACTCAAAGCCCGCTCCGCCCACATCACCGACGTCCGCGGCCCACGCGACTCCTCCATACAGCCCTACCAAGACTTCATGAACCTCGCCGCCGACATCCGCGGCCGCGCCCTCCTCTATCCCTACGTCGGCTCCGGCCTCGGCAACGGTGCCCTCGTCGAACTCATGGACGGCTCCGTCAAGTGGGACATGATCTCCGGCATCGGCGTCCACTTCTTCGGCCACTCTGACCCCGACCTCGCCGCCGCCGCGCTCGAAGGTGCCATGGCCGACACCGCCCAGCAGGGCAACCTCCAGTCCAACGCCGACGCCTACGAGTTCGCCCAAACCCTCTTGGACCTCGCCAAGCGCTCCAGCAAACTCGCCCACTGCTATATGAGCACCTCCGGCTGCATGGCCAACGAGAACGCCGTCAAGGTCTGCTACCAGAAACACGCCCCCGCCAGCCGCGTCCTCGCCTTCAAAGACTGCTTCATGGGCCGCTCCGTCACCATGAGCCAGATCGGCGACGCCGCCGCCAACCGCATCGGCATCCCCCTCTCCACCCAGGTCGACTACATGCCCTTCTACGACCACGCCGCCGCCAAACGCATGTCCGCCGGCGACGTCTCCGGCCAGACCCGCTTCACCGACATGGCCGTCTACCACCTCCGCCAATATATCGAACGCTTCCCCAAGCAGCACGCCTGCTTAATCTTCGAACTCATCCAGGGCGAAGGCGGCTTCAACACCGCACCCCGCGAGTTCCACAAAGCCCTCATCGATGTCTGCAAAGCCTCCTCCATCGCCGTCTGGGACGACGAAATCCAGACCTTCGGCCGCACCGAGCAGATGTTCGCCTACGAAGCCCTCAACCTCGGCGAATACGTCGACGTCTTCTGCGTGGGCAAAATGACCCAGGTCTGCGCCACCCTCTTCACCAAAGAATACAACCCCGGCCCCGGACTCCTCTCAGGCACCTTCATCGGCGGCTCCACCCTCTTCAAAACCGGTAAACGCATCCTCGAACGCCTCCGCGACGGCGACTACTACGGCCCCTCAGGCCGCATCGCCAACCAACACGCCGCCTTCGCCAAACACTGCCGCGCACTCATCGCCAAACACCCCGAGTGGTTCCCACACTCCCACGAAGTCGTCGACCTCGTCGGAGGCCAAGGTGGCATGATGCGCTTCACTCCCTTCGCCGGCAACAAAGACAAAATCATGAAGGCCTGCAAGACCCTCTTCGAAGAAGGCGTCATCGTCTTCTACTGCGGCCACGGCCCCTACCACGTCCGCATGCTCCCCCCGCTCGGCGTCTTCAACGAAGCCGACTGGCCCCGCGTCTTCGCCTGCATCGAACGCGGCCTCGCCAAAGTCAGCTAAGCCGCTAAGCCGGAAGTGGCGGAGGCCGAAGTGACGAAGTGGTCAAGTGGCCAAGTGAAGGCACCCTCGCCTCCTGCCTCTTGCCCCTTTCCTCTTGCCCCCCGCTCCGCCACTTTTCTGCATCCCATCGACGCCTCTTGCGCGCAATATC
>Ga0105049_10003384_pt1 | contig 18845 bp, 10 predicted proteins | sample MAT06_FD_78087 | JGI IMG/M metagenome (GOLD analysis project Ga0105049, IMG submission 78087) | Freshwater microbial communities from Lake Fryxell liftoff mats and glacier meltwater in Antarctica - MAT-06 | ecosystem: Environmental > Aquatic > Freshwater > Ice > Liftoff microbial mat | place...
ACATGATGGATTGAGGCAGGTCTCAGGAAATGCATATGGGTTCCAACCAAACCGGATGGGTGCGGGCCAGCGAATTCAGCCAGCCGAACCTTGGGCATGTTCTCGCCAGGAGTTTCTGTTCCCGATGCGCGGCATACGAAGACGCTTCCCTCGGTCAAACAGGAAATCGCTGAGAGGCCCGCAGAAAAATCCTCGCGTGCCGCTTGGATCACTGGGCTGGGGTCAACGGCCAACGGGTTGCTATCCATCGCGTTGACAAAGATCGCCGCCGGAACAGACTTAGGAGAAGGGATCCGGCTGAAGGGCCGCGTTCGAAAGGCTGTCCAAAGCCCTGTTTTTACAATGCGCTCGAGGACATCCTGGCGGTTCATTGCAGCGATCTGTCCCGCACCTATACCAGGAAGCTCGCGCACCGATTCTCTGTCCGCAATGTCGATGACCAACGACACCAAATGGCGTTTCTCGCCGCGATGGATAGCGCGAACCCTTCCACCTGCGGGTGAAGTGAAGAGGACTCCATCGGTCTGTTTGTCGACCATCATCGGTTGACCAAGCTGGACGTCCTCGCCCTCCGAAACCAATACGGTCGGACGAAGCCCAAGATAGTCGCCCGTGAGCAACGCCACCTGACCTATTGGGGTGTAATCAATGCGTTGCTCAGGCTCTCCCGCAATCGGGATCGCTAAGCCTTTCGAAGATAAAAATCGTTCGACCATCGCAGGACTTCCATTCATTATTCGCCATGAGCGAGTGCAATGACAGAGAGAGACACGCGAACCATGGCTAAACTTAGCCTTGGATATAGACCTTCAGGTAATGGTTCTCGACAGCCAGTAAATCGAACTGGGCCTTCACCACGTCGCCGATGGAAATCATCCCTGCTAAGCGTCCTTGGTCGAAAATCGGAAGATGTCGTACGCGATGCGACGTCATGATTCCCATAACGCTTTCAACCTCGTCGCTCGGATGGCCCGTAACCAGTTTCCGGGTCATGAAGTCGCGTACCGAAAGACAACTCAAGCTTTGCTTTTGGCTATCGATGGCTTTCAGGATGTCTCGTTCCGTTATGATTCCGACGATCAAATCTGCATCGACAACCATAAGAGAACCGCAGTTGAATTGCACCAATCGCTCAACGGCATCCTCGAGACTTGCGGTCGTTGCGATTTGGTGAACCATATGCCCTTTGGTTTGGAGAATTTCATAGACACGCATAGCAACTACCCTTTAAAAGTGACTCACGCTTTAAAACAGATAATATTTCAGACAAACGACCAAAGAGAAAAATCGCCTTCGCCTTTCGCTTAGTGAAATTAAACCTCTTTCACGGCCGTTAAAGGGACTTTAGACGTCAAAGACCCCTGCCGCAAGCATTTTGGAACAATTCGTGCCAATTTTGGAAGAGATTTCCGCCCGTGCGATTTCATCCTAGCGGCATTGGCAAGGAAGACGCCGCACAACGACCACCTGTGAACCATAAAAGTCTATCGCGATCCCTTTACATTCCTCACAAAAACGGTTTAAGACGAAAGCGTGTGGAGAGATGTTGCTCGATCTGTTTTCTCTTAAGCCCAACTTTGAAATTGGCAAAACCGTTATCAACGCTCCAAGCCTCTTCCAAAAGAATCAACTCCTTGAGGAATCGCATAAAGGGGAAAAAGCCTGGAGCAATTCTGTGATACGAAGTAGCAGAAGATTTGTGTTCTAAGCATCGGGCTCGCCTGCTGCCAGTTTGAGTGCCAGGACAGGAACCGACCGGTTCGCGCCAAAGAGGAGGCATTGGTCTACCCATGGTTCCGCCAGCAACCAGTTCGTCCAGAACATTGTCATCATCGCTTGCTCGATTCGAACAGACGACTGGCGAAGCCTCCGTGAGTCCCTAGCCTTGAAAAATGGGGTATCCCGCTTGTGCGAAACGGGTACGAATCGAATCCGCGATCGCAGCTACGCCACAGGCCAACCGACGCAACTTGGTGCCCAGCATCTCGAGCAAACCGGTGCGCTGGCAGCTTGAAGCCTGCCATTTTGGAATTCGGCGTCTCGGACTATCCAAGCGACTTTGTTCAAGCGAGCAGCGGGTAAGGCCTGCAATGCATCCGCTAAACGCATCAAACGATTTGAACCTAGATACCCGCGGGGGCTTGAAAGTTACCTGACACAAATGCTTTGGCCATCGCCTTGGGAACTTCTGCCTCAGCTAAAACCAAGTTGGCTCGATTCTCGGCGACCTTTGCCTTCATCACCTGTTCGGAAGCGATTGCCTCGGCGCGTCTCTGTTCGGCTTGAGCCCGGGCCATCCGCACGTCCGCCTCCGCTTGATCTGCTCGCAGTCGTGCGCCGATGTTCTGGCCGACCTCGATGTGCGCGATATCGATCGAGACGATCGTAAAGGCGGTTTGGTTGTCCAGGCCGCGCTTGAGCACCGTACGCGAGATTAGATTTGGGTTCTCCAACACGACCAAGTGGGTTTCGGAGGATCCGATGGAGCTAATAATACTTTCTCCCACTCGGGCGATAACGGTCTCTTCGGTAGCACCACCGATCAACTGTTCCAGATTGGTTCGAACCGTTACACGGGCCTTGACCCGCAGCTCGATTCCATTCCTGGCAATCGCCGACAGAAAACCGCTGCCGCTGTGTTTTGGATCTGGGCAGTCGATAACACGGGGATGCACCGAAGTCCGGACGGCGTCGAGCACATCCCGGCCAGCAAGGTCAATCGCCGCTGCGCGATCGAAATCCAAATCGATCCCCGCTCGATGGGCCGCGATGATCGCGTTGATCACGTTCATAACATTGCCCTCCGCCAAGTAGTGCGCCTCTAGCCTCTGCGTGCTGATACCGTTGGTTCGATCGATGTCCAAACCGGCTTGGGCTGCCATAATCTTGGCGTTGACGATGACTTGTGACCGCACTTGCCGAAAGTACATCCCAATAAGGCTAGACATTGAAACATCGGCACCGCTCGTTTTGGCTTGCAACCACAAGCTGCCGAAATTCCAGAAGACGATCAAACTGATCAATCCACCGACCAGAACAGCGACCAGCAAGCCGATCATCAGAAAAGTTTTGGTATTGATGCCATCGAAATTGGCTTGAGCAAGGAAGGATAACATAGGATCGTTGGTACTCTCGAGGATGGCTGGTGTTGCTTACCGCGCACCAGTTTTACCGGTGAATCGATACGGACACCCTATTGTGACCAGTTTTGCACTCAATTTGCAACAGGGCAATCCAATTTGCAACGGGGCAAGCCAGATTGCAGTAGGGCAAGTGCATCTTCACGTCTTAGTTTTTGGGTACGCCCTTCGTTGTACGACGCTCCGCGTCGTAGGAATCACGACGCGGAGCGTCGTGCAACTAAGTTTACCAACCCAAGTTTTTAGGTTGAACAATGCGCTAGCCAGACTTCCTGACCAAGCAACGGTCAAACGTCGGATTACTCTTCGTCGTTTGTGTCTTCGGCCAGCGCTTGAGCGACCGCTTTCGACAAATCCATTTCGGACTCCAGGTCCCAAAATCCTAGCGGTTCTTCGAGATCGGTGATCTGGGCCATCGGTTCCCCGATGGCGGATAATGCAAAGAGACCGAACTCTTCGTAGGGCCGTTCGGGCGAAGTGTAGAGATTGGCTCCATCCAAAACACGTCCCAAATCGCTAGCGAAGCGACGTTGCATGTAGCGAGCGAAAATCGCCAAAGCTTGGGGATCTGCTCCGCTGTCGAGCAAATGCCGTAGAGTGCCCGCGATATCGTGGTCTTCGTCTTTGGCCGCGTCCTCGATCCAGGTTGCATCGTGAATGGGAGTAAACAGGTCCTCGACGATTTCGTGAAAGCAGATGGTTTCCACGATCGGCGAGCTATCTTCGACGGCATCGTGCGCCATCTCGTCCGCGTCTTGAAAGCCGCGGGCGTTCAGAAACTTGGTGATCTCTTCTAGATTTTCGTTGCTCATACTGGTGCTTTTCTGATTGGAAGGCATCTTGCCTGTGGGATGGACGGAGTATCGATTTGGTCGGACTTAGCGGGTTTCAGGACGCAAGTTTTACCCAGCAGACGACCTATTTGGCAACAGCCGAAAACCAAGAAACCCATTCCTAGAAATTTTGCAACGTGATAAATCCAAGAAAACGACTATCATACGTTCGTAAACGTTACTCCCACACTCTGAAACTCGTCTTGCATGGCAGGTGCCATTCCCCAGCCAAACCTGTTTGGAAGATCTCCGTTCCTATCATGACCAGCGAAACCACTCCAGGCATTCCAGCCACTCCAGCCACTCCAGCCATTCCAGCCACCCTGGCTCCCAAAAAGATCTCCATTCTGGATTGCTCGGAACGATCTCTCGTTCAATGGCTGGCGGAACGTGATTTCCCAAAATATAGATCCAAGCAAATTCTGACGTGGATCTACCAAAGGAGGATCGATGCATTCCAGGACATGTCGGATTTGCCAAAAGAGCTGCGAACCAAACTGGATGAACATTTCTCCATCTTCCAATCGAAAACCGCCGAATCGCAGCAGTCGGAGGACGGTACCGAAAAGCTCCTTTTGGAGTTGGCAGATGGTGGCCGGATCGAATGTGTTTTGCTGCGAGATGGCCCGCGCAGGTCTGTTTGCTTGAGCAGTCAAGTCGGTTGCGCCATGGGTTGTGTGTTTTGTGCAAGCGGTTTAGATGGCGTAGATCGCAACTTAACGCGGGGAGAAATATTGGAGCAAATGCTCAAACTGCAACGGCTGCTCGAACCCGAGGAACGGCTCAGTCACATCGTTATGATGGGTATGGGTGAGCCGCTGGCCAATCTTCGTACCGTCCTGGAGGCGCTCGATGTCGCAAGAGACGGTGACGTTGGCCTGGGCATCAGTCCGCGGCGAATCACCATCAGTACCGTCGGTCTGCCCCCTGCGATCGATCGACTGGCAGAAGCGAACTCACCCTTTCAACTTGCCATTAGTCTCCATGCACCCAACGATGAGCTTCGGACGCGGCTCGTCCCGGTGAACAGAAACATTGGAATCGAAGCGGTGATGGATGCAGCCGACCGATACTTTGGCGTAACAAGCCGTCGCCTAACGTTCGAATATGTCCTGCTGAAGGATCTGAACGACTCCCCACAATGCGCTGAGCAGTTAGTGCGTTTGCTCAGACGCAAAACAGCCATGCTGAACGTCATTCCCTATAACCCTGTGCCAGGCTTGCCTTACGAAACGCCCTCCTCCGAAGCGATCTTAGAGTTTCGGCGGATCCTGATGGAAGGGGGGATCAACGTGATGTTCCGCCAACGCAAGGGGAACGACATTCAAGCCGCTTGCGGACAGCTTCGTCGGCTTCGGGAACGCGAACCCCAAATTGTTACGCTCAACAGCACTATGTCGTAGATGGCTCGAAAATCTTTCTCCTCAGCTATGCTCAAAACCGCAATCGGCTCCATCGTTCTAGTGCTGTGCGTACTGGGATCACTCTTGGCGATACGGTACGCAAAAATAGAAATGATGGCTGCCGCGGCGCTGCCTCCTCCCGAAGAATTTCCCGAAATCGTAGAATTTGCGAGACCAAGGCCGGTCATCCTGCGGCAGAGCACGACGACTGTTGGAACCATCTTGGCACCTCGCTCGCTGCAGCTTAAGACCGAGGTGGTTGGCACCGTCTCTGAATTAGGATTCGAACCTGGTCAAACCGTTGCCAAGGGTCAGTTGCTGTTGAAGCTGGATACGAGCGTCGAAGAAGCGCAGTTGGCCAGCGCAACAGCTGTCGAACAGATCGCCCAGTCGACGCTGGAACGCACCCGTCGAGCGTCCAAGGTCCAAGCCATTAGTGAACTGGAACTCGAACAGGCTTCAGCCATCATGTCCCAAGCCAAAGCCGACGTCCTACGATTAAAAGCAGTAATTCGCAAGAAGACCCTTCGAGCTCCTTTTGACGCCCAAGCTGGATTGTTCGATATCCAAGTCGGTCAGTACTTGTCTGAGGGTACTCAGATTACGATGTTGCAAGGGTTCGACCAGATCGAACCGTATATCCATATCGACTTCATGATGCCACAGCAAGCTGCTGACGACCTACATATCGGCGACGAAATCCGCTTGGCCGTAGACCAGCAACGCATTCCTGCCAAGATCATCGCGGTCGACTCACAAGCCGATCGTATCACTCGCAATGTGATGGCCCGCGCCCGACTGGACCATCCACCATCGACGATGCAACCCAACGACTCGGTTCGAATTGAACTGGATTACGGTTCGTCCACCTCTGCTGTTTCCATTCCAGCAACGGGGCTTCGAAGATCCCCCACGGGCGCGTTCGTGTACGTAGTGGAACCTGGGGCCGAAAATCCTGAGCAAATGCGAGTCAGAGTCCAAGACGTCGTTCCAGGCAGAACCATCGGTCAACAAGTCGCGATTATGAGCGGACTCACGACCGAACAAACCATCGTGTCGGATGGTTCCTTTAAGCTGCGACCGGGGCTCCTGGTTGCCAAGGCTGCTTCGCCTATAGCTCCGAAATCCGAAGCGACAACGCAGTCGGACGCTGTGGCGCCATGAGTTTGATTTCAGAGAAATCCTCCCCGGAAAAACCGGGGGGCTCAAATTCGTTGACGGACATCTTTATCCAGCATCCGGTTTTGGCCATCGTGGTCAATTTGATGTTGCTGCTGGTTGGGATTCGAGCCGCACAGCTACTGCCGATCCAGCAGTTCCCAAAACTGGAAAGCACGTCGATAGGTATCACTACGGTTTACATCGGAGCGAGCGCCGAAACGACACGCGGCTTCCTGACGACACCGATCGAAAAAGCAGTTTCATCCATCGCGGGAATCGATTTTCTGGAATCATCGAGCGTCGCAGGCATAAGTACCATTACGATCCATTTGAAGCTGAACTACAGCGCGACAGCGGCTTTGGCCGAAATCAACACGCGTCTTCAACAAGTTCGTCGCGAGTTGCCCTCGGAGTCAGAACCGTCGGTGGTCTCCATCCGGCGAGCCGATCGTCCGTACGCTTCGTTCTATTTGAGTTTCACCTCGGATGAGTTTGATATCGCTGGCCTAACCGACTACTTGAATCGCGAAGTACAACCGCAGCTCACGACCATCGACGGGGTACAGCGGGTCGGTGTCGAAGGTGGCCGGACACCGGCCATGCGAGTGTGGATCTCACCAGAACGTCTTTCGGAACTGAATCTGACCCCGGGTGACGTCACCGCTGCTCTTCGTCGCAACAACTATTTGGCTGCTATCGGACGGGTGAAGAACGACACTGTTCAAGTCGACCTTTTGACCGACACGGACTTAAAGACAGTCGACGAGTTCAAGGAGTTGATCGTATGGCAGCAAGCCGGAGCGGTGATTCGACTGGGAGATGTGGCTAAGGTGGAAATGGGTTCGGAAGAGTCGCAGATGGTTGCGATGTATCGAGGACGTGAGGCGGTGTACGTTTCGGTTTGGCCATTGCCAGGCACCAATGAAATCGCAGTTGCTGACCGGCTTCAGGAGGCCATGAAAAAACTGCGACCGGGGTTGCCAGCGCATATCGATATGCAGTTGGCTTACGATGCGACCAAATTCATGCGAGACGCGTTGCAGGAGATTTCGAAGACGCTGGTCGAGACCATTGCGATCGTTGGTATCGTGGTCTTTGTATTCATGGGTTCGTTGAGAACAGCTATTGTTCCGTTGGTCGCGATGCCCGTCTCGCTCGTCGGTGCCACCATCGTTATGTACTTGATGGGTTTTTCTCTGAATCTTTTGACACTGCTAGCCATTGTGCTTTCGGTTGGGTTAGTGGTCGACGATGCGATTGTAGTGGTTGAGAATGTGCAGCGGCACATTCGCGAAGGTCACTCGAAGATCGATTCTGCATTGATCGGTGCACGTGAGTTGTTCGGGCCGATTGTCGCCATGACGATCACGTTGGCGGTGGTCTACGCACCGATCGGCTTTCAAGGTGGTTTGACCGGAATGTTGTTTCGGGAGTTCGCATTTACCTTGGCAGCGGCGGTCGTCCTGTCGGGGATTGTGGCGGTAACTTTGTCGCCGATCATGAGTGCCCGCATGCTGAGTGTCTCGGGCAAAGAGGGGCTGCTAACTCGTGGGGTCAATGCCCTGTTCGACCGTATTCAGCGGTTTTACGGGCGTGTTTTAGAAAGCGCTTTGCATTTGCGATGGGCCATCGCGCTCTCGACGGTTCTCGTAGGTCTCGCCGCATTGCCGTTCTACCAGCAATCGAGCAAGGAACTAGCACCTGTCGAGGACCAAGGTGCGATCGCCGTTATCCTGCAGGCTTCTCCGGATGCGACTTTGAAAAGTACACAAGCCTGGGCGACCCAATTGGGAGAACAGTTCAATGCGATGCCAGAAACCGACTACATGTGGGCCTTGGTCGGTTCCAACAGCGGCTTTGGTGGGGTGATTACCAAAGACTGGCACGATCGACAAAAGAACGGTCAACGCAGCACGGCTGGCATGATCGGAGAGACCTTTGGGCTGGCTTCGGTCGTACCTGGCCTCAAGCCACTGCCGATCTTGATTCCGCCGTTGCCAGTTGCGTCGAATTTCGATGTCGAGCTGGTTCTCAAGAGCGACCAATCGGTCGAGAGATTGTCCGAAATAGGAGACGAGATTAGCCGCAAAGCCATGGAACTGAGGAAGTTCATGTTCATCGATATCGATCTCAAGCTGGATTTGCCACAGGCCCAAGTGATCATCGACCGCGAGCGGGTGGCTGACTTAAAACTAGACTTGGCTGGAATCGCTCAGGAGCTTGGCGTGCTACTGGGTGGTGGCTACGTCAATCGCTTTAACTACTTCAACCGATCGTATCAAGTGATCCCTCAGTTGTCGGAAACGGATCGTCAATCGACCAGTTCCTTGATGGACTTGAAGATTCGGACACCGAACGGACAATTGATTCCTGTTTCGACGTTTGCCACTATAAAATCTTTGACAGCGCCACGGGTCTTGAACCGCTTCCAACAGCAGGGCGCGATTCGCATTAATGCGGCGATGCTTCCTGGTCAGACAAAAGAGGATGGACTTAACGCGATGGAGCAGATTGTTCGCAGCGTAGCCGGGGATACAGCTTTGATCGACTATGCGGGCGAATCTCGTCAGATTCGAAAAGAAGGTTCCAGCCTGACCGTCACGCTCGGCATTGCGATTGTTTTGATCTACTTGGTCTTAGCGGCGCAGTTCAAATCATTCCGCGATCCGCTCATCGTGTTGTTGGGCTCGGTCCCGTTGGCCATTTCCGGTGCGTTGGCATTGACCTATTTGGGCCTGACCACGATCAACATCTACTCACAAGTCGGATTGATCACATTGGTCGGGTTGGTTGCCAAAAATGGAATACTGATCGTCGAGTTCGCAAACCATTTGCAGGAGCAGGGACGAACCAAATGGCGAGCGGCTATCGAAGCTTCGCAGACACGCCTTCGTCCCGTATTGATGACTTCCGCGGCCACGATTCTGGGTCACATGCCGCTGGTATTTGTAACCGGCCCTGGAGCTCAAGCCAGAAATAGCATCGGTATCGTGTTGGTTGCAGGTATGGGGATCGGAACGTTGTTTACGCTTTTTGTGGTACCTTCCCTTTACGTAATCATCGCGGCCAAGCACGAGCGAGAGCCTTCGACATTGTGAGCGATAAGTAAGACACTTCACAGAGGGCGGGATTTGCAGCAAAAAACTTTGATTCTCGTCGTCCTCCCCTCCCCAGCGTGACTATCGCCCGCGGACCCTCCCAAAACTACGTGTCAGGAGGGTTACGCCTCACGTGGTTTGCCCATCAGCCAATTCCCAATATCATCCAAATAGGTATAGAGGACTGGTACTGCCAGCAACGTCAGCAGCAACGACAGAGTCTGGCCACCTGAGGCGAGCACGGCGATCGAACGACGCTCCTCCGAACCGGGGCCGTTGGCAATTAATAGCGGCAACAAACCTGCGACGAACGAAATCGTCGTCATCAATATCGGTCGCAATCGATCTCGGTTGGCTTGCAGGATCGCTTCGGCTCTCGGCACCCCCTTGCGTCGCAATGCGTTCATGCAGTCGACTTGCAAAATCGCAGCCTTCTTCACCACCCCGAACAACACCAGCACCCCGAGCGCGGAATAGACGTTTAGCGTTTCATTTCCCAAATACAAACTGATGAGACCGAACGGAACGGAAAGTGGCAACGTGAACAAGATCGTGAACGGGTGAGCCAAATGCTCAAACTGCGCTGCCAGCACGAGGTACATAAAGATAAAACTCAACATAAAAGTCCAACGAAACTCGCTGAGCGTTTTCTCGAGTTCCTTGCCACGACCTAAAATGCGTGTTTCGAAGCCAACTGGCACTCCAATCTCTGCGGCCAAGTCGCGAAGCGCTTGAACGCGATCTGCCAATGCAAATCCGGTCGAGATATTGGCGCGGATCGAGACCATCCTCTGTCGATCCAATCGATCGATGCGAGCTGGTGCCTCTCCGAAATCAAACCTCACCAGATTGTCGATCCGTGTCAACTTGGAGGCATTGTTTTTGGTTGCAGACTCCGAATCGACCAGCGACACCGGCTTTCCGACCGCTGGATTGGCTCGCACGTAGAGCTGTGAAATCGATTCGACGTCCCGTCGATCGATACCGACCAACCGCAGCTCGACGTCATACGCGTCGTCGATGGTGGCATCTCGGTAGCGAGAGACTCGGTCGTCACCTCCGACCGCAATTCGCAACGTGTCGGCTATTTCTTGAACCGAGACGCCCATGGCGGCTGCCCGTTCACGATCGATCGAGACCAAAAGCTCCGGTTTGTCGAGTCGCAAGGTGGTATCTACGTCGACGACCCCGGGTAGTTGGATGGCTCGCTTTCTAATCTCTTCGCTGAACTCTGCTAATTTCTTTACATCCGGTCCGGTGATGGAAAAATCGATATCTACGTTAGGCCCTTGTCGCAGAGAGGTCAGGTTGCGAATCGAGACTCGAACATCGGGGATCGACTTCAGAGCTGTTCGTACCTCGGCCATCTTGGCCTGTTGGCTGAAATTGCCATCGAAAGCATCTGAAGGTCTACCCTGGATCAAAGCGAAAAAGAACCTCTCCAGGGAAAAAGTACGCTCCGCTGCGTCCTGCAATCGAACAAAGATACTGCCGCTGTTCACTCCGCCGAAACCTCGCGATCCGACGGTCGACAAGGTCAGCTCGACTCCCTCGATAGCGCGAACTCGGTCTTCGACCAAAGCAACCGCTTCGTTCATGCCGTAGATGTTGGTCCCTTCCTTGGCATTGATACTGACCTCGAACTCCGATTCGTCGACGTTGGTTGGGATGTAGTCTTGGCGAACCAAGCCGTAGAGTGGGATGTTGGCGGCGACGGTCCCGATGCACAGCAAAAGAGTCAGGAAACGAAAGCGAAGCGACAGCCGCAACGAGGCCATATAGGCAACTTCAATCCAGTGGTAGAAGCCCCGTTGGCGTGTCGACAGGTGCGATTTGCCTTCCGCTCCCTGAACTCTCGGTTTGAGCAAAATGCTGCACATCATCGGAGTGAGTGTAAAGCTGATCACCATGGAAACCAAGATAGCAACGGTCGCCGTTACCCCGAACTCAAACAGCATTCGCCCCGTAACACTGGATAGGAAAGACACTGGCAGGAACACGATGACCAAGGACACGGTCGTCGCGAGAACTGCTAAGCCGATCTCCTTGGTACCGTCGATCGACGCTTGCACAGGATCCATCCCTAATTCTTCAATGCATCGAAATACATTCTCCAACACGACGATAGCGTCGTCGATGACGACCCCCACCATCAAGACCAACGCCAACATGGTGACGTTGTTCAGGGTAAAGCCGAAGGCCTTCATGAATGCGAACGTGGCTACAATCGATGCAGGAATGGCAACGGATGCAATCAACGTCGAGCGCCACGAACGCATGAAGAGCAAGACCGTCAAGCAAGCCAAGATCGAACCGGACACGAGATGGTTTTCGATTTCGTGCAAGGCCGAGAGGATGTACCGGGACTGGTCTTGGATGACCGCGACACGAATATCGCTAGGGAGCATTAGCATGCTGCGTTTGAGTCGTTCCTTAACTCCTGCGATGACGTTGACGGTGTTTTCTCCGGATTGGCGCTGCACGCTCAGCGTGACGGTAGGTTGTCCGTCGAGCCTCGCCATCGTACGGACTTCTTTGGTTGCATCCAGCACTTCCCCTAGATCGCCGAGCCGGATCGAGGAACCTCCGACGGTATCGATCACCAGGTCATTGAAGTCTTTTGATTCTTTAACCCGCCCCAGCGTTCGCATGGCACGCTCTCTGAGCCCTTCGTCGACTCGCCCCCCCGGGACTTCCGCGTTCTGACGGACGAGTGCATCGCGAACTTGTACGATCGAAAGTTGGTAGGCCGCAAGCCGTTTGGCATCAATATTGACCTTGATCGCTCGTTCGGCCGCGCCCGATATGGAAACTTGACCAACCCCAGGACTTGATTCGATCACGCTCTTTACGTAGCGATCCGCCAGCAAATAGAGTTCGCTCGGAGTCCGTTCTCCCGAAACAGCGATCGACATCACCGGCGAGGAATCGAGGTCCGATTTCTGAACGACTGGCGGGTCGACAGTCCTCGGCAGCCGATTGGTAACCGACGAAACTACGTCTCGAACATCCTGAACGGCCGCGTCGATATCCCGAGCCAGCGAAAAGGTAATCAGAACGATCGAGCTGCCATCCGACGAAATGCTCCGCAGCTCTTCGATGCCCGCCACGGTAGAAACAGCTTCCTCAATAATCTGAGACACTTCCGATTCCACCTCTTGCGAAGCGGCGCCGGGATACCCAGTCCGAATGTAAATCGTTGGAAGATCGGTCTTGGGAAATCGGTCGATTCCTAACGACGGAAAGGCAACGACACCGGCAACCACCATGGCTAGCACCAACATGAGGGCAAAAACCGGTCGCTTAACACAGATTTCGGCTAGCCAATACAAAGTGCAACCTGACGTGGGGAGGGGTTGGACAATCGATTCGATTGCCCACTGAGGGTGAGACAAATTGGAGGGATGTCGTATTGTAGTTGAACAAAAACGGTAGCAGAAACGCAAATCTGGTCGTCTGCGTACGAAATCAGGCTAAAGCCGCCTAAATCAGGGTGCATTCGGAATCGAGAGTCCCTACAATGAATGCGAGTTCTACGTCCCATTAACTAGCCCGCCCTGTTGGAAATTCCACCCGAAGGAATCTCGCAAATGGACCTGATCAACCGCCAAATCGCACGAGCACGTCGGCTCCTTTGGACCCAAACCATTCTGAATATTCTGGCTTGGTGCGTGATTATTGCCTTCTCCGTCGGCTTCGTGGGATTGCTCGTACCTAAGATCTGGTACGTGAACTTCACCTTCGAGACTTGGAGCCGCGCTTGGTTGCTCGGATGCGGTCTCGGAGCGTTGCTGGTTACCGGTGCCATTTCCGTGTTCTACCGCCCGACTTCGATGTTTTCAGCGATCGAGATCGATCGTCGTTTTGGTTTGCGGGAACGCATCAGCAGCGCCATACAGCTGGACGTTAACGAAAAGGAGTCGCCGGTCGGCGAAGCATTGCTTCAAGATGCCGCGACAAAGGCCGAGCGGATCGAAGTCCGCGATCAATTCCCTATTCGCAGCGCGCCGCAAATGCCTTGGGTCGCTTTGCCGCTGTTGGCTTGCGTTTCTCTATTTTGGGTTCCTGATGCAGAGTTACCGGCCATCGCCAAACTACCTGGCGACGCATCGGAGCGATTGACCAACATTAAGAATCAGGTCAAGCCGTTGCTAGCGATGATCAAGAAGCAACGCGAAGCCGCTGAAGAAAAAGATCTACAGGACGCGGCGGAAGAATTCAAGCGAATCGAGAAGAAGCTAGAGGACTTCCAAAAGGCCAATACCGTCGATTCTAAAAAGATCCTTTCCGATTTCAATGAGATCAAGAAAGAGCTCGAACGTCGCAAGGAGAGCTTGGGTGGGGCCGACACTCTCAAAAAGGCCATGGACTCCCTCAAGAGCATTGACAAAGGGCCAGCTGAAAAAATCGCGGACGCCATGAAAGATGGCGATTTTGATAAGGCTGGCAATGAGCTCGATAAGATGCTCGAGCAAATGAAATCTGGCAAAATGACCGACGAACAAAAGAAACAGCTAACCAAGCAACTTGACCAGATGCAAAAGGCGATGGAGAAAGCCAAAGAAAAAGAACAACAAGCCATCGAAGACGCCAAGAAGGAACTCGCCAAAGCCCAAAATGCTGGCGATGTCGAAAAGGCAGCTAAGATTCAAAAGAAACTCGAACAAATGGAGGCCAGCGCAAAAAAGGCAAAAAGCCTAGACGCAGTCAAAGCCAACCTTCAAAAAGCCCAACAGTCGATGGAGAAAGGGGATGAGCAAGGAGCCAAGGAAGCGCTCGAAGCACTCAAGGAAGAGCTCGGTGAACTGGCTGGAGATCAAGAGTCCTTGGAAGAAATGGAAGAGATGATGGAGGACTTGCAAAACGCCAAAAAAGCCTCGAGCTGTACTGAATGCAATGGAGATGGGTGTGGCAAATGCAAATCGGACAAAGAAGGAAAACCCACCAAGGACGCTAAAGGCGAAGGTAAAGGAGCGGGAGAACGCGAAGAAGCTGAGGATAATGTCAAAAATTTCGACTCCCAGGTGCGGGATGAAATGCGAAAGGGAGAAACCACTTTCGGTGGCAAAGTGGGCGGACGTAATCGCAAAGGGATTACCAAAGAAGAAGCTCGCGACGCCGTGTTGAGCGCTACCCCCGACGATCCCGACGCGATCGAAAACATGACCCTTCCGAAAGCCCAACGCGATCAACAACGAGATTATTTTAACTCGATTCGCGATCGGTAAAATGATTAACACGGGCTCGGTGCGACGGTAAATCTTACCTAAGCCGAACCAGCCGCACCCTCCACTGAAGAGAAAGTGGAATTCGGAGGCTTCCCGCATCCATCTCGAGGGCCGAAATGGCCGAAGATGACTCTTTGGGAGGGAACGCGCATGTGCGTCCCCTCAAGGTACGAAACTTTTCGAGGTCTCTTCTCGCGCTGGTCGCGTTTAGAAAAGGTGCTAGGGATGGCAAACGAGTCCGTGCGTGGCTTTCGTGGATGGATCTATGCAATCTTCGTCGCCATTTGCCTGTTGTTGCTCTTTTTCGCAAGCGAAACCCTTTCGCGAGTGAAACAGCCGGGTTTCGATCACGCTCCTCGAACGACGACCTTGAGGGTTTCCACCAAGCCGAAAACCTTTCCTCGGATAGCTACCGAGGCATTACCTCTCGAAATCGAAGCTCTCAGCGCTCCGCTCGAATCTGCGGATTGGGTTGGCTATCGCAGCCTCGCCACCCATTCGTTAGCGATGCTGGAACCCCCGGCAGGCGCACGTTTGTCGGCTCCAATTGCGAGCGATACTCTCTCGGACCCATTCTTGGATACGATGCTGCAGCGAAGCCCATCGGTTTTGGCCGCGAATGCAGCCAGCGCGGCTCAAACTCCTGCGACCAACGTCTCCTCGACGAGGCCGATCGACTCTGAAGTCACAGCGGAACTCACAGCGGAACTCACCTCGAACGTTCCCGTTCACGCGTCCAGCGCCAAGAACGCGTGGCCAGTGTCCGCGAGTTTCCAAAGGGAACTAGCCCGGGCAAACGAAGCCGCCCTCACCAGGAGCCATACTGAAATGCTAGCCTGGATCGAACGCATCTCGACGGTTTACACACGGCTGACCGAAACAGCGCTGTCCGACGAAAAGTCATACGAGTTGCTCGAAGCGATGCATACTTTGTCGTCCGAAGGAGTCTCGCTGGCAGAGAAGATCACCTCGGCCGATGCTAACTTGGCTCGAGATATCGGGCGTTTGTCCTACTGCATGGAGCGACGCTACGCAGTTTGGATGGCGGTGAGCAAATGCGTCGGCAAAGGGAAGCAGCACTTTGTCTCCATGAGAAACCATGAGGTCGACGCCGCGAAGCTGAGCGAGTGCCTCGCAAACGTTCGAGCCCTCATACAGCGGACAGGGGACGCTCCCAGCTGGGAACGGTACCTCATGATCCCCTCCCTACAAAAACTTACCAACGGCGGGATCACCGGCCGCCAAGATCAAGTCGACTTGGTGCGAGAATTTTTGAGTCGGGTTACCGATTCACGAGTCAGCGAGCCTCAACGCACCTTGTTGACATCTACTGAAGTACACAGACTGGCTGATCAAGTGCACCCGCTCTCGATCGGGCCTGTCGATTACCAAAAAGTGATCGAAGACATCGAGACGTTGGAGTCTGACCCCGTGCATCGTTGCAGCACAACTCTAGCGGATGCAATGCAGTCGCTGCGGTTCTCTGAGTATCCGGAGCAAGCGGCTGTGGCTCAAGCCATAGGAATACATTATCGCAACGCGAACCTGCGTATCGCGGTATCCGAAGAGTTTATCAATCGCATGATGCCCGGCCAGACCGTGATGGAAAAGCCCGTACGCCAAACCATCATGGGTGCCGATACCCGCGGCGCCAGCCAGATCGCCACCAAGCTTAAGGTCGACTTCCAGCCTGACCCCAACGCTTGGAAAATCGCACTCAATTTGGACGGCGACATCAGTAGCAAAACCAAATCAAGCAGAAATGGAGCGACGTTCTACAACTCCTCGATCGCCAACGTCAATGCCGTCAGGGATATCGCGATCTCCACCAAGAGTATCGAGATCAACGGTCGGCCTGCATCCGTCGAATCGACCGAATCGCTGCGCAACTTCTCGACCGACTGGGACGCTCTGCCTGTGCTGGGCGATATGATTCGTAAGTTCGCGCACCAGGAGTTTTTACAAGCCCGGCCCATTGCGAAGCGCATTATGCAAAAAACTATTGCAACGCAAACCGATGCCGAATTTGACAAACACTTGCAGGAGCGAATGCAGTCGGCCCAAGGACAGTTTAAGACGAGATTGTTAGGCCCTCTTCAATCGCTCGATCTCAATCCGATGGTGGTGGACATGCAGTCAACGGATACCCGATTGATCGTACGGTATCGATTGGCCGGTTCGGATCAACTCTCGGCGTACACCGCCAGACCGATCGCCCCGAGCGACAGCCAACTGTCGATGCAGGTGCATCAGTCCGCCTTCAACAACATGGTCGGTCAGGTCATTGATGGAAATCGCAACTGGACCATGCAAGAGCTATCGGACAAAATCTCCGACTTGCTCCAACAACCTCGCCGCGTCCTGGCAGAGGATGCACCTACGGATGTTACAGCTCGCTTTGCTGACGCTCGTCCTATCACTGTCGAGTTTGAGGATGGGCGCATGTGGTTGACTCTTCGGGTCGCCTCGCTCGAGCAACCGGGCCGTCTCCTGCTGAAGAATTTTATCATCCGCACATCGTACTTCCCGACCGTCGATGGATTGCAGGCGGATCTGACGCGCGAAGGGGTGATCAGTGTCGATGGCCATAAGCTGGGAATGCGAGACCGAGTGCCATTGCGAGCGATATTCTCCCGCGTATTTTCGAACCGTTCCTCTCTCCCCATGGTTTCGGACGAGTTGATCAAAGACCCACGAGCCTCCGGATTGGCAGTCTCCCAATTGGATCTCAGAGACGGATGGCTAGCAGTGGCCATCAGCAATACAAAATCGCCACACGTCGCCCTCGTCAAGAACCGACAAGAGTCGGCGCGCCGTTAGGTGACACCAGCTCGTTGGCGATAATCGCATTTTGAGATGCGCTACGGGATGTGCCGGGCGCTTCGCAAGTGCTCCAGCATCTCGCGAGGAAAGGCCTGCACTGCCTGATTGGAAAAAATGGTTCCGTGGTCACCAGGAATCATTTTGACATAACCGCGGTCGTTGAGCCCGCGACCCAGTTCCTTCAACTCCGCATCCAATAGGGCCACCGCTTCATTGAGATAGAAGCTATCTTCCGTACCGACCACCAAGCGGATGCGGTTCCGAAAAATAGGGAGAAGCAACTTTGGGTTGCTCCGCAGCAGTTCACCGATATCGTACTGCTTGTAGTGCTCTGCGATCTTGGAATCGATCTGGCCTGTAACGGGATCGAAGAGAGCGGCGGGGTTGCCGCTCGCGTTCTTGGGACCGAAAGCTGCAAACCAAGAGTCCCACTGCTGGGCCGACGTGTTATCCGGTCCCAAAATGTCTTCCCCGCGTGACTCCTGCCGAATGGTCATCTCGACCACATCCCCCTTGTGCAAACTGGGGACTTCGGCTCCCGGGCCATCGACATAAAAGTTCGGTTGGCTATAGATGTTCACTTTTTGGAAACGACGAAAATCGACGGGATCCGGTGCGCTTGACCAAGCTGCACCAAACACTTCGGGATAGCGTGTTGCCAGCCAAAGCGTGGACCACCCACCGGACGAATGCCCCCGAAGAATTCGAGCTGTTGGGATAGCCAAAAGAGGGTACTTGGCTTCCAGGGCAGGGATCAGCTCCTGAGTTAACGCTTGCCCACATGGACCGTTATTGGCTGAGTCGGCGAAAAGTGAATGCCCATTGGGTCCTTCCGGGTCCAGCACGATCCGGAACGTGGACTTTGCGAGCGTTGCGGCATCGCCCGTCTCGTTGGGTCGACGTCGACTGCCTGCCGCTCCGGTGTGGTCTCCACCAAAGCCAGGAACATCATATATTGCAGCATACTTTTGGGCCGTATTAATTTCCTGCGGCAACACGACCCCGGCTCGCAGCATGACATCTACCCCGCGAAACTGCGATAGCAAAGAAGATCGGATTTCGAACCACTCCACTCCATCAACTTGTTTTCTGGACCGCGGTTCAACCACCTTGGTTAGGCTGAGTTGAATGACCTGCCTCTCTTTCGAATCGGTAACAT
>Ga0105049_10003389_pt1 | contig 18829 bp, 13 predicted proteins | sample MAT06_FD_78087 | JGI IMG/M metagenome (GOLD analysis project Ga0105049, IMG submission 78087) | Freshwater microbial communities from Lake Fryxell liftoff mats and glacier meltwater in Antarctica - MAT-06 | ecosystem: Environmental > Aquatic > Freshwater > Ice > Liftoff microbial mat | place...
CACCACAACTTCGGCATGGGCCACACGTTCGCCGACTGGGATGGTGATGGCCATCTCGACATGTACCTCATCGGCATGAGCTCGACGACCGCGCGCCGCCTGACCGCCATGAAGGCCGGCCTCGACACCTTCCCCGAACACCAGACCAAACGTCCGCTGATGGGCTACGGCAACCGCATGTTCCTTGGCCAGGGCAAGGGCAAGCCATTCAAGAAGGCGCCGTGGCAGGAACAGATCAACCGCACCGGCTGGTCGTGGGGTGGCGTCACGCCGGATGTCGACCTTGACGGTGATCCCGATCTTTACGTCACCAATGGCTTCGTCAGCGCCGAGAGCTGCCAGGACTACTGCACCAGCTTCTGGCGCCACGACATCTACACCGGCTCATCGACGCCCAATCCTGGGCTCAACCTGTTTTTCAAACGTGACACCGATTTCCGCAAGGTCTCGTGGAACGGTTTCGAACACAACGTGCTGTTCATCAACGAGACCGCTCCTGACGGCAGCCGACGGTTCCTCAACATCGCTCATCTGATGAACGTCGCTTTCGAATACGATGCGCGTGCGGTGGTCGCCAGCGACCTCGACAATGATGGTTTACCCGACCTGGTGGTCGAGGAGCGCAACAACCTCAGCTCAAAACGCTTCCTGCACGTCTACCGCAACCAGTGGCCGACCAAGAACCACTGGGTTGGTCTGCGGCTGGAGGAATCCGCTGGTGGCGCGCCGTTGCCGACCGCACAAATCACCGTGAGCGCTGGCGGCGTGAAACGCATGGGCGTGGTGGTGAACGGTGACTCGTTCATCTGCCAGCATCCACCGGCCTACCACACTGGCCTGGGTGCGACTGCGACGGTCGACTGGATTGAGGTCCGTTGGGGCGATGGGCAGGTCACGCGCATCGACAAACCGGCGGTGGATCAGTGGCATCGAGTTAGTGCGCCGGTGTTCAAGCATCGCTGATCCAGACCTATGCGGGAAAGATACGCGAGCACGCGATCAGGATCCGCCGCTGCCTGCTCTTGGCCCCTCTTGGCCCCTCTTGGCCCCTCTTGGCCCTGACTTCCGTCATGCCGACGTTCGGTCTCGACGCGGCGCCTGCCGTCGTCGATCAGCAGCTGACACCTCGGCAGCAGCAGTTCTGGGACGAGGTCCTGACGACCGAAACCCTCCGACTGGCAACACCTGCGGCTGCGTGATTCCACCAGCGGAGCACTGCTCCAGGAAGCCACACCACCAGGTGATGACACCGCTCAGCGGATCGCGTGTCTTGGCGACTTCACCAACCGTCAGATGGTCTTGGAATAGGTCGACGGTGACAATGCCGGCGGGCACGCGTGGTTTGCCATCGGACGTTTCGAACCTGCCGTGCTGACCACCGACCTGCCGCAATCCGGATGGTGTCCCCCGGCTGAATTGGCGCGCGACGCGAAAACCACCACTACCGCACCCGCATTGCAGCGTCGTCCTCGGCATGGTCTGACGTAAAGAAGGCGAGACCGTGATCGTCGCCGACATGACCGGCAAAGAGACCGCCGTTGCGAAAAACCAGATCGTAAACCGCAGCGACTCGTCAACTTCGCTTATGCCAGACATCTTTGCCGTCAGCGTGCCGCCGGAAAACCTCCAGCTGCTGCTGGCTTTCCTGTTGTCGCAACGGTGAACACCGGACTACGGACGGTGTGACCTGGCGAACAGACAGTTCACTGGGCTAGCCATGGACAGCGCACGCGCTGCTCCGCATGCTGCCTGACGCCTGCCATGGAATGGACAGGCCAAGGAGCCCACCATGCGCCATCGTCACCTGCTGCCCGCCCTGCTGTTGCTGACCAGTGCGCTGTTATCCGCAGCCGATGGCATGCCGTCAGGGCTACCGCACGAACGCGTGGTGCTGCGCGACGGGCGGCAGCTCACCGGACATTATGATGAAGCGCAGGGCATCCTGTGGCTCGACGGCGCCGGCAGTCCTCGCCTGCGGGTGACTCCCGATGACGTGGTCAAACGCACACCGGTGGTCGTTGCCGGGAAGGAACCGAAGGCACGTGATCCCTCCGTGGCCACGGTTCCACTGCCGACCGCATTGCCCTCCGTGGAATCGCAGGAACTGGCCATCGCCAACCTCGAGCGCCAACTCACCGACCTCGATCGCAAGATGATCGAAACACATGACGCGGTGACCAAGGCCAATGCGTACTTTCAGGAATGGCTCAAATTCTACGCCAAGGCCCAGAAGATTGCCCAGGCGGATCCCGGCACCGGGATGGGTTATGAGAACAACGCGAGCTACAACCTGACCAAGATCCGCAGTGAGATCAAAACCGTGCGCGAACAGCTGACCCGTCAGCAGGATGCCCTCGCGCGTCAGACCGAACGACGTCAGGAGCTGCTCGCCAATCTGCGACAGGCACGACAGGCTTTGTCAGAAGCGAAGAGCAAAACGCCGGCAGCCCAGGTGGTGGTCTACACCCTCGAAGCAGCACCGCACACCAACATTCTGCTGGAGCAACGCATTCAGTCGCTCGAAGTGGAACTGCGCAGCATGCAGCAAGACAACCTGCGTCTGCGTCAATTGCTGGAAGCCTTGGTACCGCCCAAACCCATGCCGCAGCTGCCGCAGCCATCGATTGCTGAACCTGCTGAACCAGCAGATGGCCTGGTCGCCGTGATCCCTTGACCGGCGCCTCGCGCTGAGACGGTCAGGATCCACTCGCCAAGGATCGTGACGCATGTGGAATCTCGATCAGCTCAACACTCCACCTGAGATCTTCCCCGCCGCGGGGATCAGCGAACGTGGCGTCGAGGCGCTCTTCTATGCCAGCGAGCCGTATCGCGGAAAGGCGACGCGGGTGTTCGCGTGGTACGGCGAGCCGCCGGCGTCAGCTGGCGCCAAACTGCCGGCGATGGTGCTGGTGCATGGCGGCGGCGGCACCGCCTTCGCCGAATGGGTGCGGATGTGGACCAGCCGCGGTTATATCGCCATCGCGATGGACACCTGTGGTGCGATCGGCGACACGCGCTGGGGCGCGGGTGACCGCAAACAACACGATCACGCCGGCCCACGTGGGTGGGGTGGATTCGACCAGACGGATGAACCGCTGACCGATCAGTGGTGTTACCACGCCGTGGCGGCGGTGGTGCGCGCGGTGTCGCACCTGACATCGCGTCCACGGGTCGATGCCAAACGCATCGGCATCACCGGGGTGTCGTGGGGCGGATTCCTCACCTGCCTTGCCGCTGGTGTCGATCCGCGTCTGGCCTGCGCCATGCCGGTGTATGGCTGTGGTTTCATCACCGAGGACAGCACCTGGAACGACCAGTTCAAAAAACTCGGGCAGGAAAAGACCGGCTCCTGGCGCGACCACTTCGATCCCGGCACACACCTGGGTAACGCCCGCGCGCCGATGTTGTGGCTCAACGGCACCAATGACTTCGCCTACTTCCCGTCATCGTGGCAGAAATCGTACCGCCAGGCCATGGGACCACGGACGCTGTGCCTGAAACTGCGCATGCCGCATGGCCACGGTGGCGCGGGTGAAAACGCCGCGGAGCTGCCGGTCTTCGCCGAGCGTTGGCTGAAAGATGGCATCGGGCTCGCCACTATCACCAGCCAGGGACAGGAAGGGCGTGGGGTGTGGGCGGACTACGATTCGCCGTTCTCTGTCCGTGCCGACCTGCTGTTCACCCGCGACGCCGGACGCTGGCCCGACCGCACGTGGGAGACGCAAGCGGCGCAGCACGATCCCGGCAAACGCCACGTCAGCGCGACGGTGCCCAACGGCGCGACTGCCTGGTATTTCAACCTGACGGATTTCCGTGGGCTGATCGTCAGCAGCGAGCACCAGACCGCGGGGTGAGCAGGCTTTCCCCAGGTGGCGTGGGCGCGCCCACGCCACCAGGGGAAAGTCACGCGCTGGCCATCAGCATTTCCGCTCTGACACTTCTGCCCGTGCCTGATCCCAACCTTAATGCCCTGTGGTGCCGCGCGATCGCGGAGGAACTCAAACGCGCCGGTGTGAAACATGCCGTGCTCTGCCCTGGGAGCCGCAACAGTCCGCTGTTGCTGGCGCTGCACACGCAGTTCGGCGAGGCCTGCCTGAGCCACATCGATGAACGTAGCGCGGGCTTCATCGCCCTGGGACTGGCACGTGCCACCGACGAACGCGTGGCGATCTGCGTGACCTCCGGCAGCGCGCTGGCCAACCTGCTGCCGGCGATGGTCGAAGCCGATGCCGCAGAAATCCCACTCATCGTCATCAGCGCCGACCGTCCGTGGGAATTCATCGACTGCGGTGCGCCGCAGGCGATGGAACAGCGCGGCATCTTCGCTGAGTTCATGCGCGCCTCGTTGTCGCTCGGTGAACCCACCGCCACCGCCGTCACGCTGCGCGCCCTGCGTTCGCAAGTCAGCCGCCTGGGACAACACGATGACGGTCCGGCGCATTTGAATGTGCCGCTGCGCGATCCCTTGGCTCCCCTGCCGGATCCCACCTGGACCACGCCCGAACTGCCGGCGGATGCGCTGAGCGGTCGCGCGGATGGCGAGGCCTTCACCGTCCTGCATCGGCCGTGGACACACCGTGAGCCGATCCTTGATGCGGCATGGATCCGCCCAGGACTCAAAGGCGTGATCGTCGCTGGTTGCAGCGGTGGCAGCACCCTGGGCGTGTCGCCCGCGATCGCGCGGCTGGCGGAGCGCACCGGCTTCCCGTTGATCGCCGATGCCCCCAGCGCGCTACGTCAGCCCGGCACCGCCAATTTGGTATGCACTGCCGACGCGTTGATGAATGGGCCGCTGGGACAGGAGCGCGCCGAGTTCATCATCCAGATCGGTCCGGCACCGCTGGCGCGTTCGCTCTACGAGTGGCTCGGTCGGCATGACTGTCCATGGATCGTGTGCGAGGATGGGCGCAACCTCGACTTCCTCGCGCATGCTTGGATTGCGCTGCGTGGCCGCATCGATGCACACCTTGACGATCTCGCCAGCCGCTGCGCTCCAGGCGATGTGTCCTGGTGCTCACGCTGGCGCGCGGCCGAGACCGCCGCACGTCAGCGCCTGAGCGAAATGATGCGCCACGAGCCCTGGGGCGAAGTTCTTGCCGCCCATCGCGCGGTGAACCATCCCGGCTTCGCCTTCGTCCACCTCGCTTCCAGCATGGCGGTGCGCCACGGCAACCTCCACCTGCTGCCGGCGGCGGAACGTCGCCCGGTATTCAGCAACCGCGGCGTGAATGGCATCGATGGCACCATCGGGACTTTCCTCGGCGAGCTGGAGGCCCTGCGTGCCCCAGGCCTGTTGCTGATCGGCGATCTCGCCTGCCTGCACGACCTGCCGGCGTTGGCGTTGTCGCCCCAGCCCTGGCGCCGGGGCGCGATCGTGGTGATGAACAATGACGGTGGCGGGATCTTTGATTTCCTCGCCGTGGCACGCATGCCGCAATACCGCGAACTGGTACGCACGCCGCACGGTCATGACTTCGCCGGCATCGCCGCGCAGTTCGGCCTGGCCTACACCGCGGTGCAGGATGAAGCCGGCCTGCGTGCTGCCCTCGATGCCGCAGCGGGCAGCTGGGAACTGCACCTGATCGAATGCCGGGTCATCGGCGGCGATACCGTCGCTCAGCACCGCGCAGTGATCCAGGCTCTGGCAGACTGCTGAAACAGCAGTCTGCCAGGTTTGATGAATCACGGGGGCAGCCTGCTGCCACTATTTTCCCCGCGATTCATCAAATGACTTTTTTCCAAAGGGGGGCAGACGCCCCCCTTCAACCCCTGGCCGACACAACGCCCGCGTGAAGCGGCCAGTACCAGCTGCGGTGGCGCGCGCCCCCTGGCAATCACCAGGCCGCCCCCCTACAAAGGTGCCCATGTCCAGACGCGGCTTCACCCTGACGGAACTGCTGGTGGCGACCATCGTCTTTCTCATCGGTTTCGTGTCGGTGTTCGCCTTGTTCCTGGGTGGCATGCGCATGCGCAAATTGGCGGAGGACACCACCCGGGCTTCGTTGGCCGCGTCGTGCCTGATTGATGAGATCCGCATTGATGCCGGCGAAGGTGGCGTGCCGTTGCAGCCCAGGTCCTACGTCGGCGACGGCTTCGCCAAGTCCAGCGAGATCAATGGCGACGTCGGTGGCGCCGGCGCCGAGTCGCAGTTGTTCGGCTACAAGCCGATCCCAGGCACCTGGTACCGCGTGCTGAAATGCACCGACCTGGAAGACGAGCCTAACAACGACATGACCACCGTACTCAAACTCGACCTGCTGGTGGTCCCGTTCGGCACATCGGATGACACCTTGACCTTGGCTGACCTTGATCGTCGCTTGGATCTGATGAGTGAGTTGACGCGAGCAGAACGCGCCGCTGTGTCGCCGGATCAGATCGCGGCGCGATTGGTGCAACGCGGCATTGGATTCCGTTTTGTCGCGGTGGTCACCCGTCGTCCAAGCTGGATGCCGACCCGCCTCTAGCTGCGCCCTGCGCCTATCGCTGCTGCCGGCCTAGGAACCGCACCGTCGCTATTTCGCCGGACTTTATCGCGGTTTCCCGGAATCAATCGCCCGACCATGGTGCGGGAACTTCGGCCTGCCAACTTCGGACTTCGGCCTAGCATCCAGCCATGGCCACCATCCTCACCCTTACCGCCAATCCGCTGGTCGACCACCTCACTGCTGGGCGGATCGCGGGCAATGCGGTCAATCGCATCGGCCACTTCACCACCCTGGCAGGTGGCAAGGGCCTCAACATGGGGCGCGTGCTTGCTCGCCACGGCCACCGCGTGATCGCCACCGGGTTTGCTGGTGGACCGGAAGGCGACCTGTTGGCGTCGCTCACCGCCGCTGACGGCATGGAGCCCGCGTTTGTGCCGACGGCGGCGCGCACGCGCATCGGTTTCATCGCCATCGATCCAGAAGGTGGCGGCTCGACCGCCGTGCTGGAACACGGTTCGACGGTGACGCAGGCGGAGATGGGCACGCTGATGCAGCGCTTCCGCGCGCTGCTGACCGGCGTCGATCTGGTGCTGGTCGGCGGCTCGGTACCGCATGAGACCTGCAACGGGCTCTACCGTCAGGTGCTCGACCAGTGCGCGCTCGCGAGCGTGACGTGCTGGGTCGATGCCTACGGCGTGGTGATGGACGAGGCCCTCGGCGGCGCCAATCCACCGGCGCTGTGCAAACCGAACAAACAAGAATACGGCAAGAACGGTCGTCGCTGGCTGCCCGCACGCGAATTGCACCTGAGTGATGGCGCCAACGAAATCAAAGTGCGCCATCCCGAAGGCCGTTTCCGCGTCATCCCGCCCGAGGTCGAAGCGCGTAATCCGGTGGGCAGCGGTGACTGCTACCTGGCCGCGTTGGCGCATGCGCGTCTGACCGGCATGCCGCTGATTGAACAACTGCGTTACGCCGCCGCCGCGGGTGCGGCCAACGCCGCACGCATCGACATCGCCCGTATTGCTCCTGCTGACATCCGTGCCCTGATCGATGACGTCCAAGTCATCCCTGCTGCCGAGTAACCAATGGTTCTCAAACCCTGCTTCCTGTCCCAAATCCTCATCGATGACCAGGACAACCAATTCGTCATCTTTGTCGCCGAACGCGACGGCAACCGCCGCATCCCGATCGTCATCGGCCCAATGGAAGCCGTGGCCATCGACCGCGCGGTGAAGGGTCAGCGTTTCTCGCGACCGCTGACGCACGACCTCTTCATCAACGTCCTCGACGCGGTCGGCATGCGCTGCAAAGAAGTGCGCATCGTCGACCTCAAGGAAGGCACCTTTTTTGCCGAACTGCTGCTGGGCAACGACGGCGACAAGGAAGTCCGCGTCGACTGCCGCCCCTCCGATGCGCTGGCCCTGATGGTGCGTCTGCCGGAAACCCCGCTGATGGTCGAGGAGAACGTCCTGGCCGAGGCGGGGATGCCGTAAGAGAAGGTACCAGGGGTACGAACGGTCCGAGGGTACGAAAAGTCCAACGGCACGACGTCTGTCCAGCGCTTCGTCCCCCCGGACTTCTCTGCCACCTCGTCTAAATCGATTTCCGCCACTGCGCATCCCACTCTATCAGCCCAAGTTACACGTAGAGTAGCCCCTGAGACATTCCTCGGCTAAGGTTCCTCGTCCCCCCGACAAGTGGAGGCGAGATGAATGATTCCCCGACCGGCGATGCGAACGATACGAATAAGGCACTGAGCGGTCCTGGCGACCCTCAGCGCGTCCTGCAGGTTCAGCAGCTTTTCATCAAACATGCCAACGGCCTGCGTGGTCTAATTGGGGCGTTGTTCCCGGACATGGACCTGGCCGACGACGTGCTGCAGGAAGTGTTCGTAGTGGTGACCGAGAAGGCCCACACCTTCCGCGCCGACGGCGACTTCCGCGGCTGGGCCTACGGCATCGCCAAACGCAAAGCGCTGGAACATGCGCGCCGCTACAGCGCCAAACGCAAGGTCGGGGTGTTCGCGCCGGAGACGCTCGAACTGTTGTGCGAGTCCAAGCCGGAAGACGACCACGACGACAGTGAGGTACGTAACAGCCTCAGCCGCTGCCTCGGCAAGTTGACGCCGACACTGCGCGAGATGGTGCGCCTGCGTTACACCGAGAACCTCTCGCCGGCCAACATTGCCACGCGCATGGAATGGACCAGCGAGGCGGTCTATGTCGCGTTGTCGCGCTCGCGCTCGCTGCTGCGCAAATGCCTGGATGTCGCCTTCAACGCCGGGATGCACTGACCATGGATCACGCGGAATTCGATCTGCTGGTGGATCGCCACCTGGACGGCGGCTTGGACCTTGACGGCCAGGAGCGTCTGGAGTCCCTGCTGCGCAGCGACGCGTCGCTGCGATCACGTTTCTGGGATCTCGCACGCATCCATGGACAGATCGCCTGGGTAACGCAGGAACGCCAGGTCGAACTGCCGGCGAACGAAGCAGTGGCAGCGGATCGCGCATTACGTGATTCATCGACCCACACGCCGGCGGCGCGATCCGCCACCAAGCGTTCGACCCCGCGCAGTGATCTCCGCCTGCGTACCCGCGGAGCGTTCTGGCGCCGCTGCGCTCCGGCGCTGCTCGCCGCCAGCGTGGCGATCGCGGTCGGCTTGTACTACCTGGTGGACGCCGTTCCCCAGCAGACCCCACCCACCACCGACGCGGTGATCGCCGATCTGGCGGATGTGCGTTGGCAGGACGGCAACGGTCCCGCCGTCGGCGACGCCGTCGGCAACCGTACATTGAAGCTCACCGCTGGCTTGGCGCAGGTGCGCTTCACCAGTGGCGCAACGGTGATCGTGCACGGTCCCGCGACGTTCACTGCACGCAGTTCCCGTGGTGGCAAACTCGATCAGGGCCGCCTCGTTGCGCGCGTGCCGGAAGGCGCCAAGGGCTTCACCATCGAATCCGATATCGCCCGCGTGGTTGACCTCGGCACCGAGTTCGGTTTTTCAGTGGGGAACGGCACGACCGAGAACGTCCAGGTGTTCGACGGCCTAGTCCAGGTTTTCGCCACTAACTCGCCGATCGCTCTGCCGCAGGCGCTCCATCGTGGTGAGGCGGTCCATGTCGACACGCACGGCGCCATCACCACCACCACCTTCGATGATCAGACTTATACCCGTGCCATGCCCGCCGAGTTGTCCTCGCCCGCGTTGACGAGTGGACTGGTGGCGTGGTGGAAACTCGACGAGAGCGACGGTACCACCGTGCGCGACGCCAGCGGCAATGGCCATGACGGCGTGTTGCATCGCGCCACGCTCGATCAGGTCCACGTCCCAGGCACGGTTGGCGGAGCGCTGCGCTTCATCAATCACAGCTATATCGAAGTACCGAAACATCCACGTTTCCATCTGGTGGAAATGACCCTGCACGCCTGGGTCAAACCCGCCGCCAATCAACGCATCGACGCGCAGATCATTTCCAAACAAGGCAGCTACGGCTTGGCCATGCCACGCAACGAGGCGATGAAATTCTACTTCTGGCACATGGACCGGGTTATCGATCTTCCCTTTACGGTCGATCGCTGGGTCAACCTGTGCGCCACCTTTGACGGCGCCATCCGCCGCTTCTACGTCGATGGGGTGCTGATCGGTAGCATCTCCAGCCCGACTCCGCCGGTGACCAACAACCCCATCCGCATCGGCGCGCTCGAAGGCCTAAGCAAGGATGTCGACCGCTACTTTCAGGGCGCCATCGATGAGGTGCGGGTCTACAGCCGCGCCCTGTCCGACAACGAAGTGCGCTTGCTGCTCCTGCAAGCCAAGACCCGCTGATTCTTTCTTTGACCGCCGCACCGCGACCAGCGACGAGATGACCATGAGCCCGATGACCAAACCATGCCGCTTTTTCACCACGCCACTCTCCGCCACCCTGCTCATGCTGGTCGGTGGATTCGTCGCTACCGCCACCGCCGCTGATGAAAAGCCCGTCAGCCCGGAAGACGTGAAGTTCTACGAAACCCAGGTCAAACCGATTCTCGATGAATCATGCCTGAAATGCCACGGTGGCGAGAAGACCAAGGCCGACTTCAAGGTCACCAGCCGTGGCGCGCTGCTACGTGGCGGTGAAACCGGCATCGCGGTCAACCTCGACAAACCAGAGGCCAGCCTGCTGCTGAAGATGATCAACTACACCGATGATGATCATCAGATGCCGCCCAAGCAGAAGCTGCCGGCGGAGAAGATCGCCATCATCACCGACTGGGTGAAGAAAGGCCTGCCGTGGACCCCTGGCGTGGCCGATGAACAGGAAGTGAAGAAACCGCTGATCAACGACGAGACGCGCAACTTCTGGGCCTATAAGAAACCGGTGAAGTCTGATCTGCCGAAAGTCGCCAACGCCGCGTGGGTGAGCAACCCCATCGACGCGTTCATTCTTGCCGATCTCGACAAGCACGCGTTGAAGCCGGCACCGATGGCGACGCCTGAAACTCTGATCCGGCGCGCCTATTACGACCTGATCGGTCTACCACCGACTGCGGATGAAGTCGCCGCATTTTCCGCCGCTGTTTCGAACAATAAGGATCCCAATGCCTACGAGCAACTCATCGACAAGCTCCTCGCCAATCCGCACTACGGCGAAAAATGGGGCCGTCACTGGCTCGACGTGGTCGGATATGCCGACACCAACGGCTACGAACGCGACGGCAACAAGCCGCATGCGTGGCGTTACCGCGACTACGTGGTCAAGGCCTTCAACCAGGACAAACCATACGACCGCTTTGTGAAGGAGCAGCTCGCCGGCGATGAACTGGCGGACAAGGACGCCGATTCGATCACCGCCACCGGTTACTACCGCATGGGCGTGTGGGACGATGAACCAGCCGACCGCGAACTGGCGAAGTACGACAACCTCGACCGCATCGTCTCTACCACTACCGGTGCGATGATGGGCATGGCGGTCGGCTGCGCACGCTGTCACGACCACAAGCGTGATCCGATCCTGCAGGACGACTACTACCGGATGGTCGGCTTCTTCAACAACATCAAGCACATGAACAATGGCGGACCGGACATTGAGACCAAGGTCTCGTCCACCGCCAGCGAGAAGGCCGCGTGGGAGCAGCGCATCGGCGACCTGGAAAAAATCGTCGCCACCGCTGAGAAAACCTTCATCGACAAACTGCCGGCAGAAGAACGTCAGGCCGCAACGTCGAGCAAGGGTTTCATCAAATTGTCATTCCGTCAGTACAATGGCCGCTTCGACAAGATTCCCGAGTTCGACAAGCTGGAGGTCGAACGCAAAGGTGACATTCCCGATGGTTTGATCGACCCGAACATCGCTGGCCGCAACGAAGACTACGGTTTCGTCTTCGAGGGTGACCTGGAAGTTCCGAACGCCGGTAACTACACCTTCCGCCTCGACAGCGACGACGGCGCACGCCTGACCATCAACGGCAAACAAGTGCTAGAGATGGACGGCGTCCGTGGCCTGGGTGGCTATCAGGATGCACAGGTGAAGCTGAAAACCGGCAAAGCCCGTCTGCGTCTGGATTATTTCCAGGCCGCCGGCGGCAAGGGCCTGAAGATGGTGTGGTCGGGCAATGGCATCGGCACCGTGCCGCTGGTGCGTGGCTCCGATGTCGAAGCCGGTGCCGCCCAGGCGCTCGCCACAAAGATGGATAACCGCGGCAGCGAGATCCTGGGCGCGGCCACCTACGCCACCTACCGCTCGTCTCGCCGCGAACTCAACCACCTGCGCAGCAATCCCGTGGGCGACTACACTGCACTGAGCATCACCGAACACGGCGGCGTGGGCGACAACTGGGTCCTCGCCCGTGGCAACCCCGCGGCCAAAACCAAAAAGATCGACCCGGGATTTCCGCAGGTGCTCGGCTTCCCCGAGCCCACGCTACCGAAAGGTCCGCAAGGCCGTCGTACGCTGCTCGCTGACTGGATCATCAACCCGGAAAACCCCCTCACCGCACGGGTGATGGCGAACCGCCTGTGGCAGCACCATTTCGGCCGTGGCATCGTCGGCACCTCGAACGACTTCGGCAAACTCGGCGAAATGCCGACGAACCAGCCGCTGCTCGACTGGCTGGCGATCGAATTCATCGAGCGCAAGTGGAGCATCAAGGCGATGCACCGCCTGATCATGACGTCCAGCACCTATCGCATGTCGTCAAAGGAAGATCCGGCGGCCCTAGCCAAGGATGCCGGCAACCTGCACCTGTGGCGCTACAATATGCGCCGTCTGACAGCAGAAGAGATCCGCGATTCGATCCTGGCGGTCGATGGCAGCCTGAACCTATCGTTGGGTGGACCAGCGGTGTTCGCACCGATGCCCAAGGCCGTGCTGGCGACTTCATCGAAGCCGCACGACGCCTGGGGAAAAAGTTCCGCCGATGATGAGGTGCGCCGTTCGCTCTACATCAAGGTCAAGCGTTCCCTGCTGCACCCGATGTTGTCGATGCACGACTTCGCCGACACCGACCAGAGCTGCCCGGTACGTTTCGCCACCACCGTGCCGACCCAGGCGCTGACCATGCTCAACAGCGAGTTCATCAACGAGCGCGCGGCAGCCTTCGCCAACCGTCTCCAGACCGAGGAACCCAAGTCGCTGGACAAACAGGTGACGCTGGCGTTGCGCTTGGTGATGCAGCGCGAACCGAAAGCGGTTGAGGTCAAACGCGGCACCGGCTTCATCAACGATCTGCGCACCAGCGAGAAGGTCGAGGCTGATGAGGCACTCAAACTCTTCTGCCTGCTGGCGCTCAACCTCAACGAATTCGTCTACCTCGACTGACGCGGCCCTGCTGCATCGGCTTTTTCATCGACCCCTGCTCCGTACGCCAAGGAATCCTGCCATGACCAACCAGAACACTCCCGCTGAAGGCCAGGCCTGCCGCACTACTCGACGCCAGATGATGTGGCAGACCGGTGCCGGTTTCGGCGGCGTCGCCCTTGCCAGCCTGCTCGGCAACCAGTTCTTTGCCTCGCAGGCGACTGCCGCAGACGGCAAGTCGCCGTTCAAGAACCCCCTCGCGCCACGTGAACCACACTTCAAGGCCAAGGCCAAGAACGTCATCTTCCTCTTCATGTACGGTGGCCCGAGCCAGGTCGACACCTTCGACTACAAACCGGATCTCTACCCGCTCGACGGCAAGACCATCCAGGTGAAAACCTTTGGTCGCGGCGGGCACAAGAACGAAGGTCGCGTGGTCGGTCCGCAGTGGCAGTTCAAACGCTACGGCAAGTGCGGCAAGATGGTCAGCGACCTCTTCCCCAACCTGGGCGAGTGCGTCGACGACATCGCCTTCCTGCATTCGATGACCGCCGATTCGCCGATCCACGGTTCGGCGATGCTGATGATGAACAGCGGGCGCATCATCTCTGGCCATCCGTGCCTTGGCTCGTGGGTGAACTACGGACTCGGCACGGTGAATCAGAACCTGCCTGGGTTCGTGGTCATGCTCGACAAGACCGGTGGTCCGATCAGCGGCGCCAAGAACTGGTCAAGCGGCTACATGCCGGCGTCGTTCCAGGGCACCGTGCTGCGCGGCAGCGGTGAACCGATCCTCGATCTGAAGGCTCCCGAAGGCATGACCGAAGAGCGTCAGCGCAAACTGCTGAACACCCTCAAGCAGTTCAACGACGAGCACCAGACCATGCGCGCCTCCAACACCGACCTGGCGGCACGCATCGCCAGCTACGAACTCGCCTTCAACATGCAGAAACACGCGCCCGAGGCGGTCGACACCTCCAAGGAAAGCTCGGCGACCAAGGCGCTCTACGGTATCGACAACGAGAACACCACCGACTTCGGCAACAAATGCCTGCTCGCCCGCCGCTTGGTCGAGCGCGGCGTACGCTTCATCCAGATCTACTCCGGTGGCGCCCACAACGACGACAACTGGGACGCGCACGGCGACATGAAGATCAACCACACCAAACATGCACTGCACACCGACAAGCCGATCGCTGGCCTGCTGAAGGATCTCAAACAGCGCGGCATGCTTGATGACACCTTGGTGGTATGGGGCGGCGAATTCGGTCGCCAACCGACGGCGGAATACGCCAAGGGCACCGGCCGTGACCACAACGTCTACGGCTTCACCATGTGGATGGCCGGCGGCGGCGTCAAAGGTGGCATCAGCTACGGCAAGACCGATGAGCTGGGCGGCACCGCGGTCGAGAACCGCCTGCACGTGCGCAATCTGCACGCCACCATCCTGCACCAACTCGGCATGGATTCGAGCCGCCTGAACTTCTTCCACAACGGCCTCGATGAGAGCCTGGTCGGCATCGAAGGTGCCGATCCGATCAAGGCGATCATTTGAGACGGACTACAGGCTACCTGCTACAGGCTACAGGCTACAGGCTACGGGGCACCGACCACTGACAGCCTATCAAACCGCAGCGCAGAGATGACGGCTCCTGGTCTGGCATCGATCACACACGTTGTCCGCACGTTCCTCTGCGTCTTCTGCGCCCTCCGCGGTTAATTTTTCTCCCCGATTCCCCCAAAAGGATTCCTATGCGCACCATCCCCCTCCTCGGTCTGCTGGCCGGCATGATTTTTTCACCCCTGATCGCGTTCACCGCTGACATTACCGGCAAAGGCTACCGTTTCATCGGTGCCGACCGCTCGTTGGCGATCGTCGAGGCCGACGGCGCGGTGTCGTGGAAGCAGCCGGTGCCAGGCACGCCGCATGACCTCAGTGTGCTGCCGAATGGCAACGTGCTGATCGTGCTCGACAACCGCCGGGTGGTCGAACTCGAAGCCAAGAGCAACAAGGAGGTGTGGTCGTACGACTCCGCCAAGATGAATGGCAATGACGGCAAGAAGATCGAGGTCCACGCCGCACAGCGTCTGGCCAACGGCCTGACCATGATCGCCGAGTCCGGCGTGTCGCGCATCATCGAGGTCGACCAGGACGGCGCGATCAAACACCAAATCGCACTCACGGTCGCCAAGCCACATCCGCACCGTGACACCCGCCTAGTGCGCAAGATCGCCAACGGCAACTATCTAGTCTGCCACGAAGGTGATGGCGCAGTGCGTGAATACGATGCCAAAGGCACCGTGGTATGGGACTACTCCGTCCCGCTGTTCGATAAAAAACCTGCTGGCGGTCACGGTCCCGAAGCCTGGGGCAACCAGACCTACGGCGCAGTGCGCCTGGCTAACGGCAACACCCTGATCAGCACCGGCAATGGCCACTCGGTGATCGAGGTGAACCCGACGAAGGAGATCGTCTGGCATCTCAAGCAGGGCGACCTGCCCGGCATCACCTTCGCCTGGATCACCACCGTGCAGGCGCTGCCGGATGGCACCGTGGTGTTCGGCAACTGCCACGCCGGCCCGGAGAATCCCCAGGTCATCGCGGTCAATCGCGAGAAGAAAGTGCTGTGGTCGTACAAGAACTTCGACCTCTTCGGCAACAACCTGGCGATGATCCAGCTTCTGGATGTCCCAGGGCTGGTTCACTGATCCGCGTCACGCGCTTAGCCCAACGCGATTGACCACTGCCCCCAGACGGCCATGCCGCCTGGGGGTTGCTGTTGGCGTACGCATCCCGGCACACGCAGCGTGCTGGGATGTCTGAAGCGCATGCTCAGTCATGCGCCGAGACGTAGTTGTCGAACCACGTCCATGACCGATGAAACGTCAGGTCCGAACCATCCGTACATATCGGACAACAGTATCCGATTGCCGGACCGGTCGTCACCGCTAGTTTCCCCGCCTTCCTCTGGCGGGGTTTCCGCCACGGGAACGTGCCACTTCGCAGCCTGGAAGCCTCATGAGCGAGCCATCGTCGCCTGCCGTCCCTGTCACTAACCTGGAAACCTTCGCCTACGACAATCGTTGGGCGCGGAATTTCGTCATCGCCACCCTGGTGTGGGGCATCGTCGGCATGTCGCTGGGCGTCACCATCGCCCTGCAACTCGCCTACCCGGCGGCCAACCTCGACCTGCCGTGGCTGACTTATGGGCGCATCCGCCCGCTGCACACCAACGCGGTGGTCTTCGCCTTCGCCGGCAACGCCATCTTCGCCGGCATCTATTTCTCCCTGCAACGCTTGCTCAAGGCCCGGATGTTCAGCGACAAGCTGTCGGCCTTCCATTTCTGGGGCTGGCAGGCGGTGATCGTCGCCGGCGTCATTACGCTGCCTCTCGGCATCACCTCGGGCAAGGAGTATGCTGAGCTGGAATGGCCGATCGACATCGCCCTTGCCGCGGTGTGGGTCGCCTTCGGCATCAATATGTTCGGCACCATTTTCCGCCGTCGTGAAAAACACCTCTACGTCGCCATCTGGTTCTACATCGCCACCTGGCTCGGCATCTTCATGCTGCATGTGGTCAACTCGGTCGAGTACCCGGTCACGCTCTTCAAGTCGTACCCGGTCTACGCCGGCATTCAGGACGCGATGGTGCAATGGTGGTATGGCCACAACGCAGTGGCGTTCTTCCTGACCACGCCCTTTCTGGGCATCATGTACTACTTCATTCCGAAGGCGGCCGAGCGGCCGGTGTACAGCTACCGCCTGTCGATCGTGCACTACTGGTCGCTGATCTTCATCTACATCTGGGCCGGTCCACACCACCTGCTGCACACCGCGCTGCCGGAATGGGCGCAGACCCTGGGCGTGGTCTTCAGCATCATGCTCATCGCGCCGTCCTGGGGTGGCATGATCAACGGCCTGCTGACGCTGCGCGGTGCGTGGGACAAAGTTGCCGAGAGCGCGGTGCTGAAATTCCTGGTCGCCGCCGTGACGTTCTATGGCATGGCGACCTTTGAAGGCTGCCTGCTGGCTATCCGCGAAGTGAACGCGCTGTCACACAACACCGACTGGACCATCGGCCATGTGCATAACGGCGCGCTCGGCTGGGTCGCGCTGCTCAGCTTCGGCATGATCTACTGGATGGTCCCGAAGATGTACAAGACCAAGCTGTGGTCGGAAGGTCTGGCCAATCTGCACTTCTGGCTCGCCACCATCGGCATCGGCACCTACGCCATCGCCATGTGGATCGCCGGCATCACCTCCGGCTCGATGCAGCTCGCCTTCGACGAGGGCGGTCGCTTGGCCTACACCGACTGGATGGAGATCGTCAACGCCATCGTGCCGTTCTACTGGGTACGCCTCGCTGGCGGCCTGTTGTTCCTCACCGGCACGATCCTGTGCGCCTTCAACATCTGGCGCACCATCGCTGCGGCCAAGCCGCTCGAAGACGATGTGTTCCAGGCTCCAGCATTAATCCCCATGAAGCGCGCCGTCAGCGTCGAAATCGATCAGGCCCTGCGCGAGAAGGGTTGGGGCAACAAGACCAACGCCCTGCACGACTTGGTCGAGCGCTGGCCCACGGCACTGGTCGGTTTGTCGGTGGTGGTGCTCGCCATCGGCGGCATCTGCGAACTGGCACCAACCATCATCCAAGGCGCCGTCGCGCCGCGTATCGCCACGGTGAAACCCTACACCCCATTGGAACTGACCGGTCGCGACATCTACATCCGTGAAGGCTGCTCGGTTTGCCATACGCAGATGATCCGCACGCTCCGCGCTGAGATGGAACGTTACGGCGGCCATTACTCCCGTGCCGGCGAGTTCATCTACGACCGGCCGTTCCTGTGGGGCAGCAAACGTACTGGTCCCGATCTGGCCCGCATCGGCGTGCTCAAGCCGGGTGCCGCGTGGCACTACGACCACATGGAACGTCCGCGCTCGGTGTCGCCCGGGTCGATCATGCCCAATTACCCATGGCTGGTGCATGACGACATGGATCTGTCGAGCCTCTCGCGCAAGTTGGAGGTCCTCGCCAGCTTCCCGATGAACACCCCCTACTCGCCGGAGGAGATCCGCGATGCCGTCGAATCGGCGAAGAAACAGGCCAAGACCATCGGCGATGAACTGCGCGGCACCGAGAAATACCAGAAGATCGACGGCCTCGACAACAAGGAGATCATCGCCCTGATCGCCTACCTCAAGCGTCTCGGTACCGACCTGAACAAGAAGTCGTCCGAGGCAACGGCAGTGAAGGCGGGGAACTGAGCCATGTCAGACTTCGCGCCCAAACATGGTGAGAGCATCGACCAGGAACGCTCGCACGCCTTCGACGGCATCACCGAATACGACAACAGCCTGCCACGCTGGTGGCTGTGGACGCTGTACCTGTCCTCCAGCTTCGCGGTGTGGTACGTGTTCCACTTCCATTTCTGGACCGGTGAATTGACCAAGAAGGACGCTGATCGTTTCGAGCACGAGAAGGCGGTCATCGCAAACAAGCCGAAGGAAAAGAAGGGCGAGGAGGAACTTCGCGCCTTGAGCAAGAACCCGGAGATCATCGCCAAGGGCAAGGCGCTGATGCCCAAGACCCTCTGCTTCACCTGCCACGGCGCGCAATAC
>Ga0105049_10003390_pt1 | contig 18825 bp, 20 predicted proteins | sample MAT06_FD_78087 | JGI IMG/M metagenome (GOLD analysis project Ga0105049, IMG submission 78087) | Freshwater microbial communities from Lake Fryxell liftoff mats and glacier meltwater in Antarctica - MAT-06 | ecosystem: Environmental > Aquatic > Freshwater > Ice > Liftoff microbial mat | place...
CGTGGAGATGACCACCGTATCGACGGAAATCGGGCGATCGCCTTCGTAGATCACCGAGACCTGCGCCTTGCCGTCGGGGCGGAGCCACGGCAGCGAACCGTCCTTGCGCAGCGCCGCCAAGCGGTGCGTGAGGGCATGCGCGAGCTGGATCGGCAACGGCATGAGTTCCGGCGTTTCGTCGGTGGCGTAGCCGAACATCATGCCCTGGTCGCCGGCGCCGCCGGTGTCCACGCCCTGCGAGATATCGGGCGACTGCGCGTCGATGGTGCTCATGACGGCGCAGGTCTTGTTGTCGAAGCCGAAGTTGGCGTCGGTATAGCCGATCCCTTCGATCGTTTTGCGTACGATGTCCGGCAGCGGTACGTAGGCCGATGTCGTGATTTCGCCGGCGATCACCACCAGGCCGGTCGTGACCAACGTCTCACAGGCGACGCGCGCCGCGGGATCCTTGGCCAGAATAGCATCCAGCACGGCATCAGAAATCTGATCCGCGATCTTGTCCGGATGTCCTTCGGTCACGGACTCCGACGTAAACAGGTGACGATCGGCCACGCAGCACTCTGGGTAGAAGGTTCGTACGAGCGGGTCTGGCGTAGACTAGTCCGCTAGGAAAGTGCGGGCAACCCGCCCGACGGGGCGGCCGCATCGAGCTCGGTGCGTAAGCGACGACGCAACAGGGTTTCCGCTTCGCGCGCGGTGCTGGCGGCAAGGGCGGCCTGCGCCGCATCCTTTGCCGCCGACATGCGCACGCTGCGAATGATGCGCTTGACCTCACCGACGGCACGCGGCGCCACGCTGAGCTGACGGATGCCCAGCCCCATGAGGGCGAAGACCGCCAGCGGTTGCGAGCCCATTTCGCCACAGACGCAGACATCGATGCCGTGCGCCGCGCCGGTGGCCTGCACCTGCGCGATGAGGCGCAGCACGGCCGGATGAAAGGGGGTAAAGCGGGGCGCAAGGTTCGCGTTGCCACGATCGACGGCAAGCGTGTACTGCACAAGGTCGTTGGAGCCGATGCTGAAGAAGTCGACATCGCGCACGAGCGTATCGCTGGCGATGGCGGCGGCCGGCGTTTCGACCATCACCCCGAGCGGCACATCGGCCCGGAAGGGCACGCGGCGTTCCGCCAGTTCGGCCACCGCTTCGTCGATGAGCTGACGCGTTTCGCGGACTTCGTCGACCGTCACCACGAGCGGCAGCATGATGCGCAGATCGCCGTGTACACCGGCCCGCAACAAGGCGCGCAGCTGCACCTTGAACAGGTCGCGCTCGTCGAGGCACATGCGGATGGCGCGCCAGCCAAGGAACGGATTGGCCTCGGTGGGGAATCCCCCGACGGGGAGCTTGTCGCCACCGACGTCGAAGGTGCGAATGATCACCGGTCGCGTACCGAACGCCAGAATCACCTTCTTGTAGGCCTTGTACTGCTCTTCCTCGTCGGGCATCGTGGCGCGGCCGACCACGAGAAACTCGGTGCGCATCAGGCCCACGCCATCGGCACCGCTGGTCGCGCCCATCTCGGCTTCTTCGGGGATATCGACGTTGGCGCGAATGACCATGCGTACGCCATCGGACGTGATCGCTTCGCTGTGCGCGATCTCGCGCATCTCGCCTTCGCGACCGGCTTCTTGTTCCACGCGAAGGCGCGCGTCTTCGAGTTCGTGCTCGGAGGGCGCGATCAGGAGCGTACCTTCGGCGCCGTCGAGGATCGCGATCTGGCCCTGCGCCAGGAACGACAGCGCATTGCGCAGGCCGACGACGGCCGGCAGCCCGAGAGACCGCGCGAGGATCGCGACGTGCGCCGTGGCGGTGCCGGCTTCCGTGGCAATGGCAGAAATGCAGTTGCGATCGAGCTGCATCGTGAGCGACGGCGTCAGGTCGTGCGTGACGAGAATCGCGTTCGCGCCCGGCGGCACGTCGAGCGGATCATGATCGGGGAGGTCGAGCAACATGGACAGCACGCGAATGTGCACGTCCACGAGGTCGCCGACCTTTTCGCGCAGCATCGGCGCGGTGTGACGCGCGAAATGCTGCCGCCATTCGAGCAGAATGATGTCGAAGGCTTTTTCGGCCCCGAGGTTCTGTCGGATCAGTGCTTCCGAGCTGCGCGTGAGTTCGCCGTCGTCGAGAATGGAGATCTGTACGTCGAAAATCGCCGCTTCCTCCGGTCCAGCTTGGTGCTCCGTTCGTACGCGCAGATGGCGCAGGCGATCGCGGGCGCGCTCGAAGGCCTCGTGCAAGCGCACGATTTCGGCGTCGATGGCGTCATCATCGATCAGTCGATGCTTCACTTCGGGCACCTCCCAGCGGAGGAGGTGCACCGGTCCGACGACGATTCCCGGCGACGCGGGAATGCCGCGGAGCACTGACTGCATCAGCTCTCCCCGAACCGTGCCGCGACGAGCGCCGCGAGCGACTCCAGCGCATCGTCGGCATCGGGCCCGGACGCACGCAGCGTAATCGTGGCCCCGTGCTCGGCCGCCAGCATCATGACCCCCATGATGCTCTTGCCATTCACTTCGAGGTCATCGCGCGTGATGGTGATGTCGCACTTGAAGCGCGAGGCGGCCTTGACCATTTCCGCGGCCGGTCGGGCATGGAGTCCATGCTTGTTCACGATTTGCACCGATCGTTCAGCCATCAACGGACCACCGAGTAGAGGACGAAGGCCGCGAGCAGGAATAAGATGACGCGCCATCCCTCGGCGCGCCCCTGGAGTCGCACCAAGAGCATCGCGAGGAGCGGTGTCACGACGGCGACACCCACGGGAATGGGCGTCAGCGGAGCCGGTTCACCGATGGCACGATGAACCGCGAGGGGCAGCGCCAATCCGCCCAACACCGCCGATACGAGTCCAATGTAGCGCGGACCGTGCCGAAGTACGGGATGCCCGAGCGCGGTGGCCACTCGCAGTCCATGGCGCCAGCCAGCGCGGAGGGCCCATTCGCGCAGCCCCAGGTGCCCGACGTTGTACAGGACCAGAAAGCCGAGCACGACGACGAGGGCCGTGGCGCCGAGGCCGAAGAGCAGCAGGGCCACGAGCGAGCAGGCAGGCAGCCAGGCCGCCCAGACCAGACGGTCCCCGACGCTCCCGAGGGGACCGCAGAGGGCGGTGCGGAATCGCTCGATGCGTTGGGGAGCGACTTGCTCCACCTCGACGCGCGCGAGCGCCCCGATCGCCAGCGCGGCGAGATACGGATGGGCGTTGAAGTAGACCGATTGGCGGGCCAATGCCTCGCGGTACAATGGCCCGTCGATGCCACCTGGCAGCTGCCGCAGCGCGGGTTCGACGCAAAACCCCACACCGTTTCCGACCAGGATCTCGTAGTTCCACGAGCCTTGAATGGCGAGACAGCGCAGGTACATGGACAGCCGCAGCGCGGTATCCATCTGCGGTGCCGAGGCGATCCCGACCGCCGGCATGCTGACGGTATCGGTGCGCAGGGCCTCATGGCGCAGGAACTCCTCAGGCACCGAGCACCACCATGAGCGTGCCCACGGCCAGTGAGAGCAGGAAGAGCCGCCGGGTGCCGCTGATGGCGTGGAAGTCCTTCCAGACAGACGCCGCCGCCACGGCCGCCACACAGGTGACCACGATGGCCCGCGAGAGGTCCTCAGGGACACTCCAGCGGTCGTTCACGCGCACGGCCAGCAGATGCCCGGGGATGAAGCACAGCGCGCCCAGCAGGGCTGCCCGGACGAGATCGAGCGTCATCCCGAACACCTGAAGCCCGACCACGGTCTGGCGATTGCCCGCCGCAAGTTGGCCAAAGCGCGGCCGCGCAAAGCGGGCGATGATCTGGCGATGCTTGATCATGGAGAGGCCACCGACCCACGCCGCGGCGATCCCGAGGGCGACGGCCACGGCGAATGCCCCGGGTAAGGGCATCGCCCCCGCGGTGGCTCCGGTGGCAGCGACAGCACCGGCCACGACCGACGCGCTGCCCCATTCCGGATAGCGCGAGGCACCGACCGGCAGGACTTCGAGCGCCAGGCACTCGAGCGCGGCGCCACACACGAGCCCGGCAAACGGCGCGCCGACAAAGGCGCCACCGAGCGTTGCGGCCACGATTGGCCGCGAAATCATCGCCTGCGGAAAACTGACCACATCGAGTCCGATGACGGCGGCCAGGAGCGACAGCGGCAGGATATCGAGCCACCAAGTTTGCTCGGCCATCAGGCGCCCGAGGTGGAGGCCAGCAGTTCGCCGAGCGGCACGGGGCGCGCGGAGGGCACGTCCTGCGCGGAGACATCGACCCCGAGCGCGGCGATGTCACGCAGCCCCTGCTCTTCGGCGGCCGTGAGAAACACGAAGCGCAGTCGCTGCACACGACCGGGCGAATGATGGACGCCACCCACGTTCACGGCGCGAATACGGCCGTCGGACTGTGACACGAGTCGTCCCATCGTGCCGATATCGCCGACGAGTACGATGCCCGGCTCCGGGCGCTTCTGCAGCTCGGCAAGATGCGCGGCGGCGTCTTCGACCGTGTAGAACATCACGGACATCTCGGGGGGTACACCCATGCGATAGAGTTCCTGCTCCCACTCGCTCGTCGCGACCTCGTCGTCGACCAGCACGATGAAGCGGAGTTCGAGCGGTTGTCCCCAACCAACGACGACCTGACCGTGAATGAGTCGATCATCGATGCGATACAGCGCGACGGGCACCGGTTCAGGCGCCGTGGACGGCCATCGACGCGCGAGCACGCTCGAGGGCCGTTTGCACCGCGATGATCGGATCGACCGATTCCTGCATCGCGAAATCGAGGAGTAACGAGAGGTTGATCCCGGTGACGAGCACGACGCCGGGGCGCGCCCGGATCATGCGACGCACAGCCATGGTGCAACTCCCCGCGGGTAAGTCGGTGAAGATCACGCGCGCCCCGGTGTCATCGAGTGCACGCGCGAGGGTGCCCTGAATGTCATCGAGACACAACCCGGTGTTGGACATCGCCAGAAAGGACGCGCCCCGGCCGGTGATCTGCTCAACCGCGGAGATGATGCCGCTGGAAAACGAACCATGACCGGCCACGATGGCACGGACCGTCGCTGGTACGACGTCGGTGTCGGTCGTGATGCTCACGCGTGCATCCCCATCACTCATCATCCTCCTGCAGGTATCGCTGGACATCAGACGTCCGTCGCATCTGGCCGATCAACCGTTCGTTGAATGCCGTGGCCGAATCATAGCCGCGATAATAGCGCAACAGATGGTTCATCGCGATAACTTCTGCGATGACGGTGATGTTCTTGCCCGGATTGAGGTGCACCGTGATTTTGGGCACCTGGACGCCGAGGATATCCTGCGTCTGGACGTCGAGTCCGGTGCGGTCGACGGCGGCGCCGGCGTCCCACTCTTCCAGCACGACGACCACTTCGAGACGCTTCTGCTGGCGCACAGCGTGAATGCCGAAGATGGCCGGCACGTCGAGCAGGCCGACGCCGCGGATCTCCATGAAATGCCGCTGCAACTCGTGACCTTTGCCGATCAGCACGTCGTTGCCACGACGCGAGACGAACACGAGGTCGTCGGCTACCAATCGATGGCCGCGCTCGACGAGATCGAGCACGCACTCCGACTTGCCGATGCCGCTCTTGCCGGTGAAGAACAGGCCCACCCCGTACACGTCGGCCAGTGAGCCGTGCAGGGTCGTGGTGGGCGCGAACTGATCGGCGAGATACGGCTTGATGAGGCGATAGAACTCGGCCGTTTTGAGGCGTGAGCGAAGGATCGCGACCCCCGACTCCTCGGCCAGCCGCAACAACGGCTCGGGCGGTTCGAGCTGCTTCGTGATGAACGCGCACGGAAGCGGAAAGCCGAAGAACTGCTCGAGATTACCGATGCGCATTTCTGCGCTGAGTGACTGCAGATAGGTGATCTCGGTTTCGCCGAGGACCTGGATGCGCTGATACGGAAAGCGATTGAGATAGCCGGCGAGGACGAGCCCCGGGCTTGACGCCTCGGGGCTCGTGATCTCACGGTCGAGACCGGATGCCGACCCAAGCAGCTCGAGCTCGAGCGGATCCTTCATCCGCTCGAAGAGCGTGCCGACGGTGAGGCGTCGACTCACCCGGTGCGATCTCCGTTGTTCGGTACGCGTCGCGAGCGACGCACGCGCGCCACCTGACTTTCGAGTCGGTGCACGGCAGCGCTGAGCGCCGGCGCGAACTCACGCGCATCGGCGTGGACGAACAACTCTCGGGATCGGGCCCGTTGCAGTACGATCTCGACCCGTCGGGTTTGACCATCTCCGATGAAACGGACGATGGCGATTGCCACACGATGCAATCGTTTCGCGAGGCGGATGACAGCGGCTTCGGCCTGTGCACGGAGCGATTCCGTGACGTCGGCATGGTGCGCGTGCAGGATGATCTCCATCAGCGACCTTCCTCCTTGCCCACCACCTCGCGGAGGTGAGCTTCAGTCTCTGTGGCGGCGTTCTCCCAGGTGAATGCCTCGGCGAAACGTCGCGCAGCGATCCCCAGGCGTTCGACGAGCGCTCGCTCGCCGCTGAGGTACCGCATCGACTCGGCCATGGCAGCGACGTCGCCGTGCGGAACGAGAAATCCTGTCTCGCCATGCCGCACGGACTCGCGAATCCCCGGAGAATTCGACGCGATGACCGGGGTCCCGCTTGCCGCTGCCTCGAGATTCGTGATCCCCCAACCCTCTTTAGGTGATGCGAACACAAACGCCCAAGCGCGTCGAAGCAGGGCGCACTTCTGAGTCTCGTCAACACGTCCTAGAAACCGTACCCGCGAGGCCACCCCAAGGGTTCCTGCCAATTGTTCAAGTTCAGCGCGGAATTCGCCAGCCCCTGCGATCTCCAGTGTAGCCTCCGGCACGCCACATTGTGCGAACGACCGCAGGACAAGGTCGACGCCCTTGTACTTCTTGAGGCGGCCAAGGTAGGCAAAAACGGGACGATCCGAGCGAACTGAGGGGTCGGGCGTGTAAGTCTGGGTGTCGATACCGGGGAAAATGACGCGAATCCGGTCGCGCGGCACCCCACGGGAGACCAGATCGTCCCGGGTGCTCTCGCTGATGGCTTCGAAGGCGCAGCGACGATAGACGACCGACAGCGGACGCTCCGCCAACCAGACGGCCGTGGCCAAGGGGGCGGCCAGTTCCTGAAATGCCGTGCCGCCAAAGAGGTGCGGGACGAGCGCTACCACCGGCGGTGCCTGCCACCAGGGAGTGAACACCGGCACCTTGTTGATATCCTCGACGAGCACGTCGAACTGCCGGTCGGCGAAGTGTGCATGCCAGTGCCGGCGCGCGAGCAGCGGGAACGTGGCCCGCGTGCCGACGCGGTGCACGTCGATGCCATCGAGCGTGGCGCGCGGCGGACATCCCGGCCAGCCGCCGCAGAGCAGCATCACGTGGTGTCCACGGGCTGCCAGTCGGCCGAAGATCTCATGCAGATGGATCTCGGCTCCGCCGGCGAGTGGATTCTCCCGGCACTGCCAATTCACGACGGCGATCCGCAGCCGGTCGCCCGGACGTGCGGCGGTGCCGATCACAGCCGCCCGAGCTTGCGGGCGTAGGCATCGAGGACACCGTTCACGAAGCGCGCGCTGCGCGTCGTGCCGTACCGTTCGGCCAGGTGCACCGCTTCCTGCAACACGACCTTGACCGGGGTCTCATTGCGATCGAGCTCGGCGGCGGCAAGTCGCAGCACACTGCGCTCGATGGCGCCCAGTCGCTCGAGTCGCCAGTTGTTGGTGACCTGGGCGAGATCGGCATCGAGTGCCGCGCACTTGTCGGCCACGGTGGCCACGAGGCGTGACGCGAAGACGCGCTCCTCGGGGTCGACCGCCAAGTCGTCGAACACGTGCGTGGCAATCTTCCGCAGCTGCGTGAGATCACGCAGATCGGCCGCGTACAGCGCCTGCAGGGCACGGGCGCGCCCGCGCGTTTCCACGCGTTCAATTTTCGTGGCCGTGCGATTTCCGCGCGAGCGGCGTCCGGCGCGCGGCGCCAAGGGTTCCTGAATCGGCGTGTCCCAGAACGCGTCATCCTGCATGTTGGTCACTAGGCGTCCCCTTCGAACTCTTCAGGGGGCGTGATCTGATCGAACAGGTCGAGCATCTCGAGCGCCGCCATCGAGGCTTCGGCGCCCTTGTTGCCATGCACGCCACCGGCGCGAGCCTCGGCCTGTTCCAGGGTGTCGGTGGTAAGCACGCCCATCGTGACCGGCACGTCGAAGTCCCGCATGACGTCCATCAGGCCGCGCGAGGTTTCGCCGGCCACGATGTCGAAGTGCGGCGTATCACCGCGCACGACCGCACCGACGGCCACCGCCGCGTCGTAGCGCTCGGTGGCGAGTGCACGGCGCACCGCGACCGGGATTTCCCACGCACCGGGAACCCAGAGCACGTCGATGTCTTCGAACTTCACGCCCTGCCCTACCAAGGCGCCCACCGCGCCTTCGGCGAGGGGCAAGGTGATGCCCTCGTTGAAGCGACTGGCGACGACGACAATGCGGCGACCTTCACCGCGCGGACTACCGTTGAACTCGGCCATCAGGAATACGTCTCAGATTGCGAACAGGTGACCGAGCTTCGTGCGCTTCGTTTCGAGGTACGAGGCGTTTTCGTCGGTGGAGGGAGCTTCGATGCGGACCCGACCCTTGAGGATCAGACCATACCCATCGAGGCCCACGAGCTTGCGGGGATTGTTGGTGAGCACGCGAATGGAGCGCACCCCCGTGTCGAGCAGAATCTGCGCGCCGATGCCGTAGTTGCGGAGATCGTCCTTGAAGCCGAGCTGCTCATTGGCTTCGACGGTATCGGCGCCTTTGTCCTGCAGCTCGTACGCCTTGAGCTTGTTGAGCAGCCCGATGCCGCGACCTTCCTGATCGAGGTACACGATCACGCCTTTGCCCTCGGCCTGAATCATCTGCATGGCCGTTTCGAGCTGCCAGCCGCAATCGCAGCGACGCGAGTGGAAGACGTCGCCGGTGAGGCATTTGGAATGCATGCGCACCAGCACCCCTTCGCCATGCGCGACGTCGCCGAAGGTGATCGCGAGGTGCTCGCGCGCATCGACATCGTTCTTGTAGCCGACGACGCGCCACTCACCGAACTCGGTGGGCAACCGTGCTTCGGCCACGCGGTGCACGAGCCGCTCGTTCTTGAGGCGATAGGCCACCAGCTGCGCGATCGTGATGAACGTGAGGCCGTGCGCCTTGGCGAAGACTTCGAGCTGTGCGCGACGTGCGGTGGTGCCGTCTTTGTTCAGGATCTCGCAGATCACACCGGCCGCGCGCAGGCCGGCGAGTCGCGCCAGATCGACGGCCGCCTCGGTGTGTCCCACGCGCTGCAACACGCCGCCATCACGGGCACGCAACGGGTGAATGTGTCCCGGCACGCGAAGATCGGCGCGCGTGCTGTCGGGATCGACGGCGACACGGATGGTCGTCGCGCGATCGCTCGCGCTGATGCCGGTGCTCACGCCGTACTTCGCCGCGGCGTCGATGCTCACGGTGAAGGCGGTGTGCATGGCTTCGGTGTTGACGTCGACCTGCATCTCGAGACCGAGATGATCGGCCATCGCATTCTCCATCGCCAGGCAGATCATGCCTTTCGCGTCGAGCATGAAGTTGACCATCTCCGTCGTCACCATTTCGGCGCCGCAGACGAGGTCTCCTTCGTTCTCGCGATCTTCGTCGTCGGCGACAATGATGAATTTTCCTGCCGCGATGTCGGCCAATGCCTGCTCGACCGTGCCGAACGTCATCTCCTGCGCCTCTTCGCCCGCTCCCGTCATGCGACTTCAACCCCTGCGCTGCGCCAAGGCGTCAGCAACCGTTCGACGTGCTTTGCCAGCACATCCGCTTCTACATGCACCCGATCGCCGGCGACGAGTTCGCCGAGCGTGGTGTGCCGTTGCGTGTATTCGATGATGGAGAGCTGCACGCCGTCGTCATGCAAGGCATTCACGGTGAGACTCACGCCGTTCACGGTGATAGAGCCGCGCGCGACCATGAGCGGACGGAGCGCGACGGGAAGCACGAGGTCGACGAGCCATGCGTCGCCGACCTGTTCGGTGCGGGCGACGATCCCGAGATCGTCCACGTGGCCCAGTACCATGTGACCGCCGAGTCGATCGCCCAGACGCATGGCGCGCTCGAGATTGACGTGCGCGTCGGCTCGCCACGAGTCGATGGTGGTGCGACCGAGCGTGGTGATCACGGCGGCCACGGTGAACCACCCGCTGCCGTCGTCGTGCGCGCCATGTTCGCGTACCGTGAGGCACGCGCCGTTGACGGCGATGCTTTCGCCGTTCACCAGATCGGTATAGCGGCAGCGGATGCGCAGTTCGCGCCCGGCCGGCGTGTCGGCAACGTGGGTGATGCGTCCCACGTCGTCCACGAGCCCCGTGAACATCGTCTCGTCAGTCTCCAGAAACAGCGTAGACGGTCATCAGGTCGGCACCCAGTGCCGTCCGCTCCACGACGCGAAACCGCGGCGCCAGCCCGGCCCGCTGCGTTGGAAACGCCGCAAAGGCCGACAAGGCGCCGGCGCCGAGGATGACCGGTGCTTGAAAGATAACCAGTCGGTCGACGAGTCCGGCTTCCAGTAACGAAGAACCGAGCGCGGCCCCGCCCTCGACCAACAGCTGACGGATACCACGGGTGCCCAACTGGCGCAGGGCCTCGGCCGCCGAGCCGACGGCAACGATTTCGACGCCAGCGGCGCGGAGTGCGGCTTCGGCGTCCGGCCGTGAACCGTCGGTGAAATCGAGCAGCGGGAGCTCGCGGGCCGTGCGCACCAGCTGGCCGGTGAGCGGGATCCTCGCTTTCCGGTCGAAGACAACGCGCAGGGGCGACGTGCGCGGCGGCGCGGCAAGGCGAACCGTCAGCGCCGGATCGTCGGCGATGGCGGTGCCGATTCCGACCGCGATGGCGTCGCTCTCGGCGCGGAGCATGTGCACCGCGGCGCGCGCCTCCTGGCCGGTGAGCCAGCCGGTCTGGCGCGAGGCATCGACGATGGCACCGTCGATCGAGATCGCCAGCTTCAGCGTGACGAACGGGCGATCGGCGCCACGCGCGGCAAAAAAGAACGGCGCGTTCTGGTCGAGGGCTTCGCGTTCGAGCACCCCACCGGCGACGTCGATTCCGGCGGCAGCGAGCCGCGCGGCCCCACCGGCCGCCTTGGGGTTGGGGTCGGGCGCGGCAAAGACCACCCGAGACACACCGGCGGCGATCAGGGCTTCTGCACAGGGCCCGGTCTTTCCCGTGTGGTTGCACGGCTCGAGGGAGACGTAGGCCGTCGCGCCGCGCGCGTGTGGGCCGGCGACTTGAAGGGCGGCGACTTCGGCGTGGGCCTGACCGTATTCGGCGTGCCACCCTTCACCCACGACCACGCCGTCGCGTACGATCACGGCGCCAACCTTCGGATTGGGCGATACGCGGCCGGCCCCTCGTTCGGCGAGTTCGAGGGCGCGACGCATGAAGCGCACGTCGTCGGCCGACGGGGGCGGAGGCACCTCAGAAGCGGAAGGCGATACCGAGCGATCCGTAGCGATACCCTTCATCGGCCTTGCGGCCACCGAACGAATTGACGGTTTCCCGCACGGTGCCGGCGCTCGACCAGCCGTACTCGCCGACGAGTCGTGCGATGCCGAGCCCGAGGGACGCGTTCACGAACGCGGTGTTGCGCGTCGTGGTGTAGCGGAGATCGCTGAGCTCGACGAGGGCGCTCCGCGTGGTGCCGAGCACCGTTTCTCTCACCGACGCGCGCATGGACGCCGAGCCTTCGATTTCATCGCGACCGACACCGGCCGCTACCCCGAAAATGGCGAAGCGCTTGCTGGCGACAATGCGAATGGTGTTCGAGGTCACCGACGTGCCGGTCACGTTGAGCGTGTCGTCGTTCGGCGTATAGCCGAGATCGACCGTGGGCATCTTGCGACGCATGTAACTCACGCTGAGCCCGGGGATGAACGACGATTCCTGCAGCGCGCCCACGCGCACCCCGTACTGGAAGGCGAAGCCACCGTTATCGGGGGTTACTTCGAAGTTCGATTCCTTCACCGACGGCAAGTACGACGCACCGATCAGCACGTCGACGCCAAGCGTATTCGTGAGGCCGAGCGGGATACCGGGGAAGATGCCGATGGCGGCGTCGGCCGATGGCAGCGGAATCGGTGTGCGGGCGGCACCGAAATCAGAGCCGACAGCGGGACCGAGCACGCTGATCGGTACGGCGTTCCTGGGAAGTTGCCCGTCGACCGCGCTCACGCGAAAGGAAAACGCACGCTTGGGCCAGCCGCCCAACGTTCCGCCTTCACCGAGCACGGGATTGCCCGCCGACACGGCCACGCCGATTTGCGGCACCACGAAGCCGAACAGATCACGAGCCTTCTGACAGGCGTCGACGCCCGAGCCGCCGAAGGAGGTGACGTTGCACGGTCCCGAGGTGGTTTGGGCGTGGAGCGTCGGCGCCTGCCGTGCACTGGCGACAGTGAGCATCACGGCCGTGAGGCCAGCGACACCCTGCCGACTCGACCACCGCGGTGGATGCGCACTCATGTGATCACACCATCGAGGCGCACGCGCCCGTTACCGGGCACGACGTTGCCACATTCCCAGGCATCGATACCGCACGCGGCGGCGCGCGCCGTGATGTCGCGCACCTGCTCCGGGGACGTAATGACGACCATGCCCACTCCCATGTTGAAGGCTCGGAACATCTCGAGCGGAGCAACGGCTCCCGCTTCAGCGAGTACCCGGAAGGTCGAGGGGACGGTCCACGAGCTGGTGTCGACGTCGGCATCGAGCGTTTCGGGGAGCGCACGATTCAAGTTACCCGGTAGTCCACCGCCGGTGATGTGTGCCATGGCGTGCACGTGCCCGAGCACGGGCTTGAGACACGCCAAGTACGAGCGGTGCACCTTGAGCATGACATCGGCCACGGTGGCGCCGTTGGCGTCGGGATAGGCGTCATGCACGCCGAGCATGAGTCGATCAGTGATGATGCGACGCGCCAGCGAATAGCCGTTGGTGTGCAACCCGTCGCTGGCGAGCGCGACGAGCGTGTCGCCCTCACGCACGTTGGCGCTGGTGATGACCTGCGACTCTTCCACGATGCCGACGATGAAACCCGCGAGGTCGTAATCGGGCGGCGTGTACACGCCCGGCATCTCGGCCGTTTCCCCACCGATCAGCGCGCAGAGATTCTCGCGGCAGCCCGCCGCCACGCCGGCCACCACACCTTCCACGACCTGCGGCAGCAGCTTGCCGAACGCGACGTAGTCGAGGAAGAACATCGGCACCGCACCCTGCACGAGAATGTCGTTCGTGCAGTGATTCACGAGGCAGTGCCCGATGGTGTCGTGGCGGTCCGCTTCGATCGCGATCTTGATTTTTGTACCGACGCCGTCGGCGCTCGAGACCAGCAACGGCGCGCGATAGCCTTCCGGCACGCGGAACATGCCACCGAATGCACCGAACGCACCGCGTGCGCCCGCCGTGAGCGTGGACTGCACGAGCTTGGCGAGACGATGCTTCGAGTCTTCGGCGGCGTCGATGTCGACGCCGGCCGACCGGTACGTGAGCGGGGTGTCGCCGGACGAGCTCACGCGGTGAGGACCTCGTCGAAGGCCACCAACTGACGGAACTCCTGCACCCGCGCGTCGATCTCGGCGCGCGTGACGTCGAGCAGACGACCGTTCGAGAACTTCTCGACGGCGAACGAACCCATGGCCGAGCCCACGACCACCGCGCGACGCATGGAGGCGTCGCTGAGATCACCGCTGGCAGCCAGCGACCCGATGAAGCCGCCGGCAAACGAATCGCCGGCACCCGTGGGATCGAATACCGACTCGAGCGGATACGCCGGCGCGAAGAACACACTTTCGCGCGTGAACATGAACGCGCCGTGCTCGCCCTTCTTGATGAGCACGTGCTTCGGTCCCTTGTCGAGAATCCAGCGCGCGGCCTGCACGAGATTGGTGTGCTCGGTGAGCTGACGCGCTTCGCCGTCGTTGAGCGTGATCAGATCGACGTGACCGAGCAGTTCGATGAGCTCCGGGCGACGCGATTCGATCCAGAAATTCATCGTGTCGCAGGCGACGAGTCGCGGCTTCTCGACCTGTTCGAGCACCTGGAGTTGCAGCCGCGGATCGATGTTCGCGAGGAACACGAACGGCGCTTTACGAAACTGCGCGGGAATGTTCGGGCGGAAGTTCGAGAACACACCGAGATGTGTTTCGAGCGTTTCGGCCGAATTGAGATCGTGGCGATAGCGTCCACGCCAGCGGAAGCTGGAGCCGCTCACCTTCTCGAGTCCGGCCAGATCGACGCCGCGGTCGGCCAACGGTTGCAGCAAGTGCACCGGGTAGTCGTCGCCGACCACACCGACCAGCTGAACCGGTGCGAAGTGCGACGCCGAGGACGAGAAGTAGGTGCCAGATCCGCCGAGCACATCATCGGCCTTGCCGAACGGCGTTTCGACGGAGTCGAGGGCGACGGAACCGACGACGAGCACAGGGCTGGCGGTACTGGGGAAGCTGCTCACATGCGCTCCGGCGCGGACAGTCCGAGAATGCGCAGTCCGGCGGCGATGCCGAGCTGCGTGGCGCGGGCGAGGACGAGTCGCGCGCGCGTGATCGCCTCGGGTTCCCCGAGGACATGATGCTTGTGGTACCACGTGTGGCCCGCACGGGCCGTTTCCAGCAACCAGGCGGCGATGCGATGCGGCTCGAGACTGTCGGCGGCGCCCTTGACGGTGGCCGGGAAATCGAGCAGCTGCTTCACGAGTTCCTGTTCGGCCGGTTCGGACAGCACGCCAAGATCGACGCCGTCGCCGGTGACCGTGGTGGCATCGATTTCACCGACGCGGAAGATGCCGCACATGCGGGCGTGCGCCATCTGCACGTAGTACACCGGGTTCTCTTCCGACTGGCTGCGCGCAAGATCGACATCGAACACCAGCTGCGAGTCGCCCTTCCGCATGAGATAAAAATAGCGAACGGCATCACGACCGACTTCATCGATGAGATCGCGCACCGTGACGTACGAACCGGCACGCTTGGAGATCTTCACTTCCTCGCCGCCCTTCATGACCGTCACCATCTGGTGCAGCACGTAATCGGGATAGCTCTTGGGAATGCCGATATCGAGCGCTTGCAGGCCGGCACGCACGCGTGTAATCGTGCTGTGGTGGTCGGCTCCTTGTACGTTGATCGCGCGGTGGTAGCCACGCTCCCACTTGGTGACATGATACGCGACGTCAGGCACGAAGTACGTGTAGTCACCGCCCTTGGCCGCGCTCTTCTTCATCACGCGATCCTTGTCGTCACCGAAGTCGGTGGTGCGCAGGAACAGCGCGCCTTCTTCTTCGTACGTATGTCCCGATTGCTCGAGCCTTTCGACGGTCTTGTTCACCGAGCCGTCGGTATAGAGCGAGCTTTCGAGGTAGTACGTATCGAACTTGACGCCGAACGCCTGCATGTCGAGGTCTTGCTCGTGCCGCAGCGCGGCCACGGCGAAGGCTTGCATGGCGTCGAGATCGTTGCCCGCCACGTCGGCGGGATGTTCGGCCACATACCGGTCGGCAATCTCGCGGATGTAGTCGCCGTGATAGCCGCCTTCGGGAATCTCGAGCGACGCTCCGCCGATGGCGCGCACTTGCGCCTGCGTGCTCTTGGCGAGATTCGCGATCTGCGCGCCAGCGTCGTTGTAGTAGAACTCGCGATCGACGGTCCAGCCGGTGTACTCGAGCAGGGCGCTGATCGCATCGCCAAGTGCGGCCTGACGACCATGACCGACATGGAGCGGGCCCGTGGGATTGGCGGAGACGAACTCCACGACGACGCGCTCACCCTTCCCGATGTCGAGACGTCCGAACGTGTGCGGCGACTCGAGAATCGTGAGCAGTCCGCGCGCTTGGAATCCGGGATCGAGCCGGAAGTTCAGGAAGCCGGGGCCAGCGATCTCGGCCGCGGTGACGCCGACACTGCCGGTGTCCATCGCAGCGATGAGGGCTTCGGCGATGTCGCGCGGCTTCCTACCGAGCGGCTTCGCGAGCGTCATGGCGAGATTGGTCGCCCAGTCACCGAACGACGAATCACGCGGCCGCTCGAGGATGGGAGCAACGTCGTCAGGTGCACCAAGTGTGCGCGCGGCGCGCACGAGTTCGTCGCGCAGGGCGTCGGCGTGAGTCACAGAGTGGTGGATGGCGAGAAGAAAAACGCGAAGCCGGATCGCATCAGTCGGCGGCAGGCGAGGACGGCGTGCTCGTCGACGGCTTCGACTCGCTCTTGCTCTCGCTCTTGCTCTCGCCTTTGCTCTCGCTCTTACTGTCGCCTTTACTCTCGCCTTTGCTGTCGCTCTTGGTACTGCTGTCGGCCGACGAGGAGTCACCGCTGGTGCGCTGATCCTTCTTGCCGTCCTTGCCGTAGTCGGTGATGTAGAACCCGGATCCCTTGAACAGGAGACTGGCGCCACCGGAGATGATACGCGTGGCGACTCCCGTGCCATCGGGCGTGGGAATGCTTTCCGGAACCTCAGAAATCTTGAACCGCGCCTCGATGATGGACCCGTCGGGGCAGCGGAACTCGTAAGTCGGCATGGCTACGTTACTTGGCTAGGGTCAAACAGCCTTGAAACATAGCTAGGTCGGCCTCGGTATTCAACGGGTGCGGCTCAGGTCACGGTGAGCGTGTTGGCGCCGGGCGTATGGGTCACGATGAGGGTGACCAGGTTTTCGGCGCGCTGGGGGGAATTCTGCCAGACGCCGGCGCTGTTGAAGAGCGCGCCGTGATTGGGACAACGGAAGCTGGTGCCGTTCACCACGTTGATGGTGGTCCCGGCGTGCGGACAACGCATGGAAAACGCGGCGAAGCTCGTCGCACTGAGCCTGGTGACGGCGACCGGACCACCGTTCACGTTACCGACGCTGCCGGCGACGCCACCGACATTGGCCAGCGCGGGCCAGGCGGCCAGGTTGACCAACAGTCCAGCAGCGGTCACGGTGAGGGCCACCGTGACGGTGCGCGAGGCGATTCCGGTGGCGGTGACGGTGACGGTGGCGGTATAGCTGCCGGCGGCCAAGGCGCCGGCACTGGCCCGTACGGTGAGGCCGGCCGGGGCGGACGTCTGACTGAAGGCGGTGGTGAGCCATCCGGTGGCGCCGGCGCCATAGGCCACCGTGGCGGCCAGCCCGAGGAGTGAGCCACCACCGCTGTTGTTGCACTGCACGACTTGTGTGGGGGGCGTACTGCCGATGGGCGCCGTGAACGACAAGGCGGAAGTCGAGAGCTGCAAGGCGGGCGGCGTGGTGGGATCCTGCACCAGCAGCGACACGGCGAGGGTCTGCGCGCTATTACTACTGCCGGCTCCGGCGATCGAGACGGTGGCCGTGTAGGTGCCGATCGGCAGTGTGCCGCGCTGTGCCGAGAGGGTGAGCGTGGCTGGGGCCGAGGCCTGACTGAGCGCCAGGGATAGCCAGCCGGCACGTTGGCCGGTACCGTAGGTCAGCGTGACCGCCAGTCCGCTGAGGATGCCGCCGCCCGCGTTCGCGATCGCGACCGTTTGTGCGGCGGGAGCGCTTCCGGCGAGCGAGGCGAGGAACACCACGGCGTTGCGGTCGAGCCCCAACACCGGCGGGGTGAGCGTGCCGCCAATGGTGAGGGAGCCGTCGCTGTTCTGCCGAACGTCGAGTGCGGCGAGGCCGGCGGTAGGTTGGCCCCCCAGCCATGTGCCGTCGTTTGCGAAAACCGCCTCGTGATTGGGACAGCGAAGGCCGGTCGCGGTGACGTTGACGATGCTGCCGCGGTGCGGACAGACCAGCGAGAGCGCGCGGAACTGCCCATTGCCGACCCGTTCCACCAGCACGGGAGCCGAGGTCCCGGAAGTCACGACTGTGCGGCCACCGACTGATGCCAACTCGGGGATCGAGGCGGGATTCAGGCGGAAGGGCGCCGGGATCGCATCGAGCAGCTGTTCGGGCGCGCTGATGATGCCATCGCCACAGCCCGAGATGAGGACCCCGAGTGAGAGCACTGAGGCAGAGGCCAGAAACCCTCGGCGATCGACGCGGTGGCAGCCACCGCAGGACGACGGATCGAAGGACGGCTCGGACAACGACTCTGACGACGGCTCGGAGGCGGGATCGATAGGCATGCGAGTAATCTAGCGCGGGACGGGACGCTGTCGAGTTCGTCGATCACCAAGTCCTTCATCGATTCGTCACGTGAGGATCATGTGCATATCACGATCTTCGCGTGCGGACCGGCGCGGAACGGTGCATGTTGGCAAGACGTCCGGGGCGTTTTCGGTACACCCGTTCCCTGCTTTCCCCACTGGAGTGCGCTGCGTGTTCTCGACCTGCCTGTACTGCCACAGCGCCCTCGGGCGGAACGAGGTGCTGGAGGAGTTTCCCGTGGGCCGTCGGCTGGCGTTCGACGCGCGTCGCGGGCGTCTGTGGGTGGTGTGCCGCGGGTGCCGCAACTGGAATCTCTCGCCGCTCGAAGAGCGCTGGGAGGCGGTGGAGGCCTGCGAGCGGCTGTACCGGGAAACGCCGGTGCGGGTGAGCAGCGACGAGATCGGTCTGGCGACGTTGCGCGAAGGGCTCTACCTGGTGCGGATCGGCACGCCGCTGCGGCCGGAGTTCGCGGCGTGGCGCTACGGCGGCCGGATACGCAAACGGCGCCTGCAGTTGCCCAACGCGCGCGCGTCCGCCACCGCCGTGCTGAGCCAGAGTGCGGCCATCATGGTTGGCGCGGTGGCGGCGATGGCGGGCGTGACGTACACGCTCACGAGTAGCCGTGCATGGAAGACGGCCGTGGTGGATCCGCTGGAACGGGTGGAG
>Ga0105049_10003392_pt1 | contig 18824 bp, 15 predicted proteins | sample MAT06_FD_78087 | JGI IMG/M metagenome (GOLD analysis project Ga0105049, IMG submission 78087) | Freshwater microbial communities from Lake Fryxell liftoff mats and glacier meltwater in Antarctica - MAT-06 | ecosystem: Environmental > Aquatic > Freshwater > Ice > Liftoff microbial mat | place...
GAATTTCCAATTTTAGTCCGAGGACCTGCAAGTTGCGATCAAGAAATCGCAACCACCCCAGCCACCCTGCGAAAATGGCTGATTCTTAGTTGCGATTGACACATGGTTGGTGATTAGTCTTTGGATGGGACGAAAGCCAGCGCTTCGGACCTATGAAATGATATGTTTCTACTTCTGCGGGATGGCGAGCGAAGCCGAGCTGACTGTGCACCCTCAACAAACTTAAGCAACAGGACGAGGCGGTCGGAAAGAAAGTCTAATTTCGTACTCTCTGTCGCAATCTTAACTTGCCTTGCAAGCCGCTTTGTGCTGCGCGCACTGAACGTAGTCCACTGACTAACCCTCTACCGAGCGATCCTCTTAAACCTCTATCGAAGCAAAGTTCGCTTGCGATCTGCCCACCGCTGATTCAAGAACTGCCAGAATCGACGCAACCCGGTCGTTGGCTACCAATGCTGAAAACGTCAGCCTATTTTTTTCAATGGACGCTGCTCTAAAAACTAAGCGACCATCGAAACGCAACTCGCGTGCCGAACACTATTGGACCTGACCCCCCTTTTTCATTGACCCCCGTTTAGCATTGAAGCCATGCGAGTCCGCGGCGTATCTCTTCGCCACAAACGGCTCTCGATTTTTCCAGCAGATTTCTGCGAAAATCAGTGTCGTAATGAACTTCGGACTTTTTCGCGTATCGTCGCATTGTTTCGCTTGATAGATAGCGGTTCACGTCAGCATGGACGTCGAAGTGATCAAACACTCTCGATAGTTGATCATGCGGTTCTTTCAAAAAGAGGTCGAAGTCAATCCAATGCGTCCGATCTGGAAATTGTTCGGCAATCTTGTCGAGGGACCGCATCTCCGAAAGCCAACTCATCGCAACCAACTCGCCCGGTGAAAGGGAAGCTAGTCGGATACTCTTAAACTCACCTCGCTTTTGCAGTCGCGCCAGGCGACTCTCGCACTGGCTGGTAATGTCGGTCAAGGCGCCGTCGAGCAACGCTGCCAAGAATGTTTCTGCTTGCACATACATCAGCACCGCTCGAGAGTTGTGAACCCGGTCAAGCAATGCTCCGCCTATCTCGCTGACAAAGCTAGTCGCCTTGATGATCGCCTTTTGGTCGTTTCGAAACGTACGTGAAAAGAGACCTAAAAATGGATCGATTCGATCGGTGAAACGACCTTGCCCGAAGAGTCTAAGGATCGCTGGCTCTCGCAGCGAAAAGAAAGCATCATGCAAGCCGAGAAGACGCGCCAGCAAAGTGGAGCCAGCATGTGAAATGTGAAAGATAAAGTCGCAATACAGTGGCAGTCCAGCAGCTGCATTTACGATTTCACACCACGGAACTTGAGCGCTCGGCATTCCATCCTGAAGCAGGCGATTGTCCAGGAAACTAGCCGCTTGGTAATCGGACTCGGAAAGGTTTACGAGCTGTACTACACTGCCGTCCTGCGACAAGTTGATAGGAAAGAGAGAGGGGGAGGCGGAAATCACATCACGAAGACTCGGGCTCATGGTCCTTGCAGCCTGCCTTGCTCCCAAGCGATCACGTTGAACACGAGATCCCAATGATAATTGTTCAAGAGTGTACCCACGACGCGTTGAAGGCGATGGACATGCGTTCTGTATCCGAATCGCATGGATGAACAAAGTGATAGAGCCAGCTAGGAAACAACACCATTAAACCTGGGTTTGGTCGAACGAGCAGGCGCTGGCCATAGGGTGAGCCGGGGACATCCACCATCTCAGTGAACGGACGGGGGTCATACAACTCCAGCACTCCTCCCAACGTTTCATTGGAAGGGTTGCCTGTCACATAGTAGACACCCGACCATGCGCTATTGGGGTGATTATGCATTCGATGGTAGTTTCCTCGACGACTGATGTTTGCCCAAGCGGACACTCGAAAGCCTCCTTTAGGAGCAGACGCGCGGCCTTGTACTTCAGGAAGCTGGCAAGTCGCGTGTACCATGCGAGTGAGCGAATCTGAAATCCGCTTCTTGAGGATCGCAATTTCAGGCGTTCCCCATTCCAGCAAATCTGCCTCTGAGTGCCATCCTCCAAAGTTTGCATGGTTATTGGACGGGGTACTAGCCTCGCGTTCAAGCAAGAGCTTTCGCAATGCTACGTCGGGTTCGTCGCTTGCCGAATACTGGAACCGACCGATGAGGGTTGGGAATGCCATCGCGATGTTCTGTTCGACTAAAACTCCAGGAGATTCGGTCATTGTTGCTCGAAGCCATTTGGGTTGAAGGTAAAGCGGTGGTTGCGTGCAGTCCAAGTTGAAACAACTTGAATGATAACGAGAAGTCAATTTTCCTCACGCAGTATTCACGGATCCTTAATGGATTTGCAAAATGCGCATTGAGCACGCGTACCTACCATATGCCACGGCGGGTTCCCCCCGCAGTCCAACTAGGCAACTATCAAGATTGTTCCTTTACACAAAGTTCACGATTCGTTCGCTGAAAATTCTTCAAAAGTATCCGAGTAGCTTAACGATCATGCGGACAATTCGGAACAAGCAATTTTTGCGGAGGATTGGATGGGTTGCGTTCACGATCTGGATGCGCGTATCTCTTTCGAATGGTTGCGTCACGTCTTCGTATATTACAGCTTGAAGTACCTTTCGTTGGAGAATGTCGATGTCTATATCGATTCGTAGTGGACTTGCTTTTGCTTTATTCGCGAAATCGGTAGAGCGATGGATTCGCAAGCGACCAGCTGCGAGATTGCAACGTAAGCGGAGAGCCCGACAGAGGTTTCTTGAACAGCTAGAGCCTCGCAATCTCATGGCTTTGGATATTTTGAGCGTATCTCCGGTTGACGGATCCATTGACTGGACCCCCGCCACGAATTTGACGATTACGTTTAATGGTCCTGTCGTCAAAGGCCAAGGCAACATACACGTCGTGCGTGAGACGACGAGTACGTTAGGGGTAGCAGTTGACGTAACGTCTGCCAATGTTACTGTCGCTGGTGCAACAGTGACCGTAGATCTTCCTACTGATCTAACTGCTGGCGAAGCATACTACGTTTTGATCGACAACGGAGCGTTTTTAGAAACAGCTTCCGCTCCCGCTCTTAGGGCCACGCTCTTAGCTCAAGACTTTGAGTTGCTCCCCTTGAACCCGTTCGAAACGGTGGGTGGGGGAGACGGTACAGACTTTACTAAGGTGCCGCCACTCAACTATATAGTGGACAATAGTCTGATGCCGACAGGTGGAACGCCTGAGTACCAAGGTTGGACGTTTATTGACAAAAACTCGTGGATTCGTGAAGCGGGAGATCAGGCTCGCAGCAATTTCACGCGAGGCGTCGGGACAATCGCAGTTGGAGATCCGGATCAGTTCGCTGATGATCCAAACGGGGGTCCCTTCAATGGCCGCTTCCTTTCGAGGCCGATCAGCCTGAGTGGTGTAACAGCCGACTCTATCGTACTCGAGTTTGATTCTAGTTTCCGACCGGAAAACTCTCAAATAGGAATTCTGCAAGTGAGGTTTGACCTCGCATCTGATAGCTGGACTGACCTGCTGACTTTGAATCCAACGAATACGAGCAATCAGACGCCTGGTGGCACAATCACAGCCGTCAACCTCAACGAGCGACTTGTTTCAGGGACGAGCACAGGTGTCAGCTCCAATGGGCTTGGAAATGTTCCATTTGCAAGAGTTGTAAACCCAGCTGGCGCATCTAGCATGCAATTTCGATGGGGAGTTGCTGGTGGGAACACATGGTGGTGGGGTATCGATAACCTACGGGTCACGGGGCAAGTTACGCGTACTCCGTTTTTGGGATTGAGCAATAGAACACTTTGGAATCTTGACATACCTCGCTTTGCCTCCTCGGTTGACAAGACTTCGATGAGCGAAAATGGAGGAACCGCAGTAGGTACCGTTTCACGCAATGGAAGCACTGCGAATCCACTCGTGGTAACGTTGACGAGCAGCGACACGACCGAAGCAACTGTGCCACCAACTGTGACCATCCCTGCAGGAGCCTCGTTTATAACTTTCCCGATCACTGCGGTAGATGACTTGATTAGCGATCGAACGCAGAGCGTTACTGTCACATTAACGGCGCCCACGTGGCAACCGACCTCGTTCTCGATCGGCGTTACCGATGACGAAGGTCCCAAGATTGTCACGCTAACCCCATCAGACAATAGCAGTGGAATCGGTTATACGAGCGGTCTAGCTATCACGTTCGATCGGGATATCAAGCGGGGGAGCGGTTCGCTTCACTTCTTGCGGTCCAGCGACAGTCGACTTATTACAAGCGTAGAAGTCAATTCTGCTTCGGTGACGATCCTGCCTGCCTCTGCCAATATCTTGACTATTGTTTTGCCCGTCAACCTAATCGGTCTGACTGGATATAGCGTGCTGATCGATGACGGAGCGATCGTGGATACCTCCACTACCGTAACGCCAGACGCAATGCTCCTAGAGCAAGACTTCGAGTTGTTGAACTTAGCTCCCTTTGCATCACGCGTTAGCATTGATGGAACGGACACAACCAAGAAGCCGCCTCAAGGATTCAACATTGATAACATTGGTGTTGTCGGTGGAGCTACTTCCTCGGATTACTTTGGTTGGAGTTTTCAGGACAAAAATTCCTGGATCGCTACGAGTGGAGGCGCCGGCCGAACCAACTTTGCGTTGGGCAGGGGAGTTGTGGCGGTTGCCGATGCTTCGCTCTTGACCGGCGTGACGAACTACAACAGTTTTGTTGAGACACGGCTAATCAGTTTGACAGGAGTGACTGCCGGCACTCTTGCGATAGAATTCGACCTGAATTTCAATAGTGGTTTGCCTCGGCTCGGTGTGGTTCAAGTTTCTACCAATGGTGGAGGTTGGGTAGATTTCTTGCAGTTCTCGCAAGATGTGTCGAACACCCGGGCTATTTACAGGAATGGAGTTGTCAGTGGCGCGGGGGTTTCTTTGCTGGCACCCTATAACAATCCATCTTCAGGGAACGTGCGATTCCGGTTTGGGCTAACGAATACCGGAGCCGCTGGTTGGTTGAGTGTGGACAATATAAACGTCTTCGGCCAAATCCAAGGGCTTCCCTACCTTGGGCACAAAGATCCAACCGTTTGGAATTTCACCACCAGCGCTGTTGATGACTTGCCCATCGCTAGTACATTCCTGCCTCTGGACAACGCGACTGCAGTTCCTGTCGAATCCAATTTAGCCGTGACGTTCAATCAGCCTGTCAAAAAAGGTAATGGGTTTGTCCACATTGTTCGATCGTCGGATGGCAAGCTTGGTGTGAGCGTTGATGTCCAATCCCCGTTGGTAACGGTTGTCGGCTCTGTGGTGACCATTAATCCACCAATTGATCTAGTCGGACTAACCGATTACTTTGTGCAGTTCGATAGTGGCGCGTTGTTGAGCAACACGACCAGTCCTACCGAGAGGACCGTTCTGCTCAGCGAGGATTTCGAGTTGCTGCCTCTTGGACCAGCTGTCTTTGAGACTGTGGGTACAGACGGAACCGATTTTACGATCGTCCCTCCTCAAGGTTTCGCTGTGGACAACGCGTTGATGCCCCCTGGTGGAGTGCCAGAATGGAATGGTTGGACGTTTGCTGCCAAATCGTTTTGGGAAACGCAAGGTTCACAAAATCGTGCGAACTTCACTCGCGGATCTGGAACGATCGCGGTCGGTGAAGTAGATGAATGGGATGACAACTCGACCTTAAACAATTCGTTCAATGGTTTGTTCTTGACTAGTCCCATCAATCTAGCCAATACAGCAGCGAATTCAGTGGTTCTCGAATTTGACTCAAGCTTTAGACCCGAGAACAGTCCAATCGCGAACAACCAAGTTGGGATTGTCGAAGTAAGCTACAACGGTGGAAGCTGGGAACGACTACTGACTCTCGATCGAAATAATACGTCAGGTGAAGCAACGGCATCGAACGTCAACGAACGCCGTTTTGTTGGAATGACCAACCCAACAACAGGCACGGCTCGCTTTCGGTTTGGAGTTTCAGGAACGAATGATTATTGGTGGGCGATCGACAATATCTTGATCACCGCCGATGTTGCCGGACTTCCTACTCTTGGAATTGAAAACCCTACCTCATGGAACTTTACCACGGCAGTTGCTAGAACTTTGACTATCGCGGCGGATCCAGCTCCAATTGGCGAGAACGGTGGGACGAGAGCTGTGACCGTGACACGCAATTTGGGAACGACCGGTCCCCTGGTAGTAACTTTGGCCAGCAGCGATACGACTCCACCGACGATTGCGACAATGCCATCGACGGTCACCATTTTGGATGGCCAGCCATCCGCAACGTTCACGGTGACGGCGTTGGATGACACGAACTTCGATGGCCTCAAAACCCTTAGAATTACGGCAACTGCGCCTGACTTCGTCTCTGGAAACGCCAACATTTCTGTTGCGGACAATGAAACTGCTGACGTTGTCGTCTCTGAAATCATGTTCAATCCAGGTTCTGCGAACGGCAACAGCGGTTTCAATGATGTTCGACGTGAGTGGGTCGAGGTATTCAACAGAGGAACGACCTCGGTGGATCTCGGAGGATGGTCGTTGGACGACGAGGATACTTCAAACTGGGGATTGATACCTGATGGGACAATTCTTCCTCCGGGCCGAGTCGCAGTTATTTACAACAGCTTCTTTGGAGCAAACACGGACGCCGGATTTCGTGCCGATTGGAGCATACCCGCCGAAGCACTTACAATTGGCGTATTTTGGGGGATGCTAGATAACAGTCCTGTGGCAGTTGGTGCTACTTTAAACGAAGTTCTCGTTCTTAGAGACGCCAGCAACACGGTTATTGACCAAGTGAACTACGATGATGATGGGACCGATTGGCCTGCACCCGCTTCAGGCAACGGTGGACCTAGCATCGCGCTGGCTCGGTCGCAATCGGGCAATGATACCGGACGAAATTGGATTCGATCGGCGGTGGGGGTGCGAGATGCAGTCGCCCCAACGGGTACCGTGTTTACGAGCGGCATCGTGGATGTGGGATCACCAGGTCGAATGCCTCGACTCAATTCCAGTGTTGAAAGTCGCGGTTTGTTTTATAACAATTCGACTGGAAATGGAGGTAACGCTTTCGCAACGGACAAAGTTCCGTTGGTGTCTGGTGTATCCAGTTTCGCAAACTACACCAACTATGAATTAGGACTTACGGGGGTTGCGGTCGATGTGATCGGATTGTCTCTTACTATAACTCCGGCTCAAATGCTTGCAAATCTGGTTTTGACGCAATGGAACGGCATTGATACGGCTGGATTCGTTGCGCTACCCACGGACGCGATTCCGACCGTTTTGGTGACTCCGAGAGGTGGTACTGGTGGTTCCGACCGAGTGGGAATTACATTTCCCGACAGGAGGCTTCGAAACACTTGGTTGCGAATTGAAGTGCTGGCAAACGCAGTAACTGGCTTGGCAACTAGAGATACTTTCTACTTCGGAAATGTAGTGGGTGAAGTCAACGTCGGTAACACAACCGATAGGCTACGGGTGAACGCCCAGGACACGGGGGCGATTCGGGACAACCAATCGACGGAACCCGGATCCGCTCTTGTGACGAACATTTACGATTTGAATCGCGATGGTCGCGTCAATGCACAAGACACCAGCATCCTTCGGAGCAATCAAGAGACCGAAGGGATTGTTGCTCCACTGAACATAGCGGGTACTCTCAATGCCAGAGGGGGATTTGCATCGGGTGCTAAGGGGAGCTCCATCTTTGAACGAATCTCACCGTTGGTGCAAACGGACGGCAATGTTAAAGCAAGTGGTCGGATAGTAGAAACTCAGGCCGTAACCAAGAATCGAACGGATGTTCAGAATCGAACGGATGTTCAGAATCGATCCGATGTTCAATTAATAGTGCCTACAAATGTTCCGAAAGGTTCGCCCGTTGGTGATCCAACGTTGCCACCCATTTCAGAGAAGCTGCCAAAACGTACGCAAGAGAAAGCAAATGAGTTAACTTCCCTCGACGAATACTTTAGTTCATTTTGGCTCGACCGTCCTTAATATCGTTCACGAGAGTAGCATCCAATTTCTCCCTGTTTTTCCCATGAAAGAATTAGTATGAAGATTTTGTCAGTTTGTCTTGCGTTGGTGGCCGCCTTATGGGCGTTCCATTCCCACGCTCAAGGTGCAGTAATTCTAACCGTTGCTAATACGACCCTTTTTCAGAACACCGGGATTCAGAAAGTGAACGTGTTTGGATCCAGTACGGCCGGTGAGTCAACCATCTTCGCTGTCGCGGACTTTACAATCCAATCCAGTCTCCCTACGAGCTTTGGTATTCCGGCAGGAGAGTTTGGTCTCGCGGGTATGATCGGAGCTGGCAACATTTCGACTGGCTCATCGAGTTTCAATCGTAGTACCGCAAATCCTCGAGTCGGGTTGCTTAGCATCGACTTTTTAGCTCCGCAACTAATGCCATCCACTCCTACCTTGTTGGCACGGCTAAACATCGATACCAATACTTTTGGGCTGGGAAACTTTAATATCGTAGTGAGTAACTTTGCAACAGGCGCTCTCGTCAACACCCCCGAGAACGGCCTGTTGACTATCGCTGTTCCAGAACCAACAACCATGGCCCTTTTGAGCACCATCGGAATCGGAATTGTTGCTCTGCGGATTTGGAAGCGCCGCAAACGAGTGCTTGGATTTTCGCAACTTGAATTGCAAGCATGATTCATGCTTTTAGTTTCAAGCACAAGCCTCGTTAGGAGGACTGAGTTTCCCTAACGGGGCTAGTTGAATGTCAATCTCAAGAATTAGAGTTCAGAACAAAACGCGGAGCGTGAGCGGTACGTACTCATCGCGCTCTGAGTCTGTGATTTAATAAGCTGGCCGAAACCGGAGGGCTCGCGCCGCTCCGCTATCAATTGATAGCAGAAAGGCGCGAGCCGTCCGGTGAGTCGAATGGAATAAAAACAACGCCTATCCGCGTAATGCCTAGCCACCAATGTATTCCATGTAGTCAACGCCACCCGCAGGGGCCAAGGTCGAAATAATAGAACCACTGCCGCTGACCAACTGCATCGCGATTCAAATCCCAAGCACTACAATGTCTGGTTCTTTGATGGAGGTCTGGTACTTTTATGGGGGGCTGTTACTTTGATGGGGGTGATGTGCGAGTCGTCGGTCGATTTGGTCGATGCTTATCGCACTTTACAAGAGAATCGCACGAGTCCGCCTTCACCTGGCTTTAAGCCATTCTCAAGTTCCCAACGTAGGACAGAGGAGCCGGCCGTATTTGGAGCCATAGAAAAATCAGCAGCCACGCTCGCTTGCTGGCTCTTTTCAATGTACTCTAAACGAGGTGCCAACGAGTCGGTAACGACGAGGCTTTTGAGTGGTTGCTCCCCGACATTGTCAAATCGGATGGTAAAGGAGATCACGTCCCCTGGATTGGCCATTTGCTCAGAAGCCACTTTGCACAATCGAATACGGGCACCTTTGAACTCGTATAGGGTAACATCTGCGGCTCGCTGGGAGCCTGTGACGTCGAGCGCCTCCTGCCCATCGATAATGACATTCAATTCGTCGACGTTTGTCCATGTTCGAGCGGCTGCAGCAGACTTGGCGAGTTTGGCAAGATCGGTTCGCTTGAGATCGCCATTGCGTATCAGGCTCATATCTTCGTAAGGTTTGAACGCGTCGCTAATGGTAACCATTGGCAACACGAGATCGGAGGGCAAGGGTCGGCTGCGATCACGGAATGCTTCGACGATCCGAACACCATCGCTGTTCGAGGACTTGAGAGGCTTCGAAACATGCAGCGGTGGTAGTTGGTCCCGGACAACGCCCGGACCGTCGGGCCGTGAAGTCGATTGCAATCGCATCGCGACATCGCGTTCTCGCGTACTTAGTCGTTTTCGAACACTGCCAAACCGGGGAGCATAAATGGCAGCGCGACAACCGCTTTGAACGTTCGTCTTCCCATCTGCTGTTTCGTACTGAATCACTGTGTCTTCTGGATCCAATCCGATCTGCGTCAAATCCTCGCGCAATCGAACTTGTGGATCGTGGTCTCCACCATCAAAAATGTACTCCTGTGGATCCGATGCTCTGGGAACGGCGAACCCCTGTTCGACCATTCCACCTCCACACTCACCGCTACAACCGGCCACGCCGCAGGACTGGCAGCCGCTATTTCCTGAGAACCGCGGGAAGACAGGTTTGTAGATTCCCGACCCGCCGCAGTTGCATTTTCCATCAGCGTGGGAATGCGAGTGACCGCGCGCACTGGCGGGATGGACTCGAGGAACGGACGAGTTGGATGGGGTCGGCGGCATAGGTGGTACAGCGAGCAGCGGTGCATTCATTGCGATGCGTGGAACGGCGTTGGTTGTGGAGTACTCATCTCCGACGGGCATGTTGGCGGATACGAGCGCAATGTTACTGTCGTCCATAGGCTCGATGCTGCTTTCTCGCTGTGAGCTACTGCTTTGAGCGAGTGCCAACGGAGTCTTTGCAAGGCTTAGTTGGCGTTCGGTCATCGGGCGAACCCCGTTTTGGGCACCCATCCAGGACATCTGACGGCTTTGGCAACCGCTGGCTACCGATATGACGAGCAACCCAACTAGCGCGCTCGTCGAGAGGCTCGATTGCAACAATCTGTTCGTAATATTCATAGGGGATTGCATGGGAGGGTTGGACTCTAGCGGCGATCAGAAATGGAACCCGAGTTGGTGGTTACGGGCCATTTGCCTTCGTTGATCAATTTCTGTTTGGTTGGGATTTCTTTGAGAATTGCCCAGGCGGGACAGCCATAGAGAAAGTTGTCCCAGTCTTGACCTTCGGTAACATTCGGGACTCGCGATCCGATTCTCAAAATAGCGACCGGACGACCGAGTTGGTCCGCCATTCGTAGTGCGTCTTGATGGGGCTTCAAATCCAGCACGCGTTGGGGTTGTCCGGCCGTGTTGACCGGTTCAGCAATTTGATTGTCTTCGAGGTAGATGACTCGCATGACCATTTCGCCGTTGGCTGCATCGACCAAGTCGTCTTCGTCGATCTCGATAGGGATAGGAAAGCGGTGCTCTCGTTCGGCTGGTGGATGTGTCCGATCAATGATCTCGAGGGTTGGAAACAACTCGACCTCGGGTTCATTCGGAATGCCTGTAATGCGGATCCTATAGACAGGCCCAATCATGACTGCCACACGGGCCGGTTCGGGGAGATCGGCGGCAAACTGGCCCGCGTCTGCCATATTGACTCGCATTCCTTTGGGACCGCGAATCTCGACGGCTTGCCAAAGGCCGCGTAAATCAGGTTTGCGCTGCAATTGAATCATGCCAACTTCGCCGGGCGGGAAATCATCGCGGAGCAAAGCGTGATTCTGTGACGGCAACGCAGTATACTGCGACTGCGCGTGTGCGGAGCCTGTGATGAACGTTGCGATCAAGCAGAGCGTGACCATGGTGATCCATGCCGCAAGAAGCGTTGGAAACGAGATTCGCTTGAGCATTGCTTGGTTCCTTGACGCTAGGGCCGCAAACGTAGGATAGGCCTCGAGCCTGTCGGATTTTTTCGACAGGCTTGAAGCCTATCCCACGGAAAGCAGAGGCCAGGTAGCTTCTGCTGGAATCGAATTGTCAATCGCCGTTTAGCGAACTTGTCCCGGTGGGCAGTATTCACCGCCGCCACCTTGAGGAGGAGGAGGAGCGCCGCCGAACTGATTCGGAGCCACGGAGCGACTAGCATCGTAGAAGCTTGGCCGGCCCGATGGGTAGCCAGGATGGATGTTTTGCTCTTTGATGTGATATCGGCTTGGCGGCGCAGGGTAGCTGTAGCCAGGTTGATAACGAACTGTCCCTCGCATTTTTTCTACGGGATCAGGAATGTTCATATGTGTGCGATTGACCATCACATGTTGTTTCAATCCGGCTGGTGCCCCGAGCGGAATATGTGGTGGGCCAACGAGTCCAATCGGAGTTCCACTTTGTGGCATACCGTATTGTGGAGCCGTCACCCCAGAAACCATGTTGGGTGGATTGTTGGCTGGACCGATAGGTTCTCCGTTTGGTCCGCAGGTCGTTCCATTTCCGTCGACGTAGGCGCCGGGAGGTAGCATTCCGCCGCCACCCACGAAGCCGCTACTCGACATTTCGATATCTTTGTTGCCCAAACGCACGATCGCCAAAATAGAACCGCGTCGATCGGCTTCTACGATAGGATCGAGACCTGGCTCAAGTCGTGTGCTGACCAGGGTATCGATACCCGAGATCGCTTCACCTTGAAATTCAGGATCTGGCAGGTAGATTACCTTGGTTACGAAGTTGCTCGACAAGGCTTGGTCGAGATCTTCTTCGGTGAACTGGATTGCAATAGCGTTGTGAGCGAGGTAGGCAGCAGTTCGGAAGCTGGCCGTTCCCACTTCGAGAGTTGGGTACAGCTCGACTCCCTCACGGCCTTGGATCTCAGTTAGTTTCAATCGGAAGATGCCCCCTTGAGCAAACTCCAATCTGCCTGGGACCACCAACGGATCGCTGGTGAAGCTGCTATCCCCGACTACGTCGTAGAGGATCTTCATGGATTGGGGTTGGTTGAAGAGGACCTGGACAGTCGGCGCCGAAGCGTAGCCAGCGTATCCCGGGACTGGGATGGTTTCTGGGGTCAAGACACCTGGGCCTGGTCCTCCGACCATGGGACCAGGCTCGGCCAGCCGGTTGGCTGGCGGCATGTTGTACCTTTGAGCGAATTCGCCGGCATCGACGCTGGTAAAGACTCCACACTGGGATAGGAAGCATGGAGCGCCCAGACCCAAAGTAGCCATCAGGCTAAAATATTTTCGCATTTTGATTGAATTCCCCCTGGAGTTTGTTGGGTCTAGCCGGCTTGAACTCAAGGTCAACGCGACTGACGTTTTTCCACCTGGACAACACGCCTGCGATCGACCTACAATCCGGCCCGTTGGACACTACCGCGTATGTTCGGCACGTTCGAACCGGTTTCTTTGATAAAACCCATACAACTTGCCCATGCCGATCAAAAGAAAGAATGCCTGCAATTGGAATCAAGCCTGCTGTTGTTTCGCAATGGCTTGTGCGTTCACCCCAAGTTTATTTGCTCAATCCAACAATTCGGGGGCGGCGAGTCCTCCTAGCTTACCTACCTTGGCAGCGAGCAAGAGTGTGGTGGGGGCGGCCGTCGGCACGGAAAGCAGCCCGAATTCCCCGTCCGTGGCCCCGATCGTTACGGTTGATCCCAATCAAATCGTGTTGGCAGCGATGGAGCGGGCGGTGTGGGGGCCACCGATCGCATGCAAAGTTTATCAACGCAGTCGTGCCTACGATCAGCAAGTCATCGTCAGTGGAGAGTACAAAGCTCTCGGGGGCGGGACCAGTCAGTTTCGTTTTTCAGCCAGGGTCTCTTCCGGAGAAACGACTCTCGATACGATTCAAGTATCCGATGGACGATTGATGTACACACAGTTTGGTTTGGACGAACCGCCCTTGCGGGTCAATATCGACCAGGTGCGACAGAAACTCGGCAACGCAATCCATCGCGGCAGCGAAAACCCAGAAGTGAGCATTTGTCTGGCCATCGGTGGTCATCCGGAGCTTTTGCGAAATCTATACCATCGCTATCGATGGTATACGGGAAAGGCGGGGCAAATCCGTGGAGTCGATGTGTGGCAGCTCTTCGGAGAGTTGCGAAGTGAACCGCCAAAACTTGCCGGTAGTGCTCCGTTAGATGTATACACACCGCAGCCAGAAACAGGAGCTACTTTACCGACAGAAGTCCGATTGACCCTTGGCAGGTCGGCCGCCCTCGCTTACTTTCCCTATATGGTCGAGTACTTTCAAAGGAAAAAAAGAGCGGACGGTCAACCAGCCGAGCGAGAGACGGTTTGTGTCCTGGAACATACCGAGCCAACTACCTCGGTAAATCTGTCCGAAAAGGACTTTATCTACAACGTTCGAGAAAGCGTCCCCAAAATCGACGACGAAACCCTTTCGTACGTCCCAACTCGCGAGATATTGGGACAGAGTACTTTTCCGTTTCGATAGCCACCCGTTGGCATCATGGGCGTCCCAATAGAACTTCTTTGAAAAAGTCTCTAGAGATAAGCTTATCCTTTGCAAGGAATGTAGATTGCTTGCGAATAGAGAATCCTGATGCTGCATCTCGTTGCGAAGGAGGGGGCGTTAACACTATTGCTCGGCAGTCCAGCAGAGATAAACGTTTTTTCTCGGCGAACCCAACGATGGATCCATTTTGCAAAGCAGTTGACTTGGTAGTCAATCTCCCCTCCGCACAATCGAAAGAAAGCTGGTGTGTAATCTGTGCAACTTAGCAATCGATGAATCGTTTGCCGAGCATGACGAATGATTTAACACGGAACATGTATGAAGACCGAAAGAAACGTTCGGTACTCCATTGTCAAAAGTCGCTTCTTTTCGGCTCGATGTTCTTGCTCATGTTTGGGATCGACTGGAGTTAACAACGTCGCCCAGGCCTTTAAGTTCCATGCGATGCTCGTGATCACCATGTACGCCCAGTTGCTCTCAAGATTGTCCACAGGAGCGCACAGCGATCGAACTCCACCTGATAGCTGTGCAATCAGGTTTTCTTGATCGCATCGGTCATTGCAGCCAAACACGATCTCTTCACTCGATACCCCGGGCAAGTCATTGCTGATGTAAAAGAAGTAACGTATCTCGTCGATGAGCCTCTCCTCTCCTTGTTCTTTGGAAATGTTCTTGCGAACAACCACCATGCGATATGACTTACTGCAGGCATGGGGTTTGTATTCAAACTCGGCCACCTCTTCAAGTAAAAGTTCACGGTGAACGTAACCTCGCTCGCGAATGATCTGACGCTTGAGATTGGTGGGGATGGTGCGAGTCTCCTCGGTTTTATTTTTTGGCAATGCGCGGGTGAGTTTCTTCCATGCGGGGACAGACATACATAAAAGGCCAGGCATAGCGATTGAAGGGCTCGAAGGATTTGATAGATTTTGCAAGTCGTTAAAAATCGGGTAGGCAATTCAGTTTGGAGATGGCAGGATGACGATTTCGAGATCTCGCTTGGTGGATACGGACGCAACGCGTTGGTACCACTGTATTTCTAGATGCGTTTGTCGGCTGTGACTTTTTATGGGATCAAAAAGAAGGGATTTCGAAAATTCATCGCGCCGCGATAGTTTTCATTCGCGTTATGAACCATTGGACTTTGACGCTCAGCGGGAATCGCTGTGATTTCGATAGTGGCTGTTCATCCATGACTGCTAATGCAAGCGGCGGGCGATCTGCTGTTGAAGAGATTCGATGGCAGCCTGTAGTTCTTCTGCGCTCTTACCAGCTAGCTGCTCATCAGCCGACTGCGGAACGCCAAGGATCGTTTGTAGCGTACGAATCGTGTTCGCTTTCTCTTGGGCGATTCCGCTTGCCACTCCCCGGGCTTCGCCCCGTGCTTCGCCTTTCTTCATCAACTGATCCGCGACCGAACCGGGTTCTGGTTGGACGGGCCGGAATTCTGAGACTAATTCGTTCATCTTCTCTTCTCCTAAGTCCGGATTCACGGACATCACATACACCCTTATCGTATCGAGTAAATCCTTGACTTGCTGCAGGCCGACTATCTGAGAGAGCATCTGAAACAGGGACCGCAGCACCGCATCCAATTCCGCGACTCTGACATATTTTAGCAGCGTCAGCGCGATTTGCAAAAACGGGTCACCAACCATTGCCTTGTCATCCATGCGGCTTACATCCAGAATCGCTAGCTCCAAGGCTGGCATGTATCGTTTCCAACTGGCCGGGATCAGAATCAGTTCGTCCAAGCTGCGGCTCGCTCGCCAAGTGCTGATGCCATTGTAGAGTACCCAAGGAATGATCGGGACCAGCGGCTGACTATTGATTTGCGAGCAGCGTTCTCGCCGCTTCGATCTGCTGAAGTGTTTGATTGATCAGCCGATCATGAGGCGACTGAATTCGCTCCTCTCGCGGTAACGAAGTTGATTCAGAAGGTTCTTGGTTTTCGGGCGTTGCCATCCCAGTCATTGTACTGCATGCTCCCGCCGCGTGGGTTGATATACACTCCAACAGTTTATTGCTCGAATGGATTTCCAAGTTTCTTTGCTTCTTCTTGCGCCTGGGCGACGAACCGTTGGTCGGCTAAGCTCAATCTGGATAATGACACTGATAGCTCTTTGCCGTCAGATTTCCTCAAGATCACTTTCTCGCCATCAACGCCGAGATAAACGGCTTCCACGTTAAAGCTACCCGAGCTATCGGACCAAGTTCGGGGAGGAGTAGCTGTCAGAGAGGGCTTTGTCGGTTTAGAAATATTTTCGGGACGTTTGGGTTGGGTTACTTCTTTGTGCGCAAGTTGAATTTGATTGCGAAGTAATGTTGCTTTTCTACGCTCCCATCCGCGGTGGTTCGCATTCACCTTGCCGTCTGGGAGCAAATCCGTAATCTCGCCCGGATACCACACACTCCCTCGCTCTCGTATCTGGACGATTTGCCCGACGAATAGTTCGGTTGAACTGTCAACGAGCAATTGCGATGACTCTAGAAAGCCGTGCCCCTCGTATTGTTTGTTTATCCGGTGGACCGGATCCATCTTTTGAAGAACATTATCAGCCAGAGACGCAAATATTTCTCCCGAATTGGCCAACGTGCGAACCGCGTCTACCAATTTAGGATCGGCGTCGAAATTCTCTTTCTGCGATAACTTGATAAGCGTGGAATGTTTGTCATGTGGTTTGGATGAGCTGAGATGGGAAAGTACCTCTTCCAGTTCTTTGCCAGTTATTGGTGTATTCGCAACCGCTTTGCGTTCTTCCATTAACTTTTGCGACTCTTCTTGATTGGCTTTGGCCTCGGCTTGTATCGCCGCGAGTCGCTCTTCAGAGAGTTTCGTAAACTTGACCTTGATCGGAAACGTTGTCGTCGTGTTCCCCTCCTTCATGGTCAAAGAATACTGCATATCTGTGGCCGCTGGCAAATGATCGCGTGTGTCAAAGCTCCACGTACCCTTGCCAATCATTTGGAATGATTCTCGGTCACCGGTTTCCGGTGTCTTCATCTCATAAATCTTCTCAATCTTCACCACACCAAGATCCGTTCCGGAAATTTTGTATTGCGTGACCTCGGAGGCAGATTGCATCCGTTCCGTCGGTTGGAATGCAAACGGACCAAACGGGCGAACCGAGTATCGAAGTAAATTCGAGTCATCTGAAATGGAAGTTCCGGAGTCACTTTTCCAAGTCTGCGTCTCATCGGCTGGAAGCTGTTCAAAGGGAATCAACGAAAGGTTGCCGAGTAAAAATGGCAATTGTGAAGTTCCATCGAGCGTTAGTACCTGTCCTAACCGTGTAAGGCCGATGGTATTTTTGGAGTTGCCTTTGCCCGCAAAGTTGCTCCTGCTGAAGATACTTGGGAGCATTGGGGGACGAGGGAAAACGATTCCGAAGTCAGTATCCCGATTTGGTTTCGGCTTGGTTTGTTCCCTAAGGCCCCCTTGGAATTTCAAACGAATCAACTGTTCGTTTGCCAACGTCACGCTATAGTTTACGATCCCCGTGTAGCTGATAGTATTTGCCGAGGTATCGATTTGGATATCATACTCGTAAGATGCTTGTTGGTCCTTTGCAACGTCGTACTGCATTCGTTGCGCCAATGAATAAGAGGCGCTGCATGCAAGGAAAACAAAAGTGACCAACATCGAGAGGGAAAAGCGTTTCATTTCTGAGGTTCCCGGAAAGGTGTGTTTGGATTTATACGCGAGGCGTGGATACACGATCTTGAGCGATGGTATTATACATTCGATCAAAACGATATGCGATATGGCTTTATCTATGGGAGAGGCAATCTCATGCGGGCACTGAAAGCAAAGACTGACGATCGACGGATTTCGGAGATGCGGAATTTAGGTCCGGCCTGCGAGAGGGACCTCAAAGCGGTTGATATCGTGACGGCTCACGATTTGATTGCGATCGGGCCGGAAGCAGCGTTTCGGCTAATGCTTCTCGGTCGGATGCGTTTGGGTCGCAGCGTTAAATGTTGTAACGCCGCGTACCTTTACGCCCTCTATGGTGCGATCCATGATTTGGACTGGCGAGCTATACCAGAGCAGAAAAAGATTGAATTCAAGAAACTAGCGGCCGAGATGCGAAAGTCAGGTGAATTTAAGTAGTCCTGAGATTATCGTGTTGGATTGCCGGTTGGGAGAGCTGCTGATTCAACCGACTTGCGTTCTAACTGCCAAGTCTTGATTTGAGTGGCCGGGTTACTCCGCAGAATTGTCAGATTGGGTGACCTCTTCTTATCCCGCTACCCCGCTTCGTGGTGCATATTTCTAGGCCACCGCTACTCCGCCCCTTTTTTCGGCGTGTTGTCTTCGCCAAAAAAAGAACCCAGGGCCATTGTTTCGTTGCAATCCCTGGGTTCTAAACCGATAGACAATGGCCAAAGCCACCGAGCTATTATGTTGAACTCTTTCGGCCAGCTGAACCAGACATCTTCAACAACTACCAAAATCCAACTGCATGCGAGGATTGTGCAGGCTGGTACGACCCACGGCACTTGTTGCCGGTCGTGTCAGGCTCCCTGCAATGCCTTTAAACGTCAGAGTGTCTGGCTAAGGACCATTCGCTTCTTGGAGTTTGATCCCACATCGCAATCGAATGTCATTCAATCACTAAAGAAAACCGTAACCGTTCAAGGCCGAAGGCCGTGAACGGTTACCTTCTTGTAGGAATGTAGGCCACGGTAGTTGTCTACGCTTATTTCGAATGATTGGAAACGAATTGGAAACGAAATAGAGAAACGTAACCAATTTCGCAAGCAGTCCGTGCCGAA
>Ga0105049_10003397_pt1 | contig 18806 bp, 28 predicted proteins | sample MAT06_FD_78087 | JGI IMG/M metagenome (GOLD analysis project Ga0105049, IMG submission 78087) | Freshwater microbial communities from Lake Fryxell liftoff mats and glacier meltwater in Antarctica - MAT-06 | ecosystem: Environmental > Aquatic > Freshwater > Ice > Liftoff microbial mat | place...
CGGATCGGGTCGAATTTCTCGCCTACGATACCACCTTGGGGATTCTTCGCCGTCCAAGCCTTGGCCGGATTGCGGCGGTTGAACGCGACGATGCCGGCGAGCGCAGCCTTGAGAGCACGATACTCATGCTTTGGTAGTCGCCCGGCGGCGGCTACGATCTCGGCCGGCTTTACCCGGAAGTCGCGCGGAAGAATTTGGGCGCCGTCGAACTTGGCTGCGTAGTGGCTCACCGCCTCGTCACCACGCAGGCGCACATCCGCGAGAATCGCGGCAACAGCCGCCGAAAGCTCAGCGGGCACCAAAGCGCTGCGGCAAAAAGCCGCCAAAGACCCGGAAAATGACTTATCGGAAGTATCAAGCGTGAGCATGAAGAAAAAGGTTGAAGGCTGCGGCGTCCAACTCCGAGGCCAGCACCAACGGAGGCTTGATCCGCAGGACGAATTACTGCGCCGACAACGCGGGCACCGCAAAGAAAGACGCCGGGAAGATCTCGTTCACCGTGATCCTGTCAAAATTGATGGTGACCGTCTGGGCTTTGCCATCAGCGGTTTTCGTAACCGTGACGATGGCCTTGGGGAAACGGACCCCGTTTACCCTTGTCTCACCCTGTTCCCGAATCGCGCCGCCGGCTTCTGTCTCGGTCAAAACCAAACGGCCGGTCGCCGCTTCAAAATACCTCGTAAAGACGACGTTGGGGCCATGGACGAAGGCAACTTTCTCGCAGGCAAGGCCGTCCACTGTCGCGGTGCCGAGGCTCTCGATGCGCCCACCCTGTCGGTCCAAAGCCCGGAAAAAGTTGAGGTTCTCCAGAGTATTCGCCCGAAGACGCTTGATCTGGTCGGCCGATAGGAGGGTTTGTCGCCACTTGCTCGCGTCGGCGGGATCCTGTTGACGCTGCCATGCATCGTAGCCGTCCAACGCCGTCTGCTCGACGGATTTCTCGTAAGCGACGTTGATTCTCTGTTGAGCGGGTTTCTGGAAGACGATCTCCACCGTCGCCCGTATCGGCTTCGCAGGCTCGGCAGGGTTGGCTGTAACCAGAGTGCCCAAATAGCGGACGGACTTTACGGCTTCCAGCGCGGCCTCGGAACCGAGATAGGCACGGGCCTTCGTTACGATCGTAAGCTCGGCACGGGCGGAGGCGGCGAAAGCGAACAAGACGGAGAGGCAAATATAAGGGGAAAGCAGTTTCGAGTTCATTGAGGGAAAGATGATTGGTGGTGGCTAGATCAAAGCGTATCAACCAAGGCACCCATCACTCCCATTCGATGGTCGCCGGCGGTTTAGAACTGATATCGAGGACGACGCGACTCACGCCGCGCACTTCATTGGTGATGCGACTGGAAATTTTTTGGAGCAAGTCGTGGGGGATCTTCGCCCAGTCGGCGGTCATCGCGTCAACACTCTCGACGATCCGAAGTGCAATCACAAAGTCATAGGTGCGCTCATCACCAAAGACCCCCACGGTTTTAACCGGGAGAAAAACCGCGAATGACTGCCACACCTTCCAGTAGTAGCCCGAGGCCATCATCTCCTCTTGCAGCACCTCATCGGCGTTCCGGAGGATCTCAAGGTTCACGGGCGTGATATCGCCCATCACGCGCACGCCGAGGCCGGGGCCCGGGAACGGTTGTCGCCAAACGACCTCCTTGGGCAGTCCCAGCGCGGCGCCGACCAAACGCACCTCGTCCTTGAAAAGCTCACGCAAGGGCTCGATGAGCTTCAGCTTCATCCGCTCGGGCAGACCACCGACGTTGTGGTGCGTCTTGATCAAGGACGCGGGATTCCCCGCGATGGAAACGCTCTCGATCACGTCCGGATACAAAGTGCCTTGGCCGAGAAAATCCGCGTGTCCGATCGACTTCAAAGATCGCTCGAACACCTCGACAAACGTGCGCCCGATGATCTTGCGCTTTTGCTCCGGTTCGGAGACGCCCTTCAGACGACGCAGAAAAAGCTTGGAGGCGTCGACGACGCGGAGATCGATCTTGAAGTTTCGCTCGTAGAGAGCCTCGACATAGTCGCGCTCGCCCTTGCGCAAAAGTCCGTTGTCGACGAAAACACACGTCAGCTGTTTGCCGATCGCCTTGTGCAACAGCGCGGCGGCAACCGAGGAATCGACCCCGCCGGAAAGCCCCAGTAGCACGCGCGACCGGCCCACTTTGGCGCGAATATCGGCTACGGAATGAGCGATGAAGTCCTTGGTGGTCCAGTCCTGCGCGACATCGCAGATGCCGATGAGGAAATTACGAATCATGTCTACGCCACGCTCCGTGTGGGAGACTTCGGGATGAAACTGAATTCCATAAAATCGGCGCTTCTTGTCCTCGATGCCGGAAAATGGAGAGTTGCCGGAAACAGCCGTTGCCACGAATCCGGGAGGGAGTTTGGTAAGCTTGTCGCCGTGGGAATTCCAAATCCGCAGCGAGCGAGGAAGACCGGCGAAAAGCCGGCTTGGTTTTGTGATCTTTAGCTCACCGAGGCCATATTCGCGGGCTTGGCTCGACGCCACTTTGCCTCCCAAGAAGTGGCCCATCAGTTGCACGCCGTAGCAAATTCCCAAAACGGGGACATCAAGTTCGAAAATTCCCGGATCTGGGTGAGGTGCCTTTTTCCCGTAGACGCTTTTTGGCCCTCCCGAAAGTATAATTCCCACCACGCCGTCGGCGCGGAGTCGAGCGACAGGGGTCGAATAGTGGTAGATTTTCGAGTAGACCTGACATTCGCGGATCCGCCGGGCGATTACTTGCGTAAGTTGTGATCCGAAATCGAGGACTGCTATGGTCTGTGGCATGGAAAAACGCGCAAAACGTGGATGTCGGTAAGCCAACACCACTACGGCGGTTGGCGTCAAACGTGGGCTCAAAATTTTAACCTGACGTTGTCCCAACCGCACTGAGGACATGAACAGACCATACGCTCGACATCAACCGAGTAGATACGATCACATCGCACGCAAAGGAATGTGGCTTTCCCGCGTTCACCGGCGTATCGGGCTATTTCCCTTCTTTCGTAATAAAGGCCGAGCCCAGTAAAGATCACGCAGGTAAAGCAGCAAAACAAAATGACACTGGAAAACAGATCAAGCATGGCAGAAAACGATCATTTTGAAAGCGAGGCAGGGCTGACCAGAAGATGCGGTTGAGGGAATCCCTGACACCGTCAGTTGTTCAAGAAAAAGGCGCCGAGAAAATTCGGCGCCTGTGATTCAGTAAAAACTTCGCTGCCTAAGTTGACGCAGTCCTAGGAAATTCAGGCTTTGGCTTCAGAGTCGCTGCTCTCAGGCAATTCCGCTGTCTGTGTGTCTGAATGCTTTGCTTTAACCGAAGCGGTCCGACTCTCCTTCTTCACTCGCTTGTAGCCAGGGTCATCAGCCTTGACGAACTCGATCAACGCCATTTCTGCGGCATCGCCTTGAGCGCGGGGACCCAATTTGTAAATTCTAGTATAGCCCCCTGCCCGGTTCGAGAAATCCTTATACTTCTCGTTAAAAAGTAGCGTAATCGCGGTTTCATCTCGCACATCGGCCAAAGCCAGACGCCGAAGGTGGATCGCGTCCTTTCGATCTACTTTTAACGAGGCTTTCTTGGCTTTCGTGATCACTTTCTCGATGAAGGGGCGAAGAGCCTTTGCCTTGGCAAGAGTAGTTTGAATTCGCCCGTGGGTGATAAGCGACGCTGCCATGTTCGACATCATCGCCTTACGGTGGGGAGCGGTTACGCCTAAAGAGGCGCGGTGTTTATTGTGACGCATAGTATTTAGTTTTTGGCGGTTCCCGATCGGCTATCCGGCCACAGCGTAGGCGGCAGCAGACGGCGCGAGAGCCAAAATGAATTAAGCTTCTTTCTTGGTCTCCAACAAACGCTCGTCGAACTTCATTCCGAGCGAAAGCCCAAGTGCCTCGAGTTTATCCTTAATTTCGTTAAGGGATTTTTTTCCGAAGTTACGATACTTGAGCATCTCTTGCTCGGTCTTCATAGCAAGTTCGCCCACAGTGGTGATGTTAGCGTTGTTAAGACAGTTAGCGGCACGGACCGACAATTCGATCTCATTGACCGACATATTGAGCAATTTACGAAGCTTATTTTGCTCTTCGCTGACTTCCGACTGTTGGTTCTCGAACTCGTAAGTCTCCTCGCTGACGCGGTCGAACACATCGAGATGATGCTTAAGAATGGAAGCCGACTGTTTCAAGGCATCATCAGGGGTGATGCGGCCATCAGTCCAAATCTCAAGGATAAGCTTATCGTAGTCCGTGATCTGTCCAACGCGAGTCGCTTCAACGGAATACTTTACGAGCCGAACAGGAGAAAATAGTGAGTCGATCGGAATCACTCCGATGGCTTGTTCCTCTTTTTTGTTCTGTTCACCAGGATAATATCCGCGGCCTGTCTTGATCTCGATCTCGGCCTCGAAGGTCCGCTTTGAATCGAGCGTGCAAATAACCTGCTCGGGGTTGACGATTGATATATTCGAGTCGGGCTGAATATCAGCCGCAGTAACAGGCCCCACCTTGTTGGCCTTAATCGACAAATTGATTACGTCACGTTTATGGGAAACGATCAGGACTTTTTTAAGATTGAGAACTATATCGGTTACGTCTTCGACAACTCCATCGATAGATTGGAATTCATGGCTAACTCCATCGATCTTGATCGATGAGATCGCCGCGCCTTCGATGGAACTGAGGAGGACCCGCCGCAATGAGTTTCCGACGGTATGGCCGTAGCCAGCTTCAAATGGCTCCGCGATAAATCTTGAGTAGGTAGGCGTGGAGCCTTCCTCGATTTTCGTTAGCTTATTGGGGAGTTCGAACTTTCCGAGGCGTTTGGGCATGGTATTGAACTCTAACAGGTTAAATTGTATGAAATCTTAGCGTTACGATTGATTAGAAACGAGAATAGAACTCTACGATCAACTGCTCATTGATCGTTTGGTCCATTTCATCACGCTTAGGCAGTCTGATTACATTCGCCTTGAAGGCTTCAGAATTGAGGGCGAGCCAACCCGGAACATTTCGAATGCGATTCTCCTCAAGGTTTCTCGTGGCGAACTGACGTGAGGCCGGGGCATTCTTAACCTCGATTTCGTCGCCGGCCTTTACGCTATAGCTAGCGATGTCGAGCTTCCGTCCGTTAACGCGGACATGCCCATGATTCACGAACTGCCGAGCAGCAGCACGGCTTTTTGCAAGACCAAGCAAATAAACAACGCTGTCGAGACGAGTCTCTAAGAGTTGCATGAAGCGCTCGCCGGTGACTCCGCGTTCACGCTTCGCGATTTCGAAGGTCCGACGGAATTGACGTTCAAGGAGACCATAGACGTAGCGCAATTTCTGCTTCTCGCCCAAACCGACAGAATACTCGGAAACTTTGCGCCGCGATTTCGGGCCATGTTGGCCAGGAGGATAGTTTCTCCGCTCAAGCGCCTTGCCGGAGCCAAGAAGATGCACACCAAAGCGACGGCTGATGCGAGTTGTGGGACCTGTATAACGAGCCATGTTCGAAAAAATTAGAGGTTATGGACAATTGAAGAAAACTAAATTAGACGCGACGGCGCTTACGCGGACGACATCCATTATGCGGAATCGGGGTAACATCGATGATTGAGGTAATCTCTAACCCGATCGCTTGCAGTGCTCGGACTGCACTGTCCCGACCCAAACCAGGGCCGGAGATGCGAATCACCACATCCTTAAGACCGTGTGACATCGCATTACGGGCGGCATCTTGGGCCACGATCTGAGCCGCATAGGCCGTAGATTTACGCGACCCTCTGAAATTACATTTGCCAGCGCTAGACCAAGCGATAACGGAGCCCTTGTGATCTGTGATCGAAACAATCGTATTGTTAAACGAGGCGAGCACATTTGCTACGCCGGAGGTAACATTCTTGGAACCCTTGGCCTTCCTTACTTTAATGGAGCCTATTTCCTCCTTCAGAAGCTCTTCAGCGGTAGGCTGCCGGGCAACGCCACCAACTAACTCGACGGGCTTTATATCCTGCTGCGGCGTTGGCTGAGAGCCTCTGACGGTCGGAATCGTTTCCACACCCTCCGAGGATTTTTGCTTCTTGGGAGCATTGGGAGTCGATGCTTCCCCTGAAGCGACAGTAGCCTTCGCGGGTTTATCTTTCTTAGATTGGGATTTTTCTTCGGCCATGTTAATAGATGTTAAACTTCCTTAGCTTTGGTGACTCCAACCGTCTTGCGCGGTCCCTTGCGCGTCCGAGCATTTGTGCTCGTTCGCTGGCCGCGAACAGGGAGGCTTCGACGGTGGCGAATGCCCCTATAGCAATTGATTGCCTGAAGTCGCTTTAAATTAGCAGTGTGATCCCGACGAAGGTCTCCTTCGACCACCCACTTTCGGTCTGTAATTACATGGAGAATCTTGTTAAGTTGTTCTTCAGTAAGGTCCTGCGCACGCAGATTAGGATCAATACCAACTTCCTTTACGATTAGATCGGCGCGCTGGGGACCGATTCCATAAATATAACGAAGTGAATACGCTATTTTCTTTTTCGCGGGTATTTCAACGCCGAGTAGTCGAGGCATGGTTGTGTGTGTGGTTAAATGTTAGATTGAAAATGACTTAGTAAAATTAAATTGCACTTGGAGCCGTCAATATCTCTGGACCTTGCTCTGTCGTCAAAACTGTGTGCTCGAAATGGGCAGAAGGGGATCCATCTAGGGTAACGTGAGTCCAGCCATCAACGAGAGTTTTGGTTCTGAATCCACCCAGATTCACCATAGGCTCTATAGCGAAGGTCATACCAGGACGGATCTTGGCTCCCGTGGACGATCTGCCGAAATTCGGGATCTCAGGTGGCTCATGCATCGAAAGCCCAACTCCATGGCCAACCATGTCCCGAACAAGACTGAACCCGTTTCTCTCGCAATGGGACTGAATCGCATAAGAAATATCTCCGATCCTGTTACCAACTAGGGCGGAACGTATTCCTAGATTGAGAGCTTCTGACGAAATTCGGAGCAGCTTCGCAACATTTTCCGAAACCTCTCCAACCGGAACAGTAACTGCATTATCTCCGATGTAGCCTTCTCGGGAAACAACGACATCGATCGAAACGATATCGCCCTCACGGAGAACTCGGCGGAATGAAGGTATCCCATGCACAACCTCGTCATTAACTGAAATGCATGTGTGTGCGGGATAAAGACGCGGACCGTTTCGATACCCAAAGCATGCGCTACGGACGCCCAATCGCTCCATCTCATTTCGTCCCGCTTCTTCCAAGTCTTGTGTGGTGACTCCCGGCTGAACCATTCGTTTAAGTCGGTGCAAGACATCCGCAGCAATGGTGCAAACTTCACGCATCTTAACTATTCCTGCTTTGTCCTTGATCGGGATCATATCGCTGGTTCTCCGAAGGCTTCTGTGCATCCAGCTTTGATGCCAGACCTACTAGGCCAAACGGCCGAAGCTAGGTCAACGGTGGGAGAAAAGTCGGGATTTAACTCACGAGATCCCTTGGAATCACACTGCATCATCGCTTGGAGCATCGTAGCCGGGTTCGAATTCGAGGAAAAGCCCGCATCAGGTATACACGCGTGATCTTCACCTAGCCATTTGAGTGGCCGAAGAGTCGATAATCGCCCAAATTGAACGAGGTTGCGTGAAATCTTCCTCCAGACTTTCCGGAAGGAAGAGACGTGCTCAAAGTGCAAAGAACATTCCACAGAAACAATTTTCTAGTAAAACTGCTGTCGCTGCGGAGAAAGTAATCCGAAGAACTCTCGGTTCGTGAGTTCGGCGGAAGGGCGATCAATACGACCACCATACCTTAGTAAAGAACTTATTTCGAAAAATGACGAAATGCCGCGATCAATACTCCCACGCACAAGAGACCCAGCATCGGAAGCGCTAGCTTCAAGATCGCGTCGGAACTCAGCGCATCACCTGTCATTCCTTGCGGATTGGCGCTTCTGGCCCTAATCCTACCCTTTTTGAGAAATCCGTCATAATGCCTTTGGAGGAGGAATGTCTCGATCTGCCTCATAGTATCGAGGATTACTCCCACCGTGATCAACATACCAGTGCCACCAAAGAAGATCGCGATCCTTTGCGGCACATTCAGCTCAAAAAGGAAGAAATCAGGCATAACAGCGATTATAGTCAGAAAAATCGAACCCGCGAGCGTCAGGCGCGTCATGATGAAATCAAGAAACTGGGCGGTGGGTTCACCAGGGCGGACACCTGGTATGTAACCGCCATACTTCTTGAGGTCGTCGGCGATCTGGATTGGCTTAAACATTACAGAAACCCAGAAATAGCTAAAAAACATAATCAATGCTGCATCGATCAGATAATAGCTCCAATGTCCCCGTAGGAGATTTTGAGATATTTCGCTTAAGAACTTAATATTAAAAGCCGCACCCAATTGGGAAAAAATCTGCTGAGGAAACAAGAGGATCGCACTGGCGAAAATCACCGGCATCACGCCTGAATAATTCACTTTAAGGGGCAAGAAAGAGCTTTGGCCACCCATCACCTTGTTGCCAACGACGCGTTTAGCATACTGAACCGGTATCTTCCGTTGGCCCTGGACAACCATGATCACGCCCATGGTGACGACTACAAAAAGAACCAACATCACCGCCGCTTGAGGTAGACCAAGGCTCTGACCAGTGCCTACCGGGCGGAAAAACATATCGTAAGTGGCGACCGCCGCATTTGGAATATCCGCAAGAATACCAACAGTGATGAGGAGGGAAACTCCGTTCCCGATGCCGCGTTGGGTAATTTGTTCACCCAGCCACATGAGGAGAATTGTTCCAGCGGTCATAAAGATAACCGACGTAATCAAAAATCCCACCTTCCCAACCACTACAATTGGACCGTAAACATTCTCATCGTAGCCCGGAAAAAGGCGACCCGGTTGCTCAAGAGCCCAAATCAAAAGTGTGCCTTGAATTAAACAAATGAGCACCGTCGCGTAACGCATATATTGCGTCAGTTTCTGTCGTCCAACATCACCCTCTTGTTGTAGTCTACTTAAAGCAGGGACGACCGCTGTCATCAATTGGAAAATGATAGAAGCGCTGATGTAGGGCATGATGCCCAAGGCAAAGACTGCTCCCTTCACCAGCGCCCCGCCGGTAAACATATTATACAGCCCAACTAAAGCTCCTCCGGTGCCGCCAGCTTGTTCTGCGAAAAATTGCTGTAAAGGAGCAGGGTCGATTCCAGGAAGCGGAATATGGGCACCAACGCGGGCGACGAACAGCAGGGAGAGCGTATAGAAAATCCGCGAGCGCAGCTCCGGTATTTTCAGCGAATTCGTAAAGGCAGAAAACATTGAAGATTTTCGATTAACTGGGGTCTAGAATTACGTGCCACAAGGCACACACTTCCAAGTTACGGTCACTCTCACGTGGAAAGAATGGCTTGGCCACCAGCTTTCTCGATCTTAATTCTGGCGGTTTCCGAAAACTTCGACGCGGTCACCTTCAGCGCACGAGTGACTTCGCCGTCACCAAGAACCTTAAGGAACTGTTCATCATGACGAACAAGCCCTGCATCGGCAAGAATCGAAGCATTTACTTCAGTGATATTAGAATCAAGGCGCGCGAAATCTCCAACATTTACGATTATCGGCTCAACTCGGAACGCTGTCTGATTGAAACCACGATGAGGAAGTTTGCGGTAAAGGGGCATCTGACCACCTTCAAAACCAGGTCGGATGCTGCTACCAGACCGAGCAGTCTGACCTTTGCCTCCCCGGCCTGAGGTCTTACCATGGCCGCCGCCTTCACCGCAGCCTACACGTTTCTTGCGGTGAACAGCACCCGCAACATTCTTAAGTTCATGAAGTTTCATATTAGTTCCTTTTAAAGTGTGCCCGTCTTTATTTGGGAAATAACGACAGGCTCAGATTCTTGGCGAAAATTAGGTCGCTTTGAGAACGCCGGTAATGTCCTCTGCAGTCCGAAGTTGCTGAAGTGCGGCAAGAGTAGCGTTGACAACTGCAATATGGTTGTTGGAGCCCATCGATTTAGTCAGAACGTTTTTAACGCCGGCAGCCTCAAGCACGGCACGGACGCCGCCGCCGGCAATCAATCCAGTGCCGGGAGATGCGGGCTTTAGGAGGACCCTGCCCCCATCATATTCGCCGAAAACGTCGTGGGAGATTGTATCTCCCTTCAGCTTTACCTTGACCATATGCTTGTGTGCATTGGCAGTCCCCTTCTTGATAGCATCGGGAACCTCATTTGCCTTGCCATAGCCGATACCAACTTTCCCTTTCCCATCTCCAACAACAGCGAGCGCAGAGAAACTAAAACGGCGACCACCCTTTACAACTTTAGCGCAACGGTTAATAAATACAACTTTCTCGATCATCGTTGATCCGTCGGCCGAAAGCATTGGCTTGTTTCGGTCGTCGCGACGGGGACCACGCGGTCCATTACCATCGCGCCGAGGTCCGCGTTGACCCCGATCTCCAGAGCGTGCAGGAACTGGAGAATCGGGGGCAGGAACAGGAGAAATAATTTCAGTGCTCATAGGCTGGATTTAGAATATAAGACCACCCTCGCGGGCGGTATCAGCAAATGCCTTAACTTTACCGTGATAGAGTGCCCCGCTGCGATCAAAGACCACCGCAGTGATACCAGCGGCCTTGGCCTTTGTGGCAAATGCTACAGCAAGCGTCTTAGCACCCGCTATATTGGCCGATAGCTTCTGTTTACGAAGATCGGGGTCGAGGGTTCCGAGGAACACCAAAGTGAGACCAAGTTCATCGTTGATCGCTTGGGCATATATATTTTGACCGCTAAATTTGACGCTGAGTCGGGGGCGGGCAGCTGTGCCAACAACTTTTTTTCGAATACGCCAACGGCGTTTTTGTAGCAGTTCGGCTTTGTAGATTGAGTTCATGGATATCGTGACCGTATATTTTGTTGAGCCGCGTTTTAGGCGACAGTCTTTCCTTCTTTGCGGCGAACGCGCTCGCCGACGATACGAACACCCTTACCCTTGTATGGCTCCGGTGGGTAATAGCTGCGAATCTCAGCGGTAACAGCACCAACAAGTTGCTTGTCACAACCTTCAACCTTTACCTTGGTGCCTTCTACGACCGTAATCTTGATCCCCTCGGGGATTTCCATCAGAATTGGGTGAGAGTAACCAAGAGCAAGATCGAGTTGTTTACCCTTAAGATTTGCTTTGAAACCAACCCCTTGGATTTCCAAGTCCTTACTGTAGCCCTCGGTGACCCCCTTCACCATACTCGCAACGATGGAGCGCACCGTCCCGAACATCGCATTTGCAAAGCGAGAATCTTCAGTAGGGGCAAACGTGAGTCTTTGATCTGCAACGGTAATTTTCACCACAGGAGCAAAGATTTTTGTTACCTTTCCTTTCGGTCCCTCGATGACTACCGTAGAATTTATGATACCGACTTTTACTTTGTCGGGAATGAAGATGGGCTGTTTGCCAATTCGGCTCATGGTTAAGGGAAGTTACCAAACGTTGCAGATCAATTCGCCACCGGCCTTGTTGCGGCGGCAGTCGGCGTCCTTCATGAGGCCTTTCGACGTAGAAACGATAGCAATTCCAAGCCCGTTGAGGACGCGTGGAATCTCGCTATAAGATGAATAAATCCGACGACCCGGACTAGATGTGCGGTTTATCGCCGTGATAGCCGGGGCGCCGTCGACATATTTCATTTTAACGACTAGGGTTTTATGCCCTTGAATATCTATACCTTCAGAAAAATCCGATACGTATCCCTCAGCTTTCAAGATCGATGCGATACTCGCTTTGAGCTTGGAATGCGGAGATACACAGTCACTGAGCCTCGCTCGGCTGGCGTTGCGCAATCGTGTGGTGAAGTCGCTAATTGGGTCGGTCATGTTTGGATGTAGGTTGGTCTCCTTCGGGTCATATCCAACGCGCAAATGCCGCGTATACTCCCGTCGGGATTAAAATAAACTACCAAGAGGACTTGGTTACGCCAGGTATTTTGCCCGCAAGCGCTAACTCGCGGAACTGAATACGTGAGACGCCGAACTTGCGGATAAAAGCACGGGGACGACCACTCATCGAGCAGCGGTTCTTGACGCGCACAGCTGAGGAATTGCGCGGCATCTTTTGAAGTTTCTTGGACGCAGCAAAAAACTCGTCGTCGGTTGTTCCGGGACTCTTTAGAATAGCCTTCAGCTCTGCGCGCTGGACAGCGTGCTTGGTGACGAGGCTGATGCGCTTCTTGTTGCGCTCGATGGCGGATGTCTTGGGCATGGCTTTAGTTGATTAGGCGGCGGCCGCAGGTTTCGCTTCAATACGGCGGAAAGGCATACCGAGCAATTTAAGCAATTCTCGACCCTCGTCGTCGGTGGTCGCGGTGGTAACAATCGTGAGATCAAGCCCCATGGTCTTCTTAACGTTCTCGACAGTAATCTCGGGGAAAATGGTGAAATCCGTCACACCAAAATTATAATTCCCTTGGCCGTCGAGTTTAGAAGAGACGCCTCGAAAATCGCGAATGCTCGGAAGGGCGACAGAAAGCAAACGATAGAGAAACTCCCACATAGCGCTACCACGCAGAGTGACACGACAACCCACAACCTGACCTTCGCGAAGTTTAAAATTTGAAATCGCCTTCCTTGACTTGGTAAGGACCGGCTTTTGGCCCGCAATGGCCCCGAGATCGCGCTGAATATCAGCGATCTGGTTCTTGTCGGCCTCCGCGTCAATTCCGGTGTTCAGACTAACCTTCACGATCTTAGGCACCTGATGCTTATTGGCATAGCCGCGAGTCTTCATCATCTCTGGAAAGACATGATCGAGATAGATTTTCTTTAGTGCAGGAACTTTACTCATTGTAATAATAGCCGGAATTCAGAATCACCGGCTTAGAATGGTGATTGCGTTGGAAAAAGGGTCACACAGTCAATTTTGAGAACAAGATAGCAAGCGCGTAAATGCCTCAAACGGAAGGCGCGGTCGCCTTCTTACGTTTACTAACGTCGAATGCCGCTTTGAGCATAAGATTTGAGACATGCACTGTGCCCTCACGCTCGACGATCGCACCCTGGGGGTGCTCAGAGGACTTTTTTAAATGCCGTTTCACCATGGCAACACCTTCAACTCGTGCTCGCTGGCTTGAAACGACGACCTCAAGGACCTTACCGTCTTTACCCTTGTGGGAACCGGCAATTACAACGACTTGATCGTTCCGTTTAATGTGAAATTTTTGGGCCATAATCAAAGAACCTCCGGAGCAAGAGAGATAATCTTCATGAAGTTTTTCGCGCGAAGTTCACGTGCGACAGGGCCGAATATGCGCGTGCCCTTAGGATTGTTCGCAGCGTCTATAATTACTATAGCATTGCTATCAAAGCGCAAGTAACTGCCATCAGCACGGCGCACCGGTGCCCTAGTGCGAACGACAACGGCCTTTGCTACTTCACCTTTCTTTACAGTGGCTTCCGTAGCGCTTGATTTGATGTGAACGGTGATCACATCGCCAACTGAGGCCGTCGACGTGATTTGACCTTTCTTGCTAATCATAGCGGCCTTACGCGCACCGGTATTATCGGCAACTTCGAGGATAGAACGGAGTTGAATCATAGAATCTCCTTAAAATAAATTTTTGCCGTAAGATCACACAGAACTTACAACCTGCTTGTTCGTGACTATTTTGGTCGGAACTTGAGCCGCTACGTCGTTTTCGGTTACCGCAACCGCGTCGGTGGTGACCGCGCGCTCAACTATGCGTGTGATGCGCCAACGTTTCAGACGGCTAAGGGGACGAGTCTCCATAATCTCAACCTTATCGCCGACCTTAGACTCGTTTTTTTCGTCGTGGACGTGCACGACAGTCTTTCTGTTGATTACCTTATGGTAAAGAGGGTGCGGAGTCTTATACGGGATGGTGACCTTGATGGACTTATCGCCGGACCGTTTGGTAACAAAACCTACAATGGTCTTGCGCGTATTGCGGGAATCTGAGGAGACGGAGGACATGGCTTTGGTGCGATTGATAGCAAGGGCTCGTTAAGCGGCCACTGTGGATATTTTCTTTTTAGAAGTAAGCACAGTTTCGAGACGCGCTATATCTTTCCGATAAGAACGTAGTAAATGCGGTTTCTCCAATTGGCCCGTTTGCTTGCGAAGACGGAGCTGGAGTAGTTGTTCGCGGGTTTCACGAAGTTTCGTCGTGATCTCACTAAAGGAGAGGGCGTTTATTTCTTTGGCGTTCATAGCGAGATAGATTTTAGCAGCTGTTGGCTTAGGCCGTCGCGCCATCGCGAGCGATGAATCGGCAGTGAAAAGGCAACTTAGCGTCGGCAAGGCGGAATGCCTCCTTCGCAATAGTTATGGAAACACCGGCCAATTCAAAAAGAACCGCACCAGGCTTGATGACGGCGACGTAAAACTCTACGGGGCCTTTTCCCTGCCCCATACGAGTTTCCTGAGGTTTCTTAGTCACGGGCTTATGGGGGAAGACGCGGATCCAAAGTTTACCTTTCCTTTTGAGATGACGCGAGATGGTGACTCGGGCAGCTTCGATCTGTTGTCCGGTCATGGGACCGCGAGTTAGCGATTGTAGGCCGAATTCACCGAAGGCGATCGTGTTGCCGCGCTTGGCATTGCCAGCGCGGGATCCTTTCATCGTCTTACGGTATTTAGTGCGGGCGGGAGCTAGAGCCATGGGAGTTTCCTTCTAGGTGACTTCGTGGATGATGAGACGCTTAGGTCGCGGGATCTTCTTTTTTACAGATCCAGCATTTAACGCCAATTTTGCCGTAAAGTGTTAAAGCTTCAGAGAAGCCATAATCGATATTTTCCCGAAGGGTATGCAAAGGCACACGGCCTTTGCGCTGCCATTCACGCCTCGCTATGTCTGTGCCGCCGAGTCTACCTGAGCATTGGATTCGGATTCCCTCGGCACCAAGAGCCATCGCCATTTCGACAGCCTTCTTCATCGCCCGGCGAAACGCGATGCGACGTTCAAGTTGCAGAGCAACGTTCTCGGCCACCAATTGAGCTTCGATTTCAGGCTTTTTCACCTCTTGAATGTCCAAAAGAATATCTTTTCCCGTAAGTTTCGCGAGATCTGCCTTGATATTCTCAACTTCTGCGCCCTTTCGCCCAATCACAATTCCAGGACGCGCGGTGTAGATTTTCACGCGAACCCTGTTAGATGCCCGCTCAATGAAAATACGAGGAACCGAAGCCTGCTTGAGTTTAACCATCAGTGAATCACGGATCAATTGATCTTCAAGCAACAGCTTAGGAAACTCTTTCTTGGTAGCGAACCATCTCGACTGCCAGTTACGCCGAATGGCAAGACGGAAGCCGATTGGATTAGTTTTTTGGCCCATGGTGGTTAATTAATTGGAATTTCCGTCAGAAAGGACGATACGGATATGGGACATTTTCTTCCGACGCGGCATTGCTGTTCCGCGAGCTCCGGCCTTGAAGCGCTTGAGCACAGGACCGTTCTCAACGATCGCACTCTTAACAGAAAGGGAGTCGGCTGAGAGGTTATTGTTGTTCTCCGCATTAGCGATAGCGCTCTTGAGGGTCTTACGAATCAGTCCGGCAGACTTCCGAGGAATCAGTGCCAAATATTCGACGGCTTCGGTAGCCTTTCGACCTTGAATTGTGCGTGCTACTTCGCGCACCTTCTTCGGTGACATTCTGGCGTAGCGTGTTAGGGCTTGGACTTCCATGTTGGTTGTTAAGATTCCGGTTTTTCAACCGGCGGTAGCGTTAGAGTTTGTGCTCCAAACTACCTTTTGGGTTCGTTATGGTAACTTAAACTTAGAGAATTTTGATTTCAATATGATCCCCGACAGAAAGTGACCGCCCAGGACTGAGGCCCACGATTAGCGCAGCGGAGTAGCTTGATCGGAGTTCAACCAACATCACGCTACCGACATACACGGATTCACGTGAAACAACGCAGATCATTCCGGGACGCAGGCCCGAGCTGAACCCAGAGTTCAAAACCACAAGGTCCGCGGTCCGCGAATTCTGAATTGCTACCACTTCGGTCGGTCCGAAGTCGGACGCAGCAAATGAGCTCGGGGCAAGAGTCAACATCGCGCCGATCAAAAGCATGCAGATCTTTGGAGCTGAAGTTCGCATCAAAAAGGTCAGTGTTAAATTTCTTTACGTGTCATGCCGCCGTGCGACTTGAAAATACGCGTTGGAGCAAATTCACCGAGCTTATGACCAACCATATTCTCGGTAACGTAAACAGCCGTGAATATTTTGCCGTTGTGAACGCTAAACGTGTGGCCGATGAAATCAGGCGTTATCGTCGAGCGGCGGGACCAAGTTTGGATCGGCTTCTTGGCGCCGGCCTTTACAGCCTTCTCGATCTTCTCGAGGAGGTGATAGTCGACAAAGAAACCTTTTTTGATGGAACGTGCCATGGTGCGAAAAAGCTAGGGTTATATACTATCGGCCACGCGGCTTCCGGCCGTTGTGGTGAACGATGATCATGCTGTTCGATTGCTTGGAGCGCCGACGGGTTGGGAAGCCCTTCGCAAGTTGGCCCCACGGGGACACGAGCTGTTGACGACCGCCGCCGCCCTTGGACTTGCCTTGTCCACCTCCGTTTGGATGGTCGACAGGGTTCATAGCCATGCCTCTCACGTGCGGCCTGCGCCCTAACCAGCGACTACGGCCGGCCTTACCGAGCGATTGTTTATTGTGGTCGCCGTTACCGACTTCACCGATCGTCGCCCGGCACTTCGCATTGACAACGCGGAGTTCACCAGAGGGCATCTTGAGTTGAGCAACGCCATTCTCAACCGCAACAAGCTCCAAAGCGGTTCCAGCAGATCGGGCGATCTTGGCACCTCGATTGGGCACAAGCTCTACACAATGAAGCCGGGTGGAAGGCGGAATCAGCTCAAGGGGGAAATTGTTGCCAACATTAAAGTCGTTGGTCGTCGCTTTATTTGATGCGAAAATCGAATCGCCAACTTTTAGCCCGTTTGGAGCAAGAATATATCGTTTATCGCCATTCGTGTAGGCAATAAGCGCGATGTTCGAAGTGCGATTCGGATCGTATTCGAGAGCCTGGACCCGGGCCGGCATATCAAGCACATCGCGCTTGAAATCAATCACGCGGAAAAGCTGCTTGTGACCACCCCCGCGATGGCGTGATGTAACGCGACCATATACATTACGGCCGCCGGTCTTTTTGTTTGGCTCGGTCAAGCTGCGTTGCGGACGCTCTTTTGACAGACCCTCTCGCTTGTTCAGCGAGGTAAACCTGCCCGAGGGCGTTAAAGGACGGAAAGAGTGGATAGCCATGATGGTATAAAGATTCGGGGCGTTGATTAGACGAGCTCGATCTTGTCGCCGGACTTCAGGGTAACGATAGCTTTTTTAAAATCTGAGGTTACGCTCGGCTGACCTTGGCGGCTCTTCTTGTTCTTGCCTCGGTAGTTCTGGACATTTACGCGGCGGACGGTGACTTTGAACGTCTCTTCTACAGCGAGCGCTATTGCGTGCTTATTGGCGCTAGGGTAAACTTCAAAAGTATATTGGCCCAAGGTTGCCGAAAGCTTATTGGCTTTTTCGGTAAGCAAGACGGTTTTCAGGACATTATGAGCGTTCATCAGTTCTTCCCTCCATTGATGCGGGCGATTATGGTATCAAGTGCCTTTAAACTGACGATGATCTTCTTATACTTCGCTAGATCTACCGGGTTTAGCTTCGCGGCATCTTGGAGATAAACTCGCTCAATATTACGAGCGGCACGGGCCGTAACGGCAGCGAATGGAGAATCAACAAGGAGAATCTTTCCAGATGGCGCGATACGGCCGACGATCTGATTTACTCCTTTGGTCTTTCCACTTTCCGAGATGAACTGCTCGATCACCGCGATTTCTCCAGAGGAAGCACGGTCAAAAAGCGCCCTGCTGAAAGCCAATGCCTTAACCTTAGAATTGATCTTTTTTGAGTAGTCGCGCGGCTTGGGCCCAAAAACCACTCCTCCGCCAACCCAAAGGGGCGAGCGGGTTGAACCGGCACGGGCACGACCGGTTCCCTTCTGCCGCCATGGCTTCTTCCCGCCGCCGCGGACTTCTCCACGAGTTTTCGTAGAATGCGTTCCTTGACGATTGTTCGCGTTGATCGCGACAATAACGTCCTTAAGCGCTTGAAGGCCTTTGTCGCCATCAAAGCTCGGTAAACCAACGAACTCTTGTTCGCGGCTAGTGGTGCCATCTGGGCTAAAAACGGTGAGTTTCATGAGGGATGCTCCAAATTACTTCGCTGCCTTTGACTGACCTTTGATGGCGGTTCGAACAATAATATCGTCACCGTTAGCTCCCGGAATTGCTCCCTTTACCAACATTAGATTCTGCTCGGTGATAATCTTTACAACGCGCAAATTCTGCACCGTGCGGGCCTCGCTTCCCATGTGGCCGGGCATCGCTTGATTCTTCCAGACCCGGCCAGGGGTCTGCCGCATGCCGATGGAACCAATTCGCCGGTGGAACATTGAACCGTGGGAGGCGGGGCCGCCGGCCACACGGAAACGCTTCACGACGCCTTGGAAACCTTTGCCCTTGGTGATTCCGCTGACGTCGACGAGTTGTCCCTCGGTGAAGGCAGCGACCGTAACCACGTCTCCAACTTTGAGAGTGGGTGCGGAGGCCGAACGAACTTCACTGAGCACGCGCGGGGCAATCTCAAGTCCGGCTTTCTTGGCGTGGCCTTGTTCGCCACCCGCCGTGTTTTTCGGCTTCTTGGAGGAGAAGCCAATTTGAACTGCGTTGTAGCCGTCTTTCTCAACGGTTTTGACTTGGACCACTGGACAAG
>Ga0105049_10003400_pt1 | contig 18802 bp, 19 predicted proteins | sample MAT06_FD_78087 | JGI IMG/M metagenome (GOLD analysis project Ga0105049, IMG submission 78087) | Freshwater microbial communities from Lake Fryxell liftoff mats and glacier meltwater in Antarctica - MAT-06 | ecosystem: Environmental > Aquatic > Freshwater > Ice > Liftoff microbial mat | place...
GATCCCGATGCCGTGCTCGCCCGACAGCGTGCCGCCGAGGGCGATCGCGTGCGCGAACACCTGCTCCGCCGCGGCCCACATCTTCTTGCGCACCGCCGGATCCGCCGGGTCGTCGTTCGAGAGCAGATTGCAGTGGAGGTTGCCGTCGCCGGCGTGGCCGAACACGGCGGTCGCGATGCCGGTCTCCGCCGACACCTTGTCGATCTGCGACAGCATCTCGACGATGCGACCGCGCGGCACGCAGATGTCCTCGTTGACCTTGATCTTCCACGCCGCCTTGAGCGCGGGCGAGATCAGGCGACGCGCTTCCCACAGCGCGCGGCGATCCGCGGCCTCGGTGGCGGCGAGCACGTCGAGCGCGCCGAGCTCGTCGCAGCGCATGCCGATCTTCTCCATCATCAGCGCCATCGTGTCGGCGTCACCATCGACCTCGAGCAGTACGATCGCGCCGGCGTTGTCGGGGAACCGGTAGCGACTCTTCGGGCGCACGTGATCGATCGAGTTCTTGTCGGCGATCTCGAGCACGCGTGGCCGTAACCCGTCGCGCAACAGGCCGGTGATCGCGGCACCGGCGGCGGCGGAGTCCTTGAAGATGCCGAGCACGGTGGCGGCCGCAGGTGGCTTCGGCAGCAGCTTGACGGTGAGCTCGGTGAACACCCCGAACGTGCCCTCGGTGCCGACGAAGCCAGCGACCAGGTCGTATCCCGTGACGCCCTTCGCTGTTCGCCGCCCGCACTTGAGCAGCTCACCGCCCATCAGCGCGACCTGCAGCCCGAGGATGTACTCGCGCGTGACGCCGTACTTGAATGCGCGGGGGCCGCCGGCGTTGGTGGCCGCATTGCCGCCGATCGAGCAATACTCGAGCGACGCCGGATCCGGCGGATAGAACATGCCCTCCGCTTCGACGACGGTCTGGAGCTCGCCGGTGATCACGCCGGGCTCGACGATGGCGATCAGATCGCCGGCGTCGACTTCCTTGATCCGTTTCATCCGCTCGGTCGAGAGCACGACGCCGCCGGCGATCGGCAGGCACCCGCCGCACATGCCGCTGCCGGCACCGCGTGGCGTGACCGGGACCTTGTGCTCGAGACACAGACGGAGCACGACGGAGGCTTGCTCTGCCGACTCGACCAGCACCGCACATTCCGGAGCATAGAACTCCGGCAGCGGACTCTCGTCGCGACCATACGTCTCGAGGTTCTCGTGGCCGGGGCCGATGACGGCTTCGCGGCCGAGCTCGCGCTCGAGAATCGCGGCGATGTTCACGATCGAGCCTGGGTTAGATCAAACCGAGAACGAAGAGCCACAACCGCACGTCGACTTGACGTTGGGGTTGTTGAACTTGAACCCGGCACCCTGCAGGCCCTCGACGTAGTCGACCTCGGTGCCGACCAGGTACATCAGGCTCATCTCGTCGACGACGACCTTGACGCCCTGGATCTCGCAGATCCGATCGACCCCGGTGGCCTCGTCAAAGTAGAGATCGTACGAGAAGCCAGCACAGCCACCACCGACGACGCGCAGGCGCAACGCCATGTGCGGTTCGATCGCTTCGGTGCTGCGGATCTCGTTGACCTTCGTCGCCGCGCCCGACGTGATCAGCACCATGGACTCCGGGCTGCTGACGTTTTCGAACGGTGCGGAAGAGCTCGTTGCAGTAGCAAGTTCAGTCATTTGCGTCTCCAGGACAGACACCTTACCCTCACGTGAGGGTCATGGCAATCTCTCGCCGTGCCTACGTACGACGTACTGATCCGAGACCTGCGGGCAACCGCACCAGAAATCGACGCGGCTGCGTTGGCCATGGAGATGAGCTCGCATCCTCTCGCGTTGATCGACGTCCGCGAGGCCGACGAGCACGCGCAGGGGACGATCCCTTGCACCGTCCACATCCCGCGCGGCTTCCTCGAGATGCGGATCGAGCGCGCGGTGCCGGATCGTACGTCACCAATAATCGTGTATTGCCAGAGCGGAACGCGCTCGATCTTCGCGCTGCGAACGCTGGTCGAGCTCGGCTACACCAAGGTGCGCTCGCTCTCCGGCGGCTTCACCGGCTGGAAGAGTGCGGGGCTCAGCTGGGAAACGCCGACGACGCTTTCTGGCGACCAGCTGGCGCGGTACTCGCGGCACACGTTGATCCCGGAGGTCGGGGTCAAGGGGCAGCTCCAGCTGCTCAAGGCGAAGGTGCTGTGCATCGGCGCCGGTGGGCTCGGCTCGCCGTCGAGCATGTACCTCGCCGCCGCGGGCATCGGCACGCTCGGCATGATCGACGACGATGTGGTCGATGCCTCGAACCTGCAGCGCCAGATCCTGCACGGCACCGATCGCGTGGGGATGTCGAAGGTCGACAGCGCCGAGCAGACGCTCAAGGGGCTCAACCCCGACGTGCGCGTCGAGAAGCACCGCACGCGGATCAACGCGTCGAACGCGCTCGAGCTGATCGCGCCGTACGACGTCGTGATCGACGGCGCCGACAACTTCGCGACGAGATATCTCGTCAACGACAGCGCACTCAAGCTTGGCAAGCCGGTGGTGCACGCGTCGATCTTCCGGTTCGAGGGCCAGATCACCGTGTTCCGCGGCAACGGCTCGCCCTGCTATCGCTGCCTGTATCCCTCGCCACCGCCCGCAGAAGAAGCGCCGTCGTGCGCGGAGGCCGGCGTGCTCGGCGTGCTGCCGGGGATCATGGGCGTGCTGCAGGCGACCGAGGCGATCAAGATCGTCCTCGGTCTCGGCACCACATTGGCAGGACGCCTAATCGTCTACGACGCGCTCGCGACCAAGTTCCGCGAGCTCAAGCTCCGCCGCGATCCGAAGTGTCCGACCTGCGGGGATGGCGTCGATCGTGCGGCGATTCCGCTGATCGACTACGAGCAGTTCTGCGCGTCGCCCATGCGCTAGATTGCCGAGCCGGTTGGTCGGTTGTTCCATAGCGTCCTCCTCGACAGCCGTAGGTCGACCACTTCCCAGGGCAGGTCACAGAACCCCAGCTGCTATGATCGCCTGCTTGATCGCCGCAGGCCAATCGATCGGCAACTACCGCATCCTGTCGAAGCTCGGCACCGGTGGGATGGGTGTGGTGTATCTCGCGGAGCATCCGCTGATCGGCAAGCGCGTCGCGCTCAAGGTCATCCACCGCGAGCTCGCGAGCAATCGCGAGGTGGTGATGCGGTTCTTCCAGGAGGCGCGCTCGGTCAACCAGATCGGTAGCCCGCACATCGTCGAGATCCACGACTTCGGCCAGACGCCCGACGGCGACCACTTCTACATCATGGAGTACCTCGAGGGCGCGACGCTGGCGTCCCAGCTCGCGAAGTACGTCGCGCTCGACGTCATGCGCTCGCTACACATTGGCGCGCAGATCGCCGCCGCGCTCGACGCCGCGCACGCATCGGGGATCATCCATCGCGACCTCAAGCCCGACAACATCATGTTGATCAAGCGGCTCGGCGATCCGGACTTCGTCAAGGTGCTCGACTTCGGGCTCGCGAAGGTGTTCGCAGCCGGGGCGTCGTCGATCAAGACCGCGGCGGGTGTGTTGCTCGGCACGCCGCAGTACATGTCGCCCGAGGCCTGCGAGAGCAAGGTCGCGGTCGATCACCGCACCGACGTCTACGCGCTCGGGGTCCTGTTGTTCCAGATGTCGACGGGCGTGCTGCCGTTCGACGGCGAGTCGATGGGCGAGGTGCTGGTCAAGCAGGTGACCGCGTTGCCGCCGGCGCCGCGTGGGCTCAACCCGAGCATCCCGCCGAGCGTCGAGCAGATCCTGCTGCGCTGCCTCGCGAAGCCCGTCGGGGCCCGGTTTCAGAGCATGCACGAGCTCCGCGCCGCGCTCCTCGATCCCGAGGCGTACCTGAGGAGCGCGCCGCCGATCGCACCCGCACGCTCGGTCGGACCCGGCGAAGCGAAGGTCGATGCGAAGACCGTGATGGCGCACGCCGCGATGCTGCAGGCGCAGAAGGAAGCCGCGCAGCAACGCACGCGGATGATGGCGGATGCGATCATGTTACCGGGGCTCGCACCGCCAAAAATACCGACGAACAACACGATGCGGATCGGAACGCCGTACGGGTACACATCGCGACCGTCGCGCGCCAGCATGTCCTTGATCCTGGCGCTGGGCTTGATCCTCGGGCTCGCCGGCGGGGTGTTCGCCCTGGTGTGGTCACGCGACGATCCACCGCCACCCGACAGCGCGGTCGCGGTCGTCAGCGGCTCTGGATCGGGATCGAGCGTGGGTTCGGGAAGTGCGGGCAGTGGATCCGACGAGGGTCCGGGATCCAGCGGCCCGATCATCATCAAGCTGGTCCTCGAGAGCACGCCGACCGGTGCGATTGTCTATGACGATGCGGGCACGCTGCTCGGAAACACCCGGCTCGAGCTCGGCTGGCCGGCGACCAGTGCGCTGGTGACGTTCGAGCTGCGGCTCGCCGGCTACAAGACCAAGCGCAAGCAGGTCGTGGTCGACGGCGAGATGACGGTCGGAGTCGCCCTCGAGCGAGCGCAACCGGCGGGGCGGGGCGGGGGGAAGCCGGGCCAGGCGACAAATCAACCCACCGGGTCCGGGTTGATGCGGCCGGAATAGCTATGGCGGCCCGGGAGCGCGGGCTATGCTGCGCGCATGCTCGTCGCGGTGATCGCCGGTCTGACGATCGCGATCATCGTCGCGGTCGTCGCGATGCGTGCCGCGAAGCAGGAGGCCTCTCACCACGCGCGCGAGCTCGTCGCGACCGCGAAAGGCGAGGCCGCCGCGGCGATCAAAACAGCGGAGCTCGAGGCAGCCGCGAAGCGAACCGCCCTCGAGACCGAAGCGCGGTCCGAGGCACTTGCCGCGCGCACCGAAGGCGACGAGACGCTCGCGAAGCGCGAGCAGACGGCCGATCGCCGCGAGGAGGCGCTGTCGCGCGTGCAAGCCGATGTCCTCGCGCAGCACGACACCATCGATCAGCGCGCCGAGCAAATCGAGGTTGATCAGCGAGATGTCCAGTCACGGCGCGATCGTGCGAGCGGCGTCGAGCGCGATGCGAAGGGCAAGCTCGACTCGGCGCGTGGCGAGCTCGCGAGGCGGGCCGGCTTGGATGTCCAGGAGCTGATGCAATCGATCGGGCAGAGCCTGCTCGAGACCGCGCGTGCAAAGGCCGGCGCGGCGCTGCGTTCGGTGGATCAGCAGGCGGCAGATCCCGCGCATGATCGCGAGGCCAAGCGCGTGATGGAGATCGCTGGCGCTCGCTATCACCATCACTACCTCACCGAGCGCGCGATCAACAACCTGCGGATCGGTCCCGACCTGGTCGCGATGCTGCTCGATCGCGAGGCCGCGATGCACGGCGCGCTACAGCGCGTGGGCGGTGTCCAGCTGCTCGTCAACGACGACAAGAATGCGATCCGGCTCGACGGGCTCGACGGTGTCGGCAAGGAGATGATCCGCCGCGCGATCGGTCGGCTGATCAAGAAGCCCGAGACCATCGACGACGCTCGCAAGGATCCCGAGGCGTGGGCGACGAAGGCGCGCGAGCACCTCAACCAGGAGATCCGCGCTCTCGGCAAGCGCGCGTTTCAGACGCTCGATTGCCAGAAGCCACATCCCGAGATCGTCGAGCTGGTCGGCGCGCTCAACTTCCGCACCAGCTACACGCAGAACCAGTGGTGGCATGCCGTCGAAGCCGCGTACCTCGCCGGCATGATGGCCGCCGAGCTCGGGCTCGACGAGAAGCTCGCGCGGCGGGCGACGTTGATGCACGACATCGGCAAGGCGCTGACGCACAAGATCGAGGGCTCGCACGCGGTGATCGGCGCTGATATCGCGCGTCGGCTCGGCGAGAACGAGCTGGTCGCCAACGCGATCGGCGCGCACCACGCCGACGAGCCGTGCAACTCCGTCTACGCGTACCTGGTCGCCGCGTCCGATGCGATGAGCGGCGCACGACCGGGCGCGCGCCGAGAGCTTGCCGAAGGGTTTACCGCGAAGGTCGAGGACCTCGAGCGGATCGGGATGTCTCGCCGGGGCGTCGTCGATGCACACGCAGTGCACGGCGGTCGCGAGCTGCGCGTCTACGTGCGCGAGCGAGAGGTCGACGATCTCGGCGTCGTCGAGCTGTCGACCGACATCGCGAATCAGATCGCTGAAGAGATGACGTTCCCCGGACAGATCAAGGTGACCGTGATCCGCGCGTTCGAAGCGTCCTCGACCGCGAGCTGATCGGGCGGACGAGACCGCGTGCGCGTGTCGCCACGCACACGACGAGCACCGAGACACCAACACCGAAGCTCACCGTCGGATGCGATACGAGCTCGTCGCCGAGGTCCACAACCTGACCGCGTCACAGGCAGACCAGTGACGACCGGCAGGCCCCGGGCAACCAGAACGGAAATGCTCGGGTCGGTACGGTTCGTTCGTAGCCGGAGCGGTCCAAGCACCGCGCGTGATCGCTCAGTGTTGACATCGTGATCGCGTCTCACCTCGAGACGCGTTCGCGGTGTGCCCAGGCAAGACGTGACGGCGTCTTGCCTGGCCTTGTTTCGGGCACGAGCAGTGCAACTTCGTCGACTCGTGCCGAACCACGAAGACCAGGATCCAGGAAAGCCGCGGCCGGTTCGCCAGCCGCGTCATCGTCACACGACCGATCGCGAGGGCGCCGAGGCCGAGCCGTGGTCGCACTTGAAGGATGCCGACCGCGATCGCCATCGTCACGTTTGCTGATGTGAGCGGCTGGACCGTAGACCCAGCCCAACAGGCCCAGCATCGCCGCTCGCCGTCATGAGGTGCAGCGTCTTCAAATTTCACCGCCCCAAGGCGCCGAATCCGTCCCGAGAGTCGAGAACGCGGTGGTTTCACGACCGCCGTCCCGAAGCCTTCTGACGTTGAAAATCGCGTTGTCGCCCTCCGATGACCGTCCGGGCGCCGTCGGCCAATCCCTGACCAGCCTGGGTCCTGGACCGAGCTGCCTGGCCCAGGACCCAGGCTCATCCCGCCGTTGTCTGGGGAAACTCCTATTACCGCGAGCGCTTGCGTCGCGATGGAAGCCATCGATCCACGATCACCCAACCACACGTAAAGGTCAGGGTTGTACTTGACGATCGATCTTCCAGCCGGCATAGTGCCGTCATTCACACGGAACCTTACGTATGCGTGAGGTTTGATGTCATGGAGAATGGAAACCCACATAACCCGAAGCTGATGCGGGTCGGAGAGCTCGCCCGGGCGGTCGGCAAGACCGTCCGTGCGATGCACCTCTACGAAGAGCTCGGTCTGCTCGAGCCCCGCACCCGGTCGGAGGGCGGCTTCCGGCTCTATGGCCCGGAGGCGGTCGACCGTATCCAGTGGATCGTCAAGCTGCAGGCGATCGGGTTCACGCTCGCCGAGATCCAGGGCTTCGTGCAGGACTTCCAGCAGGCGGGCTCGGGTCGCGAGGCCACCACGCGTGTGCGTGCATTGTTCACGGAGAAGCAGACCCAGATCGGCCAGCAGATCATGCAGCTGCAGGTGATCGAGAACGACCTGGTCGAGGCGCTCGCCTATCTCGATTCTTGCCAGAGCTGCACCGACGATTACGCACCCACCGCGTGTGGCGATTGCGATCACCACGGACATCACAAGGGCGAAGCACCACCGTTGTTCGCGGGATTGTCGCGTCGCGAAGACGGCGAGCGTGACAAGCCCTTCGATGTCTCGGTGACCGTGCTCCGTACGATGCGAGAAGGAAATAACTGATGGCGACTGCCGAGAAGCTCACGATCCCCGTTCGCGAAGGCGTCACGTTGCCCATCTTCATGGACAACCACTCGACGTCGGCGGTCGACCCGCGCGTTGTCCACGCGATGCTGCCGTACTTCACGCAGCACTTCGGCAATGCGGCGAGCCGCAATCACTCGTTCGGCTGGACGGCGGAAGCCGCGGTCGAGCATGCGCGCACGCAGATCGCCACGCTGCTCGGCGGTGATGGCAAGGAGATCGTCCTGACGTCCGGCGCGACCGAGTCGAACAACCTCGCGCTCAAAGGCGCGGCGTCGTTCCTCAAGAAGCAGGGCAATCACATCATCACCGTGGAGACCGAGCACAAGAGCGTGCTCGACACCTGCAAGCGCCTGCAGCGTGAGGGGTTCGAGGTCACCTATCTGCGTCCGGCGAAGGACGGGCTGGTGACTCCCGAGCAAGTCGTCCTGGCGATGACCGACAAGACGATCGTCGTGTCGATCATGTGGGCGAACAACGAGATCGGCGTGGTCCAGCCGATCGAGGCGATCGGCGCGGCGATCAAGCAGCGCAACCCGAAGTGCCTGTTCCACACCGATGCCGTGCAGGCGTTCGGCAAGATTCCGATCGATGTCGAGAAGGCCAAGGTCGATCTCGCTGCGGTCACCGCACACAAGGTTTACGGCCCGAAGGGCGTCGGTGCGCTGTGGGTGCGCCGCAAGCCGCGCGTTCGCATCGATCCGATCATCGACGGCGGCGGTCACGAGCGCGGCATGCGCTCGGGCACGCTCGCGGTGCCCATGATCGTCGGCTTCGGCAAGGCTGCCGAGCTCGCCAACGAAGAGATGGCCGACGAGGCGATCCGCCTGCGCAGCATGCGCGAGCGGCTGCACCGCGGCATCACCGCGAAGCTCACCGAAACCTACGTGAATGGCTCGATGGAGCACCGGCTCCCCGGCAACCTCAACATCTCGTTCGCGTTCGTCGAGGGTGAGAGCCTGCTGATGGCGCTGAAGGATGTCGCGGTGTCGTCGGGCTCCGCCTGTACCTCGGCTTCCCTCGAGCCGAGCTACGTGTTGCGTGCACTCGGCGTCGGCGACGAGCTGGCCCACACGTCGATCCGGTTCGGGCTCGGTCGGTTCAACACCGATGCCGAGGTCGATTACGTGATCGACATCGTCGCGAAGAGCGTCGAGCGACTTCGCTCACTGTCGCCCCTCTGGGAAATGCATCAAGACGGGATCGACATCAACTCGATCCAGTGGACTCCGCACTGAAGCTGTCGAACCAGGTTCGACTGAGAGAGAGAGAATCATGGCGTATTCAGACAAGGTCATCGACCACTACGAGAACCCCCGCAATGTTGGCACCTTCAAGACGGAAGGAGTGTCGACGGACGAGGTCGGGATGGGCTTGGTCGGCGCACCGGCGTGCGGCGATGTCATGCGTCTCGAGATCCGCGTCAAGGATGGCCTGATCGCGGACGCCAAGTTCAAGACCTTCGGCTGCGGCTCGGCGATCGCATCGAGCTCGCTGGCGACCGAGATGATCAAGGGCATGACGCTTGATCAAGCGGCGAAGATCTCGAATACCCAGATCGTCGAGGAGCTCAACCTTCCCCCGGTCAAGATCCACTGCTCGGTGCTCGCCGAGGATGCGATCAAGGCGGCGATCGAGGACTACAAGAAGAAGCACGCGAAGTGATGACCATGTCGGACGCTGCCACCAACCCGACCCCTCCTCCTGCCGTTCGCGCGATCGGCAAGAAGGAGATCGAGATCACCACGACTGCGGCCGAGGAGATCGCGAAGCAGCGCGCGAAGCGGAACACGCCGGATTCGATGATCCGGGTCGGCGTGCGCGGCGGTGGCTGCACCGGCTTCACGTACGTGTTCGAGTGGTCGGAGCAGATCCGTCCCACCGACAAGACGTTCTCGGCGCACGGCGTCTCGATCGTCGTCGACCCGAAGAGCCTGGTCTATCTCGGCGGCATGCAGCTCGACTTCGTGCGCGGGATGATGGGTCACGGGTTCAAGTTCAACAACCCGAACGCAAAGGGCGCGTGCGGCTGTGGTGAGTCCGTCAACTTCTGAAGCCAAGCGGGTGTCCGCCGGAGCACCCGATGCGTTCGGGCTGCTCGGGCTCGAGCCGTGCTATGCCATCGATGCCGACACCCTCGAGAAGGCGTTCTTCGAGCGGGCGAAACAGCTGCACCCCGATCGGTTCGCGCAAGCGCCGGTCGCGGAGCGTGTCGCGGCGCTGTCGAAGTCGCGCGCGCTGAACGACGCGTACCAGCTGCTGAAGAAGCCGGCCCCGCGCGCGGAATATTTGCTCGCACGCTATGGCATCGTGATCGGTGACAATGAGCGCATCGACCCGGCGCTGATAATGGAGCTGCTCGAGGAGCGCGAGGAGCTCGCCGAGGCACGGCATGCCGGCAAGCTCGTCCTCGTCGAGAAGCTGCAGGCGAGCATGAAGGCACGCCGCAAGGCCGCATTCGAGCGCATCGGTGTGCTGTTTGCGGCCGGTGAGCGAGGGGAGAACCTGGCTGCGATCAAGGCGCAGCTCATTCTGTTGCGCTACGTCGAGCGCTATCTCGAAGAGTGCGATAGCGCGCTCGACGAGGATTGAACCGCCATGTTGATGCAGATCGCAGAGCCCGGTCAGAGCACGACCAAGGAGGCCTGCAAGCAACGCGTGGTCGGCATCGACCTCGGCACCACGAATAGCCTCGTCGCATACGTCGCCGATTCGTCGCCAGCGGTGATCGAGGGCGAAGATGGCGCGCTGCTGCCGTCGGTCGTGCACTACGCGAAGGATGGCGTGGTCCTGGTCGGCAAGGCCGCGGAAGCCATGGCGCTCGAGTTTCCACGCGAGACCTTGACGTCGGTGAAGCGGCTGATCGGTCGCGGGTTAACTGACCTTGCCAGCATCCGCGGCATGCTGCCGTACGAGCTCGAGGGAGACGACCGCGCGGTCACCGTGAGGATCGAGGGCCGCTCGATCTCGCCGGTGGAAGTGTCGGCCGAGGTGCTGCGCGAGCTCAAGAAGCGCGCGGAAGCCTCGCTCGGTGGTCCAATCGAGGGGGCGGTGATCACCGTGCCGGCGTACTTCGACGATGCGCAGCGCCAGGCCACGCGTGATGCGGGTCGGCTCGCCGGGCTCGAGGTCATGCGCCTGCTCGCCGAGCCCACCGCCGCGGCAGTTGCCTACGGGCTCGATCGTGGCGCGGCCGGCAAGTACGCGGTCTACGACCTCGGCGGCGGCACGTTCGATATCTCGATCCTGAAGCTGGTCGACGGTGTGTTCGAGGTCAAGGCGACGGGCGGCGACTCCGCACTCGGCGGCGACGACCTCGATCGCGCGATCGCATCGGGCATCACCAATGGCGCCGTCGAGATCGCGCCGCGTGGCCTGGTCGCGCAGACGCTGCGCGAAGCGCGCCGGGTCAAGCACGCGCTCACCGACGCAGAAACCGTCGAGTTTTACCTGAACGTGGCGTCGCCCGCGCACGTGCGAGCCGAGGTCATAGGCGGATCGCCCGGCGTGACGATCGTCCACGAGCTGATCACGGCGAACGCCGATCGTATGCACACGATCTGCGGCGAGGTGATTGCATCGGCCGTCGGCAAGCTCAACTCCGATGCCACGACGTGCGTGCGGTGCATCGGTGCCGCCGGCGTGTTCGCGCGCACGATCACGCGCGCCGACCTCGCCGGATTCGCCGCGCCGCTGCTCGAGCGCACCGCGAAAGCTTGTCGTCGCGTGCTCAAGGATGCCGAGCTCGAGAAGACCGAGCTCGACGGCGTGATCCTCGTCGGTGGCTCGACGCGCTCGCCGGTCGTGCGGTCCTTCGTCGAGGGCTTGTTCGGTAAGCCGCCGCTGTCGGACCTCGATCCCGAGCAGGTGGTCGCGCTCGGCGCTGCGGTGCAGGCCGACGTGCTCGCCGGTGGCCAGCACAACGTGACCTTGCTCGATGTCATCCCGCTGTCGCTCGGGGTCGAGATGATGGGCGGCGTCGTCGAGAAGCTGATCCATCGCAACACCACGATCCCGGCGGGCGCGACACAGACCTTCACCACGTACGCGGACAACCAGACCGGCTTCGACATCCACGTCGTCCAGGGTGAGCGCGAGACGGTCGACACGTGTCGCTCGCTCGCGCGGTTCACACTGCGCGGCTTGCCCCCGTTGATCGCGGGCATGCTGCGCATCGAGATCACGTTCCTGATCGATGCCGACGGCCTGCTCAAGGTGATGGCGAAGGAGCTGACCACCGGCATGTCGGCCGAGGTCGAGGTCAAGCCGTCGTACGGGCTGTCGGATGAAGAGGTCGAGCGGATGCTGATCGAATCGTTCGACCACGCCGAGGACGATCTCGCGAAGCGCAACCTCGTCGTCGAGCGGGTCGAGGCCAACCGGATCCTGCAAGCGACGCGCGGCGCGTTCGAGAGCGACGCGAAGCTGTTCGAGGATCCGGAGGTCGGGGTTGACGTCCGAACGGCCGGCGAGGCCGCGATGAAGTCGCTCGAGATCGCGGTCGCCGGCGAAGATCACCTCGCGATCCGACATGGGATCGAGGCGCTCGACCTGGCGACCAAGCCGTTTGCACAGGCGCGAATGAATCGCGCGATCACGGCCGGGTTCCAGGGCGTGTCGCTCGACGACGCCGAGAAGAAGATCGGGAGATAATGCCGAAGCTGACGTTTCTGAACCCGCGGGCGACAGGTGACCGCGATCCGCTCACCGTCGAAGTGAAGTCCGGAATGACCATCCTCGAGGCGGCGGAGGAGTGCGGCGCGCGCGTCGGTCACGCGTGCGGCGGCAACCTCGCGTGCTCCACCTGTCACGTCTACGTCGAGCAGGGCTATGACGGCCTCGGCGAGATCATCGACAAGGAGAACGACATCATGGACAAGGCGTTCGATGTCCGTGCCGAGTCGAGGCTGGCGTGCCAGTGCAAGCTCGCGAACGAGGACGTCGTCGTCGAGATCACCGAGGAGAGTCACCGCGCGTGGCTTGACGAGAATCCCGACGAGCGCAAGAAGGCGCACGCGGGCTGATGAGTCTGCGGAAGGTCCTCGCGAGCGGCGCCAAGGTGACGCCGCCGAGCTGGCTGCCCGACAACCTCTGCTACGAGACGATCATGGGCTCGGTGGCCTACGGCGTGTCCTCGGATGCGTCGGACATGGACGTCTATGGCATCTGCATGCCGCCGAAGGACGTCGTGTTCCCGCATCTCGCTGGCGAGATCGACGGGTTCGGCTCGCAGGTCAAACGCTTCGACACCTGGCAGGAGCATCACGTCGTCGCCCTCGAGCGCAGCTGGGATTTTCAGATCTACGGGATCGTGCGGTTCTTCCAGCTCGCGATGGAGAACAACCCGAACGTGATCGACTCGTTGTTCACGCCGCGTCGCTGCGTGCTGTCGTCGACGCCGATCGGCGAGTACATCCGCGAGCACCGCACCGAGTTCCTGCACAAGGGTGCGTGGCAAAAGTTCAAGGGCTACGCGTACAGCCAGCTCAACAAGATCCGGACCAAGACACCGACGGGCAAGCGAGCCGAGCTCGTCGAGCAGCACGGGTACGACGTCAAGTTCGCGTATCACGTGGTGCGCCTGCTGCTCGAGGTCGAGCAGATCCTGGTCGCGTGCGACATCGATCTCGAGCGCGATCGCGAGCAGCTCAAGGCGATCCGCCGCGGTGAGTGGTCACTCGACCAGCTCGATGCGTGGGCGCAGGACAAAGAGAAAGCGCTCGAGGCGCTCTATCACACGAGCACGGTGCGCTACGCCCCCGACGAGGCCCAGCTCAGGCGCCACCTGGTCCACTGCCTCGAGATGCACTACGGCGACCTGTCGGCCGCCATCCATCAGCCCGACGAAGCGCTCGACCTGGTGCGCAAGATCGCTGATCTGACGAAGCGTTATCGCTGACCTGGCCCAGCTCGAGAAGGCTGCGTGCACGTGGTTCCTCGCGAAGTAAGCCAGGAGCGTGGTGCTCGGAGTGGTCATCTGCTGGAGCTGTTGCGAGCCCCAACTGCAAGCGGTCCTGGTTCCCGAGTCGGGCGACGGCTTGATCCTCGGCCGCGATCTCGCGAGCGAGATGGACGATCGGATCAGTCGCCGACATTCGCGGGTGCGGAGCGACGGTCAGCTAGAGCAGAGCCGCGAAGCCGACGAGCAGCGCGTCGATGCCCATCGCGAGCTCGTGATCGGCGTCCCACTTCTCGAGGGCGCGTTCGACGCTCGCGGCCCGGGGTGACGGCTCGACGGAGAACAGCGTGATCTCGACGGAGTTGGTCCACATCGCGTGACCGATCACGAGCTGGGCGACGAGCTGCACGACCGACAGCGCCTGGACCGGGGTGAAGCCGGCACGATCGAGGACCTCGAGGAACTGGCCGAGGCGTTCGATCGCGGCGGGAGTCGCGGCGGGGCGGGTGGCGAACAACGGGATCGCGTGCGGGTGCGCGGTCAGCGCGCGACGCAGCGCGAACGCCTGGTGGCGAACGTACGCCTGCCAGCTACGCGTGCCGGGCGCGGCCTCGAGCGACAGCAGGATCCGCTCGTGGATCCCGTCGAGCAGCGCGTCCTTGCCATCGACGTGGTTGTAGAGCGACATCGCCTCGACGCCGAGCACGGTGGCGAGCTTGCGCATCGACAGCCCTTGGAGGCCGTCGCGATCGAGGAGCTCGAGTGCGGCATCGAGCACGCTCTCGCGATGCAGAGGCTTGCGTTTGGGCATCGGCACAATGGCCTGAGATGCCACTTGCGAACTTACAGCATAAGCTTACGATGTAAGTCATGCGGGATTTGATCGAAGCGTTGTGCAGTGACGAATGTGCAGGTCGCCGGCCGGGCACGCCGGGTGGGAACGCCGCACGGCGGATCCTGATGCAGGCGTTTCGCGACGCCGGCCTCGATCCCTACGAGCAACCGGTGCCGGGCTGCGGTGGCGCGAACGTGCTGGCGAAGATCCGCGGCGACGTCGAGCGCTACGTGCTGGTCGGCGCGCACTTCGACCACCTCGGCACCGTCGGCCGGCATGTATTTCGCGGCGCCGACGACAACGCGGCCGCCGTCGCGATCCTGATCGAGGTCGGGCGCGCCCTCGAGGCCGAGCGCACCGGACGCGGCGTGATCATCGCGGCGTTCGATGGGGAGGAGCCGCCGAACTTCCTGACCGGCGCGATGGGCTCGCGGGCATTCGTGCAGGCGAACCGCGATCCGATCGACTTTATGGTCTGCATGGACCTCGTCGGCCATCGGTTCGGACCGGCCGCCGTACCCGACGAGGTCGGTGGGTCGATCTTCGCGCTCGGGTCCGAGCGCAGTCGCGGCACGTACGACCTCGTGCGATCGCTGAAGCGCGCCGAGGCGGGGCTCGTCGTGCGGCCGGCCGATGCCGAGATCGTGCCGCCGCTGTCCGACTACGAGGCGTTCTGGGAGCAGCGCATCCCGTTCCTGTTCCTCAGCGCGGGCCGGTCGCGCGTCTACCACACGCCGGAGGACACGCCCGACAAGCTCGACCACAAGAAGCTCCAGGCGACCGCGCGCTGGCTGACCAGGTTTACCCGGGCGTCCCGGATGCGAGACACGGTGTTCGTCGACGATTCGCTCGACCGCGGCACTCTCGACGAGGTCGGCGAGCTGCTCGAGGCGTTGGCGCCGATCTCGCCCGAGGCGGCGTTCGCGCGCAGTCACGTTCTCGAGCTCGTGGCCTCGTGTGACCGCGCCGGGTATCTCCCGGCAAACCGCCGCTCGGAACTCGGATCCTTGGTCGGCATGCTCGAAGCCAGGCTGGCGTGACCTTCACGGTTCTCGGCCTTGGCCGAGTCGTTGAGCATGCTCTCGTGGTTCCGGGCGCGTCGTGCCCAGATCGTGAAACCGCCGAATGCGCCGGTCATGGCGAAGCAAGAACAGCGCACGCCGGTGACCGTCATGGACGTGTTGCGCGATCAGATCGAGAGCGGACCCGAGGTTCAGACCAGCGTGCCCGATGGTGTCGCGCAGCTCGCGGAGAAGGTGTTCGCGCGCGCGTTCGACGCCCCGCCGCCGCCATCGTTCCCCGCCGTCGCGACCCGCGTGCTCGCACTGGCGCGTGACCCCGATGCCGATCTCAATCAGCTCGTCGGTGCGGTGCAGCGTGATGCCGCGATCGCCGCGGCCCTGCTCCGGATCGCGAACTCGCCGTTCTTCGCCGGCGGCGAGCCGAGCACCACGCTTCGCGCGGCGGTGCAGAAGATCGGAATATCGCAGGTCGTCGAGATCGTGATGGGGCACGCCGGGCGTCGCTACTACCAGCTCGCGTCACCGCAAGAGCTCGCGCTGTTTCCGACCATCTGGCCGAAACTTGCCGACGAAGGCATGGCGAACGGCTTCGCCGCTGGACGACTTGCCCTCGATCTGCCCGGCACGCGCAGCGAGCGCGCGCTCCTCGGTGGTTTGCTCGCCGATGTCGGTCGGCCGATCGCGCTGCGCGTGATCAGCGCGATGATCATGGAGGGCGCACCACACGACGACGCGGAGAAGGTCCTCGCGACCCTCGACGAGATCGCACCGGCCGTTGGTGCACGCGCGATCGCGTCCATGAACTTGCCCGCCGATGTCGCCGCCGCATGCGCCTGTGAGGGCGAGCTCGATGTCGACGCGCACATCGCACAGCTCGTTTCCGCGGTGGGTGCCGTGCAGCGTCGCGGAGCGCGCGTGTGGCGTCACGCGAACTCGGTCAGCACGCACGCCGAGAAGCTGACACTCACCCCACTCGTGGTGCGTGCGGTGTTCGTCCAGCGTCTCGCGTACGTCGAGCAGGCCTCGAAGATGTTCGGTTAGTCGACGAGCTTCAGGTGGCCACGCGACTTGGTGCGCGGCTCCTGGATCTCGGGAAGCACGGCTGGCGTTCCCACCTCGGAGCCCGAACCGGTGAGCACGTCCTCGGGGACGTCCTCCGGCCACACGGTGCCGCGCTGCTCGCCTTCGACCATCGCGGCGTAGACCGCGGTCCACGGGAGCACGCAGCGGAACGGCTGGCCCGCAAACGTCAGCGTTCCGGAGATCGCGTCTTCGTCGACTACGAGGTCGATGATCGCGGGCGACAGGCTGTGCCCGAAGCGGAGCACCAGCGACGCATCCGCGCGGAACCGCGGCGGCACCGCGACCTCGGTGCGACGCGCATCGACGTGAACCAGCACAGGTCCGCGCGAGAGCAGCGCCTCGAGCGTGCGGCGCTTGTCGGGAGCAGACGCGTCGTCCTCGTCGCGCAACGCCTCGATCGACGGCACGTCGGTGTGCGGCTTGCCGACCAGCTGCTCGAACTCGTCGGCCGTCATCAACCCGGCATCGACGGCATCGCGAAGGATGCCTTCGGGGTGATCTCCAGCGGCCGCGGTGACCTTCTCCACGGTGCGTTCGCAACGCGCCGCGTGGCGCAACACGGCGCCATGTGCTGCGAGTGCGGAGTGGGACCCATCGCGCCAGCGCGAGAGCGCACGCTCGACATCCACTAGCGACGTCGACACGCGATGCTCGATCAACGCGGTCACCACCGTCTGGAGGCGGGCGAGGGTCTTGGGGTCACGCTCGAGCATGCGGGGGGCTTACTCCGAGTTCCCTCGCATCGTAAAGCCTGGTCGCGCTCAAGCGGCGGGTTTTTTTCGGCGGATGTCGTCGTCCTCACGGGACGACCAGATCCGACAGCATCTTCACCACGCGCTCCGGGATAGGCATCGCAACGAATCGAGCCAGATCGACGACGGCACACACGACCGTCCCTTCGGCGCACAGCTGACGTTCGCGATCGTCGGTCACCTGTGGCGTGCTCTCTCCCTCGGAAGATCGGAAGATCCGATACCGAAACGTGATCGACTTGACGCCGAGTCTCGGCACGGTGACTTCGATCTCGGCGCTGTCGCCGAACCGCAACGGCGCCTTGAACTCGCACTCCGCACGCACCGCGGGAAAGCCGACCTTGTCGTGATCGATCAGCTCGCTGTATGCACGCGGTCCGACCCGCGCGCGCCACAGCTCCTCGAACGCGAGGTGAAAGAAGTGGAAGAACCGCGGGTAGTAGACGATGCCCGCGTGGTCGACGTCCGCGAACCGGACCGGCGTGGTGTACGTGAAGCTCATGGTGGTGGAAGGACGAGTCGAACGCCGCATGCAGCGGGCACGCCGGGGCAGGGTGGAGCGAGCTTCTCGAGCTGGATGATCACGCCGGCGTGCGGATACAGCTCCTGGATCTTGCGCGCGATCGAACCGGCGAGCGCCTCGATCAACTTGTAGGTCGACTTGGTGCCGAGGCTGATCACGATGTCGCTGATCTTCCAGTAGTCGACGGTATCGCCGATCTTGTCCGACGCCGCGGCGGCTGCGAGCGGCACCTCGATCGTGAGATCGACGCGAAACCGCCGGGTCCCGCGTCGCTCGGCCGCGGTGTAGCCGTGGTTGCCCTCGAATTCGAGGCCACGCACGAACACACAGTCGGTGTGGGTCACGCGCGAACGCTACACGGAGTTGCGCCTGCCGTGTCATGCTGCGCGCGTGAGATGTCTGTTGCTCGTCGCCGCCGTCGCCTGCGGATCAGCGCCGCCGATGAGGACGCCGGCACCACCTGCTGAAGTCACGATCGCGCTCACCGAGACCACGCTCGGTCCGATCGCTTCCACCACGCGCGCGAGCCTGCTCGTCCTGCGTGCGGCCCTGCGCGGCTACACGGTGATTCCGGTCAACGTCGGTTCGGATCCCGAGTTTCCGTCGCTCGAGTATCAGGTATTCGACACGGATCAGCCGATGTTCTCGATCGTCCCCGACGAGGAGGGGAACATCCTCAACGTCCACGTCGTCACGCCGAAGGTGACGGTCGTCGTGGCGCGAGCCGTGCCGTGGCGTGCAGGCTCACCATTCGCGGGCACGGTGACCGACTGCGACTGCTGGGGCGGCACGCTCGTGTGCTTCAAGAAGGGCGAGCACGTCGCCGTGACGTTCGATCGCCGCTGCCGATCGACCTTCAACGCGCGAGCGCAGCGCGCCCTGCAGGGCGTCGCGATCAAGAAGCTGGTGTGGAGTCCGAAGGGGTTCGGCGGCGACGCGTACGGCGGCGCCGAGTA
>Ga0105049_10003403_pt1 | contig 18787 bp, 18 predicted proteins | sample MAT06_FD_78087 | JGI IMG/M metagenome (GOLD analysis project Ga0105049, IMG submission 78087) | Freshwater microbial communities from Lake Fryxell liftoff mats and glacier meltwater in Antarctica - MAT-06 | ecosystem: Environmental > Aquatic > Freshwater > Ice > Liftoff microbial mat | place...
ATGAAAATAGAATTGCAGCGTTTGCAGACTTCCGTTAAAAGCTAAAAATCAAAATAGTTTAATGACAATTTTTAATTTGAAATCAATCTTAATTTTGCAGCAGATTTCGCCACAATGAGAACACAGCTATTTGAGAACGAAGTATTTTCGAAGGTAAATTTTGAAATAACACCGATTGAGAAAGGAGAATATGAAAATTGCATATTTGATACTTGTATCCTAACGAATGTAGATTTATTAGAGGTGCACTTTGTAGATTGTAAGTTTATGAATAGCAACTTAAGCAATGCAAAATTCGCTGGTACTTCAATGAAAAATGTGTTGTTTAAATCGTGTAAATTATTGGGGCTACAATTTGAAAACTGTTCCGATTTTTTGTTCGAGGTTGAATTTGAAAATTGCCAGCTTAGTATGAGTTCCTTCTTTAGAAAGAAGATGAAAAAAGCAAAGTTCATTCAAACAAATTTAGAACAGGTAGATTTTACAGAATCAGATTTGAGTGGTGCTCAATTTAAAGAATGTGATTTATTGAATGCTACCTTTGACAACACAATATTAGAAAACGCTGACTTTCGGACGGCTTCGAATTATTCCATAGATCCAGAGAATAATTACATTAAAAAAGCAAAATTTTCTAGAAGTGGAATTGTTGGTTTATTGGATAAATATCAAATTGAGATTGAGTAAAGGAGGATTTTAAAAAGATGAAAGCAAGATAATATAAGAAAAAAAACATTGTCAGATAAAAACAAACATAAAATTTTTACCTATGTTATAGCAACAGTTTGGCTTGTAAACGGACTAGTTTGCAAAGTTTTACATCTTGTTCCTCGACACGAACAAATCGTTTCAAGAATTTTAGGAGACATCTATTCTCGCCCATTTACAATTTTAATAGGACTGCTAGAAATAGTAATGGCTGTTTGGGTTTTGACAAACTACAAATCTAAATTCAATGCAATCGCACAAATAACAGTCATAGCGACAATGAATATAATTGAGTTGTTTTTAGTTCCTGACCTTCTACTTTGGGGGAAATTAAACTCATTTTTTGCTTTATTATTTATAGGACTCATATATTTCAACGAATTTGTTTTGAATAAAAAACTAAGATTTAAAGTACAACAATGAAGTTTCTAAAAAACCATCCTTTTGCAGTTGAAGCATTTTTTGAAAGTTCGCTTGTTCTGACTTTTGCTGTTCCAAAGGAACAACTTCAAAGCTTAATTCCAGATTGCTTGGAGCTTGATACATTTCAAGAAAAATGGGCCTTTATTGCCGTAGCAATGGTTCAGACAAAAGATTTGCGACCTAAGGGGTTTCCGAAATTTATGGGAAATGACTTCTTTCTTATAGGTTATCGCATTTTTGTTCGATATACAACTAATTCAGGCAAGCGATTAAGGGGCTTGTATATTATAAAATCAGAAACAGACAAAAGGAAAATGGAAGTTCTGGGTAATATTTTCACACATTATAACTACTCAACTACCGACATTTGGAAAGGTATAGAAGGAAACTTAGAAAAGATCATTTCTAAAAAATCAAATTTTGAAGTAATTATTGAGCTAACTAAAAATGAAGTTGTTATCCCTGAAAATTCGCCTTTCAAAGACTGGAAAGATGCTAGAAAATTTGCTGGTCCTTTGCCTTATACATTCACTTACAACAAAGAAAATAAAAGCGTTCTAATTATTGAAGGAGTTCGTCAGAATTGGACTCCAGTACCTGCAAAGATTAAAAGTTATCACTTTGAGTTTTTAAATTTATTAAACCTTAAAAATGTAGTTTTGGCAAACGCATTTGAAATCAAGAATATTTCTTATTATTGGAAAAAAGGAAGAATAGAAAAATGGAAGTAAAACGAAAACCTTTTCAAGGAGTATTCAATATTATTCGTTTTAACTGGCACTTTTATTTTATTGCTGGTTTACTTTTTATTTCATCAATTGTATTTATACAAAGTCTTCCAGAGCCGTTCCAGTCACTTGCATTTTGGATTTCATTTTTAGCTACAACATCGATGTCAGTTTCACTCATAATCTCATTTTACATTTACGACTGCTCAGACTTATATCAACTTAATTGGCTTTCAAAAAATTATACTAAATCTGTTTTGAACATTAATGCAGGATTTGACGAAACGAGTGAATTAATAAAATGCAAATACCCTCAATGTAAACTAACAATATGTGATTTCTATAATCCACAAACGCATACTGAAATATCCATCAAAAGAGCAAGAAAATCATATCCTCCACTCGAAAATACATTTGAAGTTTCAACAGAAAAACTTCCATTTTTAGACAATTCATTTGATTGCTCAATAGCTTTTTTATCCGCTCACGAAATAAGAAACGAGCATGAAAGAATTCATTTTTTTAGAGAGATGAATCGAGTTACAAAACCATCAGGTAAAATAATTGTAATAGAACATTTGAGAGATATAAAAAACTTTATAGCATATACAATCGGTTTTTTTCATTTTTATTCCAAATCAACTTGGTTACAAACGTTTGAGCATGCGAACCTGATTGTAAATCAAGAAATAAAATCAACACCATTTATTACAATTTTTATACTTGAAAAGAATGCTTTTACACTTTAAAATTATTGGCGTTTTGTTAATATTTTTGGCATGTTTACATGCAATTTTTCCTAAGTTCTTTAACTGGAAACAAGATCTTAAATCGTTGAGTTTGATAAACAGACAAATGATGATAATTCATACATTTTTTATCGCTCTTACAGTTTTCCTTATGGGTTTGCTCTGTCTTAATTCAACATCCGAACTTGTTGAAACAAAAATGGGTAAGACTATATCACTTGGTTTTGGTATTTTCTGGGTAATAAGACTTGTTGTTCAATTTTTTGGGTACGCATCAAGTTTGTGGAAAGGAAAGACTTTTGAAACAACAATACATGTTTTATTTTCAATACTTTGGACTTACCTTAGCGTAGTATTTATGTGGACAGCATTGCAATAAAACAGATAATTAAAAAAGAAAAATAGGATTTTTTCTAACATCCTACTCAATTCCTTCAAACCCAACATTTACCTTTACTTCATTTGATGCTTCAATATCAAATTAAAAAACTAATTCTGAATTACAAAAGTAAATTTTATCTTAACCTTGCTTCCAGCACCCTAATCTCCCTTGATGGGCTAATACCTTCATAAAGTACGCGATGTACAAACTGACAAATGGGTAAATCAACTTTTAAAAACTTGTTGGTTTCCATTAAAGAATGTACTGCGTAAAAACCTTCAGCAATCATGTTCATTTCCATTTGGGCTGATTTTACAGTGTATCCTTTTCCAATCATTTGACCAAATATTCTATTTCTACTAAACTGAGAATAAGAAGTTACCAGTAAGTCACCTAAATAAGCACTTTCATTAATATCGCGTTCAGCATTAGGTGCTGCAGCTTTTAAAAAGCGTTGCATTTCCTGCATAGCATTGGAAACTAAAACAGCTTGAAAATTATCTCCGTAGTTTAATCCGCGCGTTATCCCGACAGCAAGAGAAATGATATTTTTCATTACGGTAGCATATTCAATTCCTTGCACATCATTTACGATAACATGCGTGTGAATGTACCTGCAATCTAACAATTGCGACATTTTAAAACCAAGTTCAGCATCAACTGCAGAAACAGTAAGGTAACTCTGACGTTCTAATGCAACTTCTTCGGAATGACAGGGTCCCGCAATGATGCCGATTTGATGGGGCTTTAATCCAAACACATTTACCAAGTAATCTGAAATTATTTCATTTCTTCCCGGTATCATTCCTTTAATAGCAGAAAAAACTGTTTTACCTTCAAACCAAGAAGGGTCTGCTTTTTCGAAAGCTTGATGAACAAATGCTGCTGGCAATGCGAGCACTAACAAATCTGCCGATTGAATTACCTCTAATAAATTGGAGGACGGCTTTACCTTTTGCAGATTAACCTGAATATCACTTAAGTATCTAGGATTATGTGCAAATTCAGCAATGTGTTGTACCTGCTCTTCCGAGCGCATCCACCAATGCACATTTATTGGTCCTTCATTTAAAATCTTAACAATAGCGGTTGCCCAACTTCCTGCGCCAATAACCGCAACAGATGGCATGTGCGCCGAAGGTGTTTCTTCCATTAAGCTACGGTTGCAGGTTGATACAATTCTTGTAATTTTTGAATGGTGTAATCGATCTCTTCCATAGTATTGTATTTACTAAAAGAGAATCGAATATTTGCTCTTTTGCTATCTGTATTCAATGCTCTTAATACATGCGAACCAACGTCAGTTCCTGAAGAACAAGCGCTACCGCCAGAAGCAGCTATACCATTGATGTCTAAACTAAAAAGCAACATTTCACCAATTTGATTTTCTGGGAAAGATACATTCAATACTGTATACAAGGAATCATCAGAAATATCGCCGTTAAATGTCACACCTGGAATGGTTTCCATCAACTTTTGAATCATGTAATGTTTTAAATTACTGATATAAGATTGATGTTCTTCCATATCGCGATAGGCTATTTCCATAGCTTTTGCCAAACCTATAATTCCATATAAATTTTCGGTTCCACCGCGCATATTTCTCTCCTGAGCTCCACCGTAAATAAATGGTTGAATTTTATTTCCAGAGCGAATAAATATAAATCCTACACCTTTAGGTCCATGAAATTTATGAGCAGCACAATTAATAAAATCTATAGGAATGTCTTGTAAATCAAACCTATAATGCCCCATTGTTTGAACAGTATCTGAATGAAAAAGTCCATGGTACTTTTTAACCATTTCAGCCACTTCTTTTAAGTGAAGTTTGGTTCCAATTTCATTATTGGCATGCATCAAAGAGACTATGGATTGCGGATTATTTAGCAGCAATTCTTCTAAATGCTTCAAATCAACTTTTCCTTGCCCATCAATATTCACCAAACTCAATTTAATTTTACCTGCATGTTCTAAAGCCTCCAACGTATGTAATACTGCATGATGTTCTGTAGGTGCTGTAATAGCATGTTTTAAATCATAATCTTTTATTGAATTTATCAAGGCCATATTATTGGCTTCAGTTCCACCTGAGGTAAAGAAAATTTCAGAGGGTGAAACGTTGAGTAAATTGGCAATTGACTTTCTTGATTTTTCGATTGCCGCTCTAGTAACTCTACCATAAGCATGGATAGAAGATGGATTTCCAAAATGTTCCCGCATATATGGAATCATAGCTTCAATTACTTCATCATCTAAACGAGTTGTAGCGGCATTGTCTAAGTAAATAGGCATAAGTAAGTTTTATGAATTAAGTATCATTTCGGATGTAAATCCTTTTATGTCCATTATAATTTTATTCGCAAGATTATCCGCGGTAACAGAAGAATCAGATTCTGAATAAATTCTAATAATTGGTTCTGTGTTAGAACGGCGCAAATGCACCCATGATTTTTCGAACTCAATTTTTACACCATCTATGGTATTGATAGGTTGTTTGGCGTATTTCTTTTGGACTTTCTCTAAAATTTTATCAACGTTAATTTCAGGAGTCAATTCTATTTTATTCTTTGAAATATGATAGTTAGGATAAGTAGAACGCAGCATTGAAACGCTTTTTCCAAATTTTGCCAAATGGGTTAAAAACAATGCAATTCCAACTAAAGCATCTCTTCCATAATGCAATTCAGGGTAAATGATTCCGCCATTTCCTTCACCACCAATAATGGCATCATGCTTTTTCATCATCTCTACCACATTTACTTCGCCTACTGCAGAAGCATAATATGTGCCTTTTGCTTTCTCTGTAACTTCTCTTAATGCTCTGGTTGATGATAAATTAGAAACAGTATTTCCAGGCGTATTTTTCAATACATAGTCTGCTACAGCAACTAAGGTATATTCCTCCCCAAACATTTCACCATCTTCACAAACCATCGCTAATCTATCCACATCAGGATCAACTGAAATTCCTAAATGTGCATTTTTCTTCTTTACCTCTTCGCTCAATTCTCTTAGATTCTCGGGTAATGGCTCTGGATTATGAGGAAATTTACCGTCTGGAGTGCAAAACAATTCTGTAATTTGCTCCACACCCAATGCTTTCAACAATTGAGGGACAACAATTCCTCCAGTTGAATTTACAGCATCTACAACAATTCTGAAATTTGCTTTTTTAATTGCTTCTATATCTACTAATGGCAATTGAAGGATTTTTTCAATGTGTTTGAGCATGTAGCCATCAACTACCAAGTGACTTCCTAAATGATTTACATCAACATACGAGAAAGCTTCTTTATCAGCAATTTCCAAAACTTCCTGCCCGTCTTGAGCAGAAATAAATTCCCCTTTTTCATTTAATAATTTAAGGGCATTCCATTGTTTCGGATTGTGACTAGCAGTTAATATGATACCTGCTTGTGCGTGCTCGGCGGTAACAGCAATTTCTACAGTTGGCGTGGTACTTAATCCTAAATCAATCACATTAATTCCCATTCCTTGCAAGGTTCCAACCACTAGATTCTTAAACATCTCACCAGAAATTCGAGCATCTCTTCCAATAACAATTGTATGTCGTGCCAAGTTGTGTCTTTTTTTTACCCAAGAAGCAAAAGCAGATGAAAACTTTACAATGTCAATAGGAGATAAACCCTCACCTGGCGCTCCGCCAATAGTTCCACGAATTCCTGAAATAGATTTTATTAATGCCATTGTATATATTAAAAAACTTCCGCAAAGCTAAGTAAATTTAGATTTTTTTGATGGAGAATTATTTAGCTCCTCCTATTTTTTTATGTTTCTCTAATTAAAACTTACATATTGTTAATATTGAAGGACTTTGCTACTTTCTTTCGAAGTGGATTTACAATATTTACGTATTAAATGCTTCAATGAATAAGCAAAATTTCATACATAATTTTACTGTACTGTTGAGTTTCGTTTTAATAGCGATTGCTCCACTTGCTAAAGCATTGGAATTTTCGGAAACTGAAAAAGTATTTAGAGAGGCTGTTAAGCAGTACAGGCTTGGTTTAGAAACACATAATAGGTATAAAATTGCAACTGCTCAATTAGAAATAGGAACTTTCTACTATTACAAGGGGGAATATAACACTTCTGAAATTTATTGTTGGAAAGCTGGAATAAATTTCCAAGTAATGGGTGATTCAAAAGGACTTTCAAAATCGCTAATCGTTATGGGAGATCTGATGCGAAAGGAAAAGCATTTCGAAAAGGCAATGGAGTATTATTTGGCTGCCAAGTATTTGGCTCAAAATAAAGGTGCAGAATCAACTCTCAGCCTCGTTTACAATAAAATTGGGGACATTTTTAGACATAAAGAAAAATATAAAACTGCTGAAGCTTATTATGAAAAGGCAATAGAACTCAATAAATTAAATCATTCTATGATTGATTTGGCCAATGATTATGCAAATATGGGAGAAGTATACCGTCTTCAAGGAAAATTAGATTTCGCTAAAGTTTATTACCTCCAAGGAATGGATATTTCGCAAGTGTATTCACAACCTTTTAACATTGTAGAAAATGGATTTGGACTGGCTTGTATTGATACATTTAATAAAAATTACGACAACTCCTTAAAACGAATCAGTTTCATACAAAGAATCGCAGAAGAAAATAAATACAGAGAAGAATTAAAATCAATTTATCAACTTAAAGCAGCTATTTATGAAGTACAGAAAAATTACTTTGAATCTTTGAAAATTCAAAAGGACTATAACTTACTAAATGACAAATTATATGCAATCTCAACCGCACAGCATAGTTTGCAAAAAGATGAATTGTTTAAATTGGATTTAAAAAATGACGAGCTCAAAAAAAAGAACAACACTATTCGGAAATTGTCATTGTTACAATCATGGCTTTTTGTAGCAATAACAATGTTATTACTAGCAATTTTGTATTTCTTTTACATATCTAAAATAAGAAAAAAAGAACACCTTAATTTGAGGATACAAACTGATTTATTAAAAAAAGCGAATATTGATTTAAAAGAACAAGAATGCGCTTTGAATCAATCCAACGAAACCATTAATAAAATGCTCGGAATGATAACACATGATGTTAGAAGTCCACTTTACGACAGCATGCGCTTAATGGAACTTCTTCTTAATAAATCGACGGACATGAATGAAATTAAAAAAACTGGATTTCAAGTAATTTCTAGTTTGCAAGGGAGTACACAATTAATAGATAATCTCATGTTTTGGTCGCGCTCTAATTCCAATAACTTGGCAGCTCAATTTGAGATTATTGATATTGCAATTACGCTGGAAGATGAAATAAGACTTTTAGCTTTATCGGCATTCAATAAATCAATATCATTTACCATTTCAATTCCAGAGCATACAATGGTATATGCTGATGCAAATATGTTGAGAATGATTGTGCGCAACCTAGTAATGAACGCATTAAAATATACACCTCAAAACGGTGAAATAAAACTAACAGCGAAACGTATTAACGGTCATACTGAAATTAGTGTAATTGACGATGGGCAAGGAATTAATAATGAACAGATTGCACATTTATTTGATGACCCAAAAATTAAGAAAAGTAAACAAGGCTTAAATGGCGAAAATGGATCTGGACTTGGTTTGTTATTGGTAAAAGAATTTGTAGAGAAAAACAAAGGATACATTAGTGTTAAGAGCACTCCAAACAAAGGCTGTGAATTCAAATTTACTTTAAAATCTATTTAAGTAATAGGGTTCTTAGTATTTCACCTTGAAGTATAAAATGTATTTCCTTAGTTTCTGTCGAATTTTGCAGCACTCAACTTGATTTCAGACTTAATTTAATTGCAAAACACCAATAGAAGGGTTTATATTTGCGAGTAAAATTATAATTGGTGAATCTATGAAACGACACATATTCATCATTTTAACACTATTAATTACTGGTTGTTGCTCCTACGATAAAAAGGACTTTGAGTTTAATGAAAATGAGTTAACTCATTTTAGTGACTATAGAATAGGTGACACAATCTATTTTCAAAGTAATCTTGGCAACGTTGATACTATAACAATCGTTGGTTTTTTGACTGAACGTAACGAAAATTGTGGTTGGTTTATGGCACCAAGACCAATTAATAGCAAAGGGGTTCAAATTAAACATTTGCCAATCGACAAATGGCATAGAATTTCTCAAAACATGACAACGGGTGGCAAAATTGAAATTGAGTACCAAGTACTTTTTTGGATTTCCAAACATCCAACAGAAAAGGAAGTTAAATATTCAATTAGCTTCAAGGACTTTCATTCAAATTATGACACTATTGTAGGTGAATTCCATAGTGATACAATCAAAATAAATAACTTAAAATTTGCCAATTATTACGTTGTAAAACATGGCTATCCAGATAGAATTACTGAACCGAAGAATGTAGAAATCGTTTATTGGACAGACAAATTAGGACTTACGGCATATAGAAATAAAGATGGCGAAACATGGACTAAGAAAATTAGCATTAATTAATGAAAATAAATATATAAGAACGGATCAGTAATAAATATTAATTCGACTTAACTTCTCAATTACTTGCTCTTTCGCTGTCCTTCGCTACACGTTTGATGTTGTTTAAACGAGCCTGAATAACCTCCGCACTAGAGCTCACTGCAGTTGGATTTCCGTTAGTTCCATTCAGTTTTTTAGCTTGTAGCGTATTCGATTTTGCCTGATTTTGAAGATCTAATTTATCATTTTCTCCCATAGCTTGTTTATTTCTTAATCGAGCATCAGCACTCATATTGAGATCTTCTGAAGCACCTAAACTAACTAATGATTGTGGTGAAAATTGATTATAAAATTCTGTTGCTAGCCAAGATTGTGAGCGGACGGCCGCAGTTACTTTTAACTCATCTAATACTCCATTAAAATAGGAATTATCATCAAACTGATTTCTACCAATTTGTAAAGTGGAAGAGGTATTTGCTGGTGCATCTGAGATTGGTAATGCGGTATCAAAAATACCATCCACATAAGTTTGCAATTGATTCAATGTTGAATTGTACACACCTGCAACAAAATACCAACGGTTGATCTCTAATTTCTCAGAACCATCCATTGTACTGGTTGTAATTCTTTTTCCTGCAGTATTTATAAAATCTACCACAAGTTGGTTGTTATTGTTGATAAGTAAGCGGTAACCACCTGGCCTATCACCTTGATTAGAAACAATAACTTGTTCTCTCCCTTTTTCGTTTAAATAAATCCAAGCAGAAAGGGTAAAATCTCCTTTGATATCTAGCTCTTCGCTGTAATCGAAGCTTGCACAATTCTTTGCTGCTGCAGAAAACAAACGCCCCGCTCCTATTTTACCTTTCGCTTCAGCAGTTCCTATTGTTGTTGCTTTTAACTTTCTATTGTTTTTTGCATTTAAATCTCCGTTGCAATGCCATACACCTTTCACATTGTCGCTCCACAGAACATTAGCCAATTCATTTTTAATAGTTGCATTGCTGTAGTACAAGTAAATTTGAGGATTAGATTTTAAAGAGAATGTATCTATTAATACCCAAGCATTAATCTCTCCCGTGTTAGGATTAAATGATTCGATTTGAGAAGGCAGCACTGATTTTCCATCTGCTTTCGTAAAACGAATATCAAAACCTTTTGGGTGAATAATTTTTCCTCCTCGATTTGCAGCTCTTAAATCTGCATCTTTAACTTGAATTAATACTGGAAAATTCAATAAAACCTCGTTGCCTTTGACAATATCTTTTGAGAAAGTTAAAGACCTACGGTAATTAAAATCAGGCAATATATTTTCTTGATTTGCCCGACTATCTTCTACATCTCCAAATTGATAATATAAGATAAATCCAACGGCAACTGCTACTGCAAAACTTGAAACGATAATAACCAGCCGCATACGGGTGGAAACTGTAACTTTTGTTTTGGGCTTTAAATGTAAGCGTTTTCTCATTTTAAATAAATATTTATATCTACAATGCTCACTTATACGGCATTAATGCAGAATTGTTGAGATAAAAAAATACCCGTTTACAGCAGCGATGCAAACGAGTATTTTTAATGTTTTCTTTTAATTATTTCGGTTCAGTTTCGTTACTGGCACTATTGCTAGGTGCATTTGTAGATTGCATATCAGTTCTCACCCTTACAACATCACTGTAAGAGTATGTTTGGTCTGTTCCAACACTCATAATTCTATAGTAAGATTGTCCTGGTGTTGGAGTTTCATCTACATAAGAATAAAATAGATTTACACATAAAGAGGAGCCAACACGGTCTTTAAAACCTAAAGCTTCATAAGCAACACCATCTGCTGAACGTTCTACAATGAAAATTCCATCTTTTTCGTCGTTTTGAACCAACCATCTCACAAAAGTTTTACCTGTGTTAAATACAGGAGAAAAGGAGATTATTGGACTTTGCTTTTCTTCTAACAATTGTGCGCTTCCAGTTAATCCAGTACCCATTTTATTCTGCGCATTTACAGAATTTGAATTGATTGCTGTTAGGACCATTGAGAACATTATTAGTTGAAATATTCTGCTGGTTTCGATGTTTTGCTGCGTTTCCATAATAAGTAGTTATTGAAGTGTGTTAAGGTTAGTGCTTATTGATACGTAAAGATATTTTGCATGTTTGCCTAAGTCTCCCGAATTTACCTAGACTCATTACAGAAGTAAGAAATACATTACTCTGTACTTAATATTTTTTAACATAGATAGTAACCCTCGCGTAAATTAAGGGTTGTAATTAGAATGTGCTTTTACATTATTGCAACTTCTTGATGTAAGAAAAAAATCAGAATGATAATTAGAGCGTTTGTATTTAAATAAATCAGGAAAATGCTATATTTTAAGAGAAATAGCAGGAAGAGTTAAAACAAAAAACCCTGCACAAATTAAATTGTAACAGGGCTTTTTGCAAGTTAAGGGTTAAGGTAACTTTTACATTCTTTTGATGAGTTTCACCATTTTCTTTTCGTCATTTTGGGCTACACTTAAAAAGTAAACACCCGGCTTCATTCCTTTTTCGTCTTTATAGAAGAACTGCTGTGTTTTTGATTTCTCGCAGTTCACTTGTTCTTCATACAATACTTCTCCTTGCACACTCATTAGTTTCAGTTTAGCGCTTCCATCTTTCGGAACGGTATATTCAACTGAAAAATCTTTAATGAATGGATTGGGTTGAGCCGCCGAAATACTTATTACTTCTTCTCCAGTAGATTCAACATTTACAGGTGTAATCATGGAATATTCTTCATTCCCACGAGAGTCTGTTAATTTTACTCTGTAATAATTGGTACCAATAGAAGGTTTACTATCAATCCACTTATAAGTTAATAAATCATTGCTATTTCCAGCGCCTGGCTTAGTTCCTATTACTTCATAAGTAGTTCCGTTTACAGATCTTTCTATGGTAAATAATTCATTATCAATTTCCATTGCTGTTAACCATTTTAGTTCAACTGTATTTCTTTGTACTTCCGCATCAAAAGTGAGTAAACTCATAGATATTTGTTGCTGAATGGCTTCCGTTTTAGCTGCTTTTATAAAACTGTAAGGCGGTTTTAAACTTGCATATTCTGTCGCAATCCAGTTAGTAGAGCGTACCATATTACTAATTCTAACTTCATCAATTTGTCCACCGAAATAATAGATTTTACGACTTGGCTCACGACCAATTTGCAAAGGTTCTGTGCTTCCTGCCATACTCAATTCTGTGCGGATGCCTCTATCGCGAATACCATTTATATATGTTACCATTGAATCTCCACCATCAGAATAAACAGCTGCAACATGATACCAAACATCTTTTTGAAGTTCCATTCCACCTTCCTCCCCAACTATTCCCGCTGGATTAGAATTTTCGTTTCTAACTTCAAATTCTAATTTGTGTTTTTTACTAACGGATAATCGATAGCCGCCATTAAATCCATTTTGATTTGAAAGAATTGTTACTTCTTTATTTCCGTTTAAGTTTATCCATGCCGATAAAGTAATTTCTCCTGTTATATCAACATCTTCTGGTGTATTTAAACAAGGAAATTGACTTGAATTTTTCTCCGCTGCAACATATATATCTTTGTCTACAGGAGTTCCAATAACTTGAGCAAATTGCGTTGCAAATGGAATCTTGCTACTTAATGCTCCTTTTAAATGCCAAACGCCTTTGTAAGTCTTATTCCAGGTACTTTGTGTTGTTTCTTCTAATGAGTATTTGTTGTTAAAATACATAAAGATAGAACGAGATTGCTTTTTACTCAATGAATCCATGCGCACCCAAACCACAATTTCTCCAGAAACAGGATTGTAATTTTCAATTTCGTAATCTAATAAGGTAACTCCATCAGCTTTTGTAAACCGTATGTCAGCGCCTTTATCGCTTACAACTTTTCCTCCGTTTGATGCGGATCTTAAGTCATCATCTTTCAATGAAACCATTACTGGGAAATCTATCAAGGTTTCATTTCCAACAATAGCTCCACCGTCAATATTCAACATTTTACGATGTTTGAATTCGGCCAATGTTTCCATACCATTTACCCTATTGTTCGCAATAGATTTTTCTACATCTCCAAGGGTATTGTATAGCAGCGAAACTGTAAATACACCAAGTGCGAATGCACCTGCTACAGCAACATATCTCAATCGGTTTTGTACCGATACTTTTGTCTTTACTTTGGGAGCAAGGCGTGTAAATTTTCTTTTCATAATGTGTTATTTTGAAAATTGGTAGTGGTTATTATTATTTAGAAATAGTTGTTTCGCTGGCGGAAGAAGATCCACTATTAGGATTTTTTTCGTTTTTAACTTTTACTACAGCGCTGTATTTGTAGGTGTTATCTGCACCTACTTGCATTACTCGGTACAAGCTTGTTCCTGAAAATGGCTCTTCATCAACAAAAGAATAAAAAAGATTTACTGATAGTTCTGTTCCAACACGGTCGCGAAATCCTAAAGCTTCGAAATCTGTTCCGTCTTCTGAACGTTCAACAACGAAAATTCCATCTTTTTTATCGTTTTTTACCAACCAACGAACGTATGTTTTACCATCTAAATGAACTGGTGAAAAGGAGATAAATGTATTTAAGGAGTCTTCTGTTAAACTTCCTTTTCCACCAAAGCTGGTTGTCTTTGCTCCAGTTTGTGCCGAAGCATTAACTGTAACAAGGCATAAAAGTAAAGTGGAAAATAAGAATGTAAAAATATTAGATTTCATGTTGTTTATTTTTAATGTATGATACGCAGGATTGAATTCCTCGTTTTCAAATTTTGATTCCGATTTTGAAAATTCGTTACTCTTGTAATTTTGATAACTATAAGACAATAAATTATTCTCAGAATGATTGATTCTATTAGCATCCGAAACAAACTGCATTGTTTTTGGATCGAATTTTAGATGTAAGAATGGTGTAGAAAGTTCCATGTGAATGCAATTTTTATATGTTTATAATCTTTTTATCAGTTTAATAGTCTTTTGTTCTTTTGCTTGTGAGAGACTTAGAAAATAAATACCTGGCTGAAGCAATGCTGCACCCGCATATTCAAAATAATTGTCTTCTCCAGTTTTAGGATTTACCGTTTCGGTATGCATCAATTGTCCGCTAATACTGGTAAGCTTTACTTTAATAGACTCTTCTCGGTCGCTTTTAAATACGACAGAAAAATTATCTTTAAATGGATTTGGTTCTACTTTGGTAATTCCAAGTGTTGCCTGAATTGCATCAGAATGAACACTTATAATGTTACTCACATCGCTTTCTCCTTTAAATGAAATGTATCGAAGACGATAAAACGCATTTCCTAAAATTGGTGCTTGATCTATTAAGAAATAATTTTGTGGTTTTTCTGAATTTCCATAAGCAAACTTGCTCGATACTTTCTCGAATTTTAAACGGTCATTGCTTCTTTCTAGTGTAAAGTAGTCTAAATTACTTTCTTTTGCTGTTTGCCAATTTACCGTAACATGTCCTTCTGCAACTCTTGCTTCAAACTGTTCTATTTGAGTTACATTTTTAGAAGCTGTAAATACTTCTTGTTCATCTGCTTTTAAAAACGATTCAGGATCAGATTCTGATGCATAAGCTGTCGCAAGAAACGCACTATTAAATGCTACATTCGCAATTCTTACTTCATCTAATGTTCCGTTAAAGTAACCATGACATTTTTCATTCACCGCACCAAGAACAACGTTTCCTCCTTTTGAATAAGCTTTTGTTGCTTGCACTTCGTCATTCAATTCCCCATTTATGTAAGTAAATAACTTCCCCTCTTTTTCATTGTAAACACCCGCCACACTATACCATTCTGCTGCATTAAGTTTCTTTCCTGCTTTCCCACATTCTGTAGATGTTACTTTTCCGTTTTCATTTATAACTTCAAAAACTAACTTATTTTCTTTATTGAGATAAAAATTACAGCCTCCCTTTTTACAAGAATTAGTAAAAATGTATTGATTATCTAAACTTTCATTTGTTTTTACCCAAGCTGATACCGAAACATCTCCACTAAAATCTAAAGCTTCATTTTTTTCGAAGCTCGCAAAGGTTGCATCGTATGCTAAAAACTCTTTAGCTCCTGCAAATCTACCTTCTTCATCTTTTAATCCAATAGATTCTCCTGCAAATGGTATTCTGCCGCTTACAGTGAATCCTCCATTTAAATGCCAAACCGCAGCATAAGGTGCTCCAAACGTAAGAGGACTTTGCGCATTTACATTATCATCATTTCCATAATATAGAAATAGTTCATGTGCATTTGAACCTGGAAGTAAACTATCTGGTCTCACCCATGCTAAAAGTTTTCCTGAGGTTGGATCGTATCTTTCTATTTCAAAAGGAATTACAGTTAAGCCATCTGCTGCCGTAAAAACAAAATCTTTTCCTTCCTTATTAAAAACCGCTCCGCCATATTCTTGTTGGCGCAGCTCATCAAACCTTACATTTATTAAAACTGGAACTCCTCTTAATACTTCTGTACTTTTAATTTTAACAGGATCAATACTAATTTTTTTACGTCCAATAAAACCTTCTAACTGATTCGTTTTTGGATGAATTTTCTCTTCCAATTGCTGGGCTCTGCTACTGGCCACATTGCCAATAAATTGATAGAGCATAAAAATCCCAATTAATAATCCAGAAAAAGTAAGCACTACGGCAACATTTCTTATTCTGTTTTTTAAGTGAACGGAAGTACGATTTTTTAAATGTAAACGGTGTTTCATGAAATAGATTTAGACTTTTAAATAAAAAGCGGATGCTTATTTTTCGTCAGTTTCAGATTTTGCATTACCTCCATTAGAAGGCGTTATAGCTGTTTTAACGCGAACAACGTCAGAGTAATTAAAAGAATTATCTACACCAACTTGCATTATACGATAATGAGCAAATCCTTTCGGAGGTGTGTCATCAACCCATGAATAGAAAAGATTTACAGTTTTGTCAGTTCCAATTCTGTCTTTGAAACCTAAAGCTTCAAATTGACTTCCATCTTCACTGCGCTCTACTATAAAGACACCGTCTTTTTTGTCGTTTTGCACCAACCATCTTAAATAGGTTTTTCCTTCAGCGAATACTGGAGAAAATGACATAAAATTATCTACTGAATCTTTTTGTAACGGCTTCGCTTCTGACGGCGGTGCCACTTTAAAGGTTTGTTGAGCTTTGAGCTCCGTTCCTAAAGTTAGTAAACCTATAAATAAGGATACACTTATTAGGTGTTTTAAATTTAATGAAATACGATTAGAGTTGAAGTTTCCCATAACAATGTTTATTTGAATGTTCTCAACGACAAATGTTAAACTGGGGTTGCTTCTTATTCTCTTAGGAATAGTTAACGCATTACATGTGTAAGTTTATTGGATACTTTAGATAAGTTGATTTATACGTAATATGTTGATTATTATTAAAATATAAAATTTACACTTATTAACACTTTCAATTAAGAAGTGTAAGAAACTACGCACACTTTAAAAATCAAACTAACAAATTCACTTTAAAGAAAATTGAACAACATGATACATTATTAAAATGCTTCTATTTTGCAGAAAATATGACTTAATGCTGCATTCGATTTATAAAAAATTCAATTAAAATATTTTTTTTAGCAGGTGATTTACCAAAACCGAAAGACCTTTATCATAGTTTTTATTGTTGGTTATTATAATATCGGCATCATCTCTGTATGGTCTTAAATATTGATGATAAGAAGGCATTACATGGTTATGCCACTGATATAACACAGTATCTTCTGCATATCCTCGTTCATCTTTATCTCTTTTTAAACGTCGCTGCAGCTTTATCTCATCTTTTGCATCTATGTAGACTTTTAAATCTAACGCATCTCTAATTTCCTTGTAATGAAATATGAATAAGCCTTCCATCACAATTATTGGCGCAGGATGAAGCTCTATTAAATCAGCCTCTTTGGATATATTATTAAATGTGTATTCTTTTATTATCAAAGATTTTCCTTCCGAAAGTTGCTTCATATCTTCGTAAAACGCTGTTCGGTTTATAGAAGTTGGAAGGTCATAATTCACCTGATTGTTGTCATCTCGAAACTGAGACTCTTGTGGTAAATAGTAATTATCTTGAGAAACGATACAAATACTATGTTCTGGCAACAAATGTCGCAAATGTTTCAAAAAAGAAGTCTTTCCTGAGGCACTTCCTCCAGAGATTCCAACGATGTATGGCTTGTCATTCATTGGTGGGCAAAAGTACTGCTTTTTCTGCAGCATGCAACAATGCATTTAAAACAACCAAGGCTGCAGCCTGATTTTTTGTTTGAATTGGAATTGCTAAAAATGCAACAGAAACACTATCTCTTTTAATAGTTTTAATGGGAACTGCAAATCCTTTTGTTGCAATACCATCTGAAAATCTATACGAATCTGTTTTTGCAAATTCCATTACTTTATAGGGCATCAACTTATCAAAAGGTCCAAAAAGCAATTGTTCATTCATCGCTTTTTCTAAATCTCTCCCACTACACATTACTAAATCCTTTTTTGTTAAATCTTCGAGTGAATCATTTATTTGTCCTTGTTCTATTCCTTTAAAAATAACTTCAATATTAAACTTCAATGTTAATGAATCTTTAACGGTGGTGTAAAACGAATTCCATTGCTCTAAACTAGTATTATCGACCAAAACAGTAACTTCTTTATTCTTGGCATCGGCTGCAATCTCGAACCAAGACAATTTACGGGTGTCTCTTTGTTTTCTATTGGTGCACGATTCCAAAGAAATAATCAAAATAAGAAAGGAAAAAATTAGTTTCATCTGTTTAATATTACCGCAAATTAAGTGCATTTAATCATTCTAACCCAAAACATACTTTACACCACTACTTAATTTAAAGCGGTATAACTTACATTTGCGCCACATGTCCCTAACAACAGCAACTCAAATTAGTTTAACACTTGCACAAGAACATTTTGTGTTGCTTCCTCAAAAAGCTCTCCTTAGAACTCGCGACAAAACGCTGATTATTGCAGATTTACACTTGGGCAAAGCAACACATTTTCGAAAATCTGGAATTCCAGTTTCCGATGAAGTTTTTAAAACTGATTTATATAAAATTGATGTATTGGTAAATCAATATAACATAGAATATGTATGGGTTTTAGGTGATTTTTTTCACAGTAAAAGCAATTCTGAATGGACTAGATTTCAGGATTGGTTAGCCAATTCATCTTTAAAAAAATGGACGATAATTCCGGGCAATCACGATAAATCAACTCTATCCGAAAGTATTTCAATAAAAATGGAAATTACAGATTCTTTAATTGAACTGAATGGA
>Ga0105049_10003408_pt1 | contig 18777 bp, 15 predicted proteins | sample MAT06_FD_78087 | JGI IMG/M metagenome (GOLD analysis project Ga0105049, IMG submission 78087) | Freshwater microbial communities from Lake Fryxell liftoff mats and glacier meltwater in Antarctica - MAT-06 | ecosystem: Environmental > Aquatic > Freshwater > Ice > Liftoff microbial mat | place...
GACCAGTCGCTGAAGAACGCTTCGACATCTTCGCCGCCCACACCGCCACTGTTATCGTAATCGGCGAAGCAGGTACGCGCATCGGTCTGGATAAGTTCCATATCGTCCCACCATGTTGCGCCACCGGCGAAATCAACCTGCCGTTGGAAGATAAGGCAACGCACCGTCGCAGTACCTTCCGGAGCAACCGCCGGGAGGGTTTCGAAGTATGTGTACATAAGGTCGTTAGCCGCGCCCGTCGCCACGCCTGTGCTTCGGTAAGGCGAGAGATGAGTTTCGAACTCGCTGATATTGACTCCGCTCGCATCAAAGAACTCGAGCGTCAGGAAAGTGTCGTTACCCGGCTGAGTCAGGTCGTTAGCGAGGGACGTTGCCCAACCGCTGGCCTTCCAAGTAGTCCCCCCGCTTGCTCCAGCGTTTTGGAACCAGCCGCTCGCCGCTACCGATCCGCTGAAACCACCAAAGAGCTTCGCGGCGCGATCGCCAGTGCGAGGGCTTTGGCCAACGTTGACCTGGCCATTACCAAAGTTTACCCAGCCAGAGACGGGGCTGCCGAAACAGTTCACGCCCGCATCTTCAAAGGAAAAATTCACCAACTGATTATCGCCGCCCACAGTGTTAAGAGTTACATCGTCGTACCACGCCGCACCACCGACGAAATCTGCCTGCTCAACATACGCTGTGATCCGCGTAAATGCGGTTCCGGGAGGCGCCACCGAAGGCGAGACCGTCTGCATAATCGGCTGGGAATCGGTGTTGCTCTCAAGTTTGCTGGAGCGATTTTCTTGGAACCCCGAGAGAAACTGCCGGTTCGCATCAAGGTAATCAACCGTGATGAAGACCCGCGACCCGCGATCGTCGCCGGGTACACCGGGTGTTCCGCTCTCGGTCCACGAGAGTGTGTCCCAAGGCGGACTGGTGACCATCGCCGTCGCTTCCCATGATTGGCCGGGGGCCGCGGGAACGTCTTGGAAGAAGCCGCTATAACCCAGCGGGCAGCAAAAGGGTCCGAACATCTTCACGTTGCGTGAGCCGCTGGTCGTGAAGAAGTTTCCGTTCTGCACGTTGCCAAAGCTCGAAAACCCGGTCGCAATAGAGCAAGGTTCTTCAAAGCCGGGGTTGTAAAGAACGTTTTGGGCAGTAGCGACCGAGCCCGCTAGGCCCGAGCCGCACGCCGCGGCGAGAATTGCACACTTATTAAACAGTTTCATCTTCAGATCCTCACAAAAGAGACCAACACACAAAGTAAACGCGACCGCAATACGTCACAGAAAAACATGAGATGCCCGGCCCGCAGGCCCGCAGTACAGCATAAGTACGGCAAGACAACACGCGGCGCTAGTAATACGCGCGTGCCACACATCCGTCCGGTTGTACGGGCAGGTAACAAACCGCCCTCTCTTCTCCAAAGCCTGTCCGCTACCGCGAAGTCGCGAACAAGTATTATTATGTTTCCAACCCCCAGATTAACTGATCTCGCCAACTATCTATTAGAATGGGTTGGCGGCATCACGAGTTGGATTATTAATCCAGCCGAACGGACGGCCCCTTCCCTCCTGTGGCAAATACTCGATGTTGAACCAACCGGTTTGCCCCAGGGCATAAAAGTCTTTGGCCCGAAGATCCCCGTCGGCCGCTCGATCGGGCTGACCAGATTTAGGCTGCTTGAACAGCACCGCGCTCCCATCTAGGAACGCGATCGTTCCGCTCGCGTTGTGCCGAGTCGTAATCTGATCGCCGCTGCTGAATAAGCCATCCGGAAACTCCGTGTTGTAAAGGCCGGTGCTCTCCTCGACGAAGATTGGAATACCCGGCAAAACTGCGAGTTCAGCGATCAGCGTGCTGGGAAACGTTGCTTGGGGGCGGCGTCCATCAAAAGGCACTCTGTAACCCACCTTAGTCGAGCTCCCCAGAGTCGCCCCCTGCATACCCTGCACGAAGGTATAATCAAAGTCAAGTTCAGAGCTCGTGCTAAATGTCGACTCGTTGCGGCCATTAATACTGCGCCGTTTGTTGGTAGGGCAGCTTCCGCATGCTTCTACGTTCTCGATATACTTATACGCAAGCCCGGGCACGATGCGCGTGGCATCGGCGGTATCCTGGTTTCTGGCCCACGCCGTTAATTCTCGCCCGCTAACGGAAATTGGGCGCCCATCAGCACGGCGCACTTTGTCCGGCCAAATCTTCTCTTTGTAATCGTTGCCGTAAGCATTGGCACCCAGCGCGAACTGCTTCACGTTCGAAAGGCAGATTGTCTGTCGCCCCGCCTCGCGAGCGCGACCAAGCGCGGGAAGCAGCACACTGATCAACAGCGCGATGATTGCAATTACCACAAGCAGCTCGATGAGTGTGAAAGCTGAATTATTTGTGCTACGCTTTTTCATTATGGCTCGACTAAAAACGCTGGCTCCGCAAAAACCACTTTACCCCAGAGTCCAATACTCATGTCGCTCGTGTTCCCACCGCACTGTTCACTACGGATTCGCAGCGAGTGAAATCGGATTGTTTATCCAACCAAAGGGGCGACCGCGGCCAGGGTTGTTGGGTACTTCGATAGGCAACCATCCTTCACGCCCGACCACAAAGAAGTCCTTGGCATCAAGATCACCCGCGTCCTGAGAGTTATCGCCACCACCCTCCGGTGCGTTGAACAGGCGGGCGCTCCCATCCAGAAACGATATGGTTCCGTTCTCGTTGTGACGCTTGGTGAACTGATCGTCGAAACTGAATAGTCCGTCGGGGAAATCAGTATTGAAGTACTTCGTGTGCTCTTCCACGAACAACGGAATACCGGCGAGTATGTTCAACTCAGCCACACGGGCGACGGGCAACACCGGGGGCGTGACCCGCCCATCGGGCTGCCTCAAGTGCGCAACTGGAGTTGAAGTTCCCAGACGCGCGCCTTGCATCCCTTGAATGAAGGTATAGTCAAAATCTAACTCGCTGCCGAGACCAAACTGGCCTCGTGTCGCTCCGTTGGTGCTTCTTCGCTTATTGGTCGGGCAAGCTCCAACCGAATCCACGTTGCTTACATATTTGTAGGCTAGGCCTGGCACCACTCTGGTTGCATCTGTCGGATCAATAGCCCTTGCCCATGCGGTTATATCGGTGTTATTCACTCTTATGGGCTGGCCGTTGGAACCGCGCACTTTATCGCCCCAAATGAAGTCTTTAAAGTCGTTGGCATAAAGGTTTGCCCCAAGCGCAAACTGCCGAATGTTGGAAGTACACACTGTCTGGCGCCCCGTCTCACGAGCGCGGCCCAAGGCGGGAAGAAGCACGCTGATGAGGAGGGCAATAATCGCGATCACTACCAATAGTTCGATGAGGGTGAAACCATGTGACCGCCCAACCGTCGAGACACTGGATTTAATTTGATTCGCCATAGCAATTGTAACCTGAGAGAGTTGCGTCCGATCTGAAACGTCTGCGACGGGGAGACGCGTGCCATCGGGCAGCACACGGGTCGGTTGCGCCGGGGGCGCGGTCGTCTGATTGATCTCAAACCGTGTGCGTTTCACCATCCGGAGAGTCTTGGGAGTGTTGTCTACATCGCTGGTGACTCGGCTGAGCCATCGCGCCGCTTCAAAGCCCAGTGCCCGGGCATCTTGAACCACCGCGCTGCACACTGGAAAGGTGTGCAACCGAACGTCGCTGTCATCAAAACCGATTAATGAAAGTTCTTGCGGCACGCGAATCCCCATCTCAAGGCATCGCCGAAGCGCGCCAACCGTCGAGAGCGGATCGGTGATGAACGCGGCGGTGGGGGGGTTGGGGAGTCCCATCAGCCGCGTGATGGCGTTCGCCCCGTTGTCCGCCGTCGCGTAGTTTGTAACAATAAGCTCAGAATCAACGCTTAATCCGGCATCGCGGTGCGCTGTGGAAAAGGCACGACGGCGGTCGTTATGGTCGGTGTCCGCGACAGCGTGTGTGATAAGCCCGATCCGCTTGTGGCCTAAATCAATCAAGTGCTTCACCGCAAGCACGCTATCTTCGTAACTGTCAGTACGTACGAAGTTGGTGGTTAAGGAGTCTGGGCGGTCTGCGATAACCACGCACGGGAACCCCTCAGCTGCCACTTCTGCCACCACCTCGCGGGTGTGCTGAAAAGTTCGTAGTAACGCCCCTCGCAGCCCCTTGCGAGCGAAGAACTGCGCATAAGTCTCATCGGGGCTTTTATCACGACGGATCGATACAAGCTTTACATCGTAACGGCGCTCGTTGACACCCTCGAGAATCCCCGCCAAAAGCGCGAGATCAAATCCGCCGTAGTCTGCCCGGATGATGTCCTCAGGATACACAAGCCCCAGCACCGCTTGGGTACGCTGCGAAATGCTAACATAATTGGCATCACCAGCCGCGGCCAACACACGCTGGCGCGTCTTTTCATCCACGTGAGGGTGGTTGTTCAGTACGCGCGAAACCGTCGCGACCGAATACCCCGACTCCTTGGCTATGTGACGCATGCTCGACATGCAATTAACTCGTAAACGCGACCAGCATTTGCCAAGGCATCAAGCCCGGCGTGTTTTACTTCCGCTAGTGGGTGAAACGGCGCAGAAAGCTACATTACACCACTGAAACAAATCTGAAACAGTTTCAGGTATGTTCCACAATAACCGCAACCACCCCTCGTTGTCAAGAGATTTTTTACATTTTTCCGCGCTTCGCTAAATCACACCTTATCCACAAACCTTTCAAAACACAAACCAGTATTGGGCTTGACAGACGCTTGTTAGGGTCCGTAGCCTTCTGAGCATGAAAATTCACCCTACCGTCCACTCCTCCTTCATTGTGAAATGCCATACCCCTAGCCCAATCGGCCTACTACAGATTTTCGCTTCGGCAGGCGCTGTGGTCAGAATCAACTTCTCCCAGCCAGATCAATCTTTACCCGAACTGGGAAGCGGCGACGAAACCGATCCCGAGTCACATCCCCTCCTCGCCGCAGCGGTCGAGCAGTTAGCACTCTACTTCGCTGGTCACCTGCAGCACTTTTCGCTACCCCTCGCTCTGGCAGGAACCCAGTTTCAGCGGCTTGCTTGGGATGCGCTACTCGACATCCCGTACGGCCAAACTGCGACCTACGCCCAGCAAGCGGTGAAGATCGGGAATCCTGCCGCCCGCCGCGCAGTTGGAGCCGCCAATGGCCGCAATCCAATCCCGATTCTCGTTCCGTGTCATCGCGTCATCGGCTCTCGCGGCGACCTTACCGGCTACGGTGGCGGAGTTGATCGAAAGGCGTGGCTGCTCGCTCATGAGCAAATCTGGCGTGATGACACGATCTAACAGCATCTTTCGTCCGCCCAGCAAATCGCCCACGCGCGAATTTGAGTAGCACGCGTGAAGCCAACCACACGATCACCTATCCTCACCTAAGTATGTCCGAGCGATCTCTACAAAACGATCCAGCCAGCCGAGACTTTTCGCCGGGCGTCACCGTCGGCGCTGGAGGTGAGCCCCCGCCCCCGCCCCCGGGGCCGCTTTTATTCGAAATTGCTTGGGAAGTGTGCAATCAAGTGGGCGGAATTTATCAAGTGCTGCGGAGTAAAGCTCCACTTATGGTGCAGCGTTGGGCGGAACGATATTGCTTGATTGGTCCTTGGGAAAGTAAGTCAGCCGCGGTTGAGTTTGAGGAAGTGAAGCCTGCCGCGTGGATAGCGAAGGCCATTGCCCATCTAAAAGAACAAGGGCTCATCGTTCATTACGGACGTTGGATGGTCCCTGGGCGTCCCCGGGTCATGCTCATTGAGCATTGGCAAGGGCACGAGCGGCTGAACGATACAAAGTATCGCTTCTATCAGGATCACCGTCTGGAGATACCGAGTCACGACGGGTTGATCGACCCGGTTGTTACATTTGCGGACGCGGTGACCCGCTTATTTGTGGCCTTGTGCGAACAGCGCGCCTCTTACGCCAAATCCGTTTGGGGCAACAGCGGCGCGCCCATTGTCGCCCATTTCCATGAGTGGATGGGCGGGCTGGCGATCCCGGAAATTCGCCGCCTCGAGCTGCCCGTTTCGATCGTGTTTACAACGCACGCGACGATTTTGGGGCGTTACATCGCGAGCTCTCGTGATGATTTTTACGACCAACTTCCGTATCTTGACCACGCCGCCGAGGCGAAGCGATTCAACATTGTTACCCAACATAATATCGAACGCGCCTGCGCTCACGGCTGCCACGTCTTTACCACTGTCTCTTCAATCACAGCCGAGGAGTGCGTCCAGTTGCTCGGCCGCCCGGTTGATGTCGTGCTCCCAAACGGCCTCACAATCGGCTTATATAACGCTGGCCACGACCAGCAACGGTTACACGGAGAATACAAGGAACTCATCCACCGGTTTACGATGGGGCACTTTTTTCCTAGTTACTCCTTCGATCTTGATCGAACCATCTACATATTCACTTCCGGCCGCTTTGAACCCAAAAACAAGGGCTTTGATCTCTGCCTTGAGTCGATGGCCCGCCTTAACGCGGAACTGAAAGCCGCGAACCTGGGTAAGACCGTCATCTTCTTCATCGTCTCCCGCCGCCCCACTCGGAGTATCAATCCCCTTGCAATGGAAAAACGCGGGGTGCTCAACGAGTTGGCCGAAGTGTGCGACAAGATTACCGAGGGGGTAGGTGCTCGGCTCTTCACTCGCGCCGCCGCGGGTGGGAAGTTACACCTCGACGACCTGATCGACGAGTACTGGATGTTGCGTTACCGCCGCGCCCAAACCGCGCTCAAGCAGCAATGCTTGCCGATGGCAGTGACCCACATTCTCGAAGATGATGCCAACGATCCGGTGCTTAATCAGATGCGGCACCTTAACTTGATTAACTTCGAGCACGATCCTGTTAAAGTGGTCTACTGCCCCGATTTCATAACTCCAACTAACCGTCTCTGGGGTATCGAATACGACCAGTTTGTCCGGGGATGCCATTTAGGGATATTCCCAAGCGCGTACGAACCCTGGGGATATACCCCATTGGAATGTTGCGCGATGGGCGTGCCGAGTGTAAGTAGTGACCTTGCTGGCTTTGGCCGTTATGTTCAAGAGACTGACCCTAGCCCACAGAGTCACGGGATGATGGTCCTCAAACGAAGAGGCAGGGGATTCCACGACGCAGCGTCAGATCTCACTCGGTATCTGATGGACTTCTGCCGGCATGAGCGGCGTGAACGAATCGCGCTCCGCAATGAGGTAGATAAGCGCTCTTGGGAGTTTGACTGGACAAAGCTCGGGCGGGCCTATCACGCCGCGCATGATTTGGCAATCGGCCGATTCGCAGCCGCCGCAGGCGGCGAGGACGCGCCCGTCGCGATGTTCTCCGCAGCCAGCACGGGGCGACCCTAGATTTGGCGCGTCTGGTTACGTAACGCCACGTATTAGTTTATGTAAACGTCCTGATCAATCCTGCGGCGGTGTACCCGCGATGCACTCAAAGCCCGACCCATGCCCAGAGCAACGGAAATTTTACCAGCAGACCGAGCCCGTCATCTCGGTTATTTATTACAAATAACCCAACTCCCGTCGGCCTCCGGTCGCGAGGACGCCGTTTCGAGATGGGTGAAGGAGTGGGCTGCCCTGCGGCCGGATGTTTTCCTCGACTCTGACCGCCATGGTAATATTACGATAAGGAGTAAGCGAGAATCCTCGCTGCCAGCCGGCGCCCGCCCCATCTATTTCACCGCGCACATGGACCATCCCGCCTTCGTCGTCGAGCGCATCGTCGCGCCCGCAGTCATGGAACTCTCGTTCCGCGGGGGCGTCATGGACGGTTATTTTACCGATGCGAGCATTGTAATTCATTCGTCGGGCGGGGCGCACGCCGCCCGGCTCTTCGGGCCGCCCCGCCCCGCGGATTCTCGCGCTGGACGAGGGGGCATATTCAAGTATTACACCGCCGAACTGGCACACAATCCTCCGCCCGGCCTCGGCCCCGCCGTCGGTGACGTTGGCGTATGGGATGTTGGGGCCGCGGAAGTAATTGACGGCAACTGCCACACGCTGGCCTGCGACGATCTCGCCGCCCTGGCCGCCGCCATAAGCACGTTCGAGTGTCTGCCTCAAGACGAGTTAACATCCCCGGTTCGCTTATTATTTACCCGAGCCGAGGAAGTCGGATTTGTCGGCGCCATCGGCGCGTGCCGCGATAAGACGATGCCCATGGACGCGGTGGTAATCGCCCTTGAGAACAGCAGGAGCTTCGCGGACAGCCCCATCGGCGGGGGCCCCATCGTGCGCGTCGGAGATCGCTTAAGTATTTTTTCGCCCGGCCTCACCGGGGCGGTCGCAAAGCGTGCCGAGCAGTTGGCGGGAGCGCCTGGCTCAGCCCTTCCCCTCGCGAGCGGCGATCAGCGCTGGGTCTGGCAACGTAAGTTAATGGCCGGCGGAGCGTGCGAGGCGGGCGTCTATTGTGCGTACGGTTATGAATCAACCTGTATCTGTCTGCCGCTGGGCAACTACCACAACATGGCGGGGTTGGCGCAGGTGCAGGCCGGAGAGTTCATGGGCACCCCGCGAGTTGCCCGCGAGTTCATAAGCATAAGTGATTACCATGGCCTGGTTGATCTGCTGGTCGCCTGCGGCATAAAGCTGCCCCCCTCGGAAGGCAACACTCGTCCCCCCGCCCAATTCGACAAGCTGTGGGACGAGCGTTCGTTCGTGCTCTAAACGCCCAGACCCAAAACGCCCGGACCCAAAACACCCGGACCCAAAACACCCAGACAAGACTAACCGTAATATTACGGTGTGCCGATCGCCGCCCACGCCTCTACCAGAGCGGTGGTGGTGGGGCCCACCAGCCCATCCCCGATGACCTTGTTCTCAACCGCCACCACCGGCAGTACCCCCCAACCAGTATTCGTAAGAAATAACTCGTCCGCGTCTAGCACGTCGGCGATTGTCACCAGCCTGCGCTCGCACGCGATGCCCCGCGAGAGCGCCCAATCCATCACCCACCGCCGCACCACTCCCGGCAGCACCGGGCTGGGGATCGCCGCGCCCCGCACCAGTGGATCGTACTGATTGTTCGTTGTCTCCGTATCCGGCTCTGCCTGGTCACCCATTGCCCGATTCGCGTGCTTTGACCTGCCGCGACCGCTTAAGTTATCTTGATCGTCATTGTCCGCACTGCTCTCATCAAGATCATAATCATCGCTTCGGCTAATGTCGGCCCGGTCGAGTGCCTGGTCCACCACCTCGCCCAAGGCGTCCTCTTCCTCACCGCGGGCGATCGGGGTCAGCAGCGTCTGGCCGCGCACCGCGAAGAGATTGCTCACGCACCCTCCGGCCACGTGATTGGTAACTTGTAATATAAGAGCTTCGCCCGCCCGCTTCGCCGCCGCTATCTGCAACTCGCGAAGCCGCGGCCAGTACCAGAGTGTTTTGTGCCCCTGGAATGGATCAAGGGGATTGGCCTTCCAGTCCGCGATTGCCACCATCACCCCCTGAGTGAACATCTCCCGAGGGTACAGCGCAGCGGGCTGAGCGTGGATCATAAGCGTTGGGGTATGCACCGGTTCCTCCCCCCCCGCCTGCCCCCGCGCTAACCCCAGCATGCTCATGTCCCCACCGGTTAATGTTAAGCGGATGCGGAAGCGACTTACATTCGGAGAATCAGCCCCCGCCCGGGCCGCGCACCGCTCCACCGCCTGGCCCAGCGCCGCTGTTCGCAGCGACCGTGAGAGATTAAGCACCTTCGCCGACGCGGCGAGCCGAGAGAGATGCTCCTGAAGGTGCACAACATGCACCAGACCTGCGGGATCTCGCACCGCGAGCATGGTTTCAAACAGCCCCACCCCGTGCTGAAAGCCCGCGTCAAAGGCACTGACGCGCGCATCGGCAGGGTCAAGGAAACTACCGTTAAGAAAGACTGTCGCCATGCAGCGGCAGGGTATGCCGGAGCGGTGCGCTTCGCGCACTCACCACCGCCGCAGGGTCCGTAAGAAATTATGTTAGCCTAGCGGCCTTCCTCCGGGGTAGACAAACTCGGGTTCACCGCTTTGCGCAACCTGACTCCCGGCTAAACGGCAGGCTCAGGGGCCTGACCATCGCACTTACTTCCTAGCGGCCTTGGTCGAAGCAGCCGGCGAGAGTGGGAATACCGGGTCGTAGCCGCCCTTTGCAAACGGGTTACATCGAAGCACCCGCTTGAACGTAAGCCATGTTCCGCGCACCGCGCCATGAGTCTTCAGAGATTCAACACCGTAACACGAGCACGAGGGGTAATACCGGCAATGACCGCCGAGAAACGGCGAGAGCACCACCTGGTAGATACGAATTAGAAATATTAAGATCCACTTCACCTCTGGTCCGCCCCGCGCTGCGCTGGCGGAGTTGCGCGGACTTCCTCGGCCCCGCGACGGTCGCGGCGTTGCTGCTCACGATGTAACTGTACACAGAGCGAAGTCAGCTCGGCCTGTATTACATGAAGTTCGCCCTTGCCCGCGGCTCGTACAGCGACAACCAAATCCATCCCGCTCAGGCCGGGCCGCTCCAGATTGTTTATGTTAATAAACATCGGAAGTTTCGGGCGCACGTGCCGGAAGGCCTCACGTAGCAACCGTTTCCATCGCACCCGTACCGCCGCGTTTCCCACCCGCTTGGAGACGGCCAGACCAAGCCGCCAATGCGTGAGTCGGTTGGGCACCGCCCGTACGTCTATGAAGACGCCGGTCTTCTTAAGCCGGGCCCCGTAGACCGCCGCGAACTCAAGATCGTGGGCTAGCCGCAGAGTTCGCGGCAGGCGAAAGCCGTTGGGCATAGCCGGCACGAGTCCGTCGGCGGCCGACTTCGCTTCCTCTGCGAAGCTATTTTCATCATTTACCTTCGCCATCGTCAATTATCTCTGCCCACATTTGTTGCCGAACACAACTTCGGCGCTTCGTGCCGGAGTAAGGTACATCACTACTTGCCGCGTTGCACGGTTGTCGGCATCGTCTGATGATGGCTGCACTTCTCTCCGCCGCCGCACCCAGCACGAGCGCATGCCGCGTACACCCCGCCGTTTCCTGAGCAAGTGTTACATTTACCAATCAGCATAAGTTCGTGCCCATCGAGAGTGAAGCCGACGGGAGCTAGATCGGCCAGACCCTCAGGGCATCCTTCGACCTCAAAGACGCGGCTGCAACCCCGGCAGTAAAAGTGGTGGTGGTGCCCCTTGCCTGTCAACTCAAACCGAGGTGCCTCTCCGGGGACTTCCACGGTGACCACCACCCCGGTGTCAAGCAGGAGCTTGAGTGTGCGATAGACTGTGGCCAGCCCGAGCCGACTTATCTTTGATTTGGCGTGCTCAAGAATTTCTTTAGGGGAGAGGGGCGTGCCGACGTCAGCGAGAACGTCGCGGATGGCGTCTCGCTGGCGTGTATTACGTTCAGGCGTACCGCGGGCTGAGGAGGGTGGGGGTAGCGGAAAGGACTCTGAGCTTGACACGGGGCAATTATATACGCGCTGGGAGACCCGCGTCTGCTGGCACCTGTCAGATTCGGCCATTACTGCGTTGCGACTGACTCCACTTTCTGAGGGCGGCCCCGGACCGCCGCGGCGAGTCGCTGGGTCAGTTCATGCTCTGGGTGTGTGAGAACGCCAACGGCGTCGCCTTTTTCGACGATTCTGCCGCGCTGCATCACCGCGATCGTGTCCGCCATGTGAGCGACCACGCCCATGTCGTGCGTGATGAGCAAGTAGGCCAAGCCGTGCATGGCTTGAAGGTCGCGGAGCAAGTTAAGTATTTGTGCTTGCATCGAAACATCGAGGGCGCTGGTGGGTTCATCGCAGATGACAAGTTTGGGCTTGAGCGCAAGCGCCCGTGCGATAGCGATCCGTTGGCGTTGGCCGCCGGAAAACTGGTGGGGGTAGCGGGTCAACACTTCCCTAGGAAGCCCGCACTGTTCAATTAAGAGTGGGACCTCCTCACGCCACGGTAGCCGGTGAACGATTAGCGGCTGGGCGATTGCCTCTCCAACGGTCATACGCGGATCAAGCGAGCCCGCGGGATCCTGAAAGATCATCTGCACTTGTCGACGGATCGCAAGAAGGGCGCTCCCTCGCGCCTGATGGATGTCATGGGCGTTGATGAGCACGCGGCCAGATTGCGGCGTGATCAGCCCCAGCACAGCGCGAGATAACGACGACTTACCGCTGCCCGATTCGCCTACAAGCCCCAGCGTCTGACCCTTGTATAACGTAAGCGTTGCCCCATCAACTGCAAGAGTGGCGCTGGGCCCCGAACCAAACATAATCGTTAGATTCTCTACGAGCAGGACCGGGGGTGATGGCGGTACGAAGTCGCTCATGCCATCGGCCTCACCGCTCCGCGCCTGAACAGCGCGGGCATGAGGGAAGCAAGCACCCCAATTAGGATAGTTGTGACAGACAGAATCACCGCGAGCTGAAACCAGCGTTGCGGGAGATACCCGGCCTGGACTGCCAGGAGGGGAGCCAGCCCGCAGAGTGGTCCGACAAGGTAACCGACTCCGATGAGTGCTTCGTGCGTGCCTCCCGCGTCCACCTCCGCCGCGCCTACCTCCATAGCATAATATAATGCTCCGGCGTAAATGGTGGCTTTACCAAGGCCAAAACAAGCTAGTCCGGCCATCATCGCGCCGATGCAGGCGCCTTTAGTCATTCCCACCGAGAGCCCGAGCGGCGATAGAACGGCGACCGCAAAACCGAGTACCAGCATGGTCGTTCCCGCTACCGGCAACGCCCACTTCCCCTGCCAGCCGTGCCAGTGTTGTAACAAGAAGAACGCGACTACCCGAGGCGCAAGCCACGCGCTAGCGACCAGAGGTTGGTAGGTTGTAGTCACCGATAGTTGTTCCATGGCGCCGGGCAGATAAGGCGCGAGCACACTTGATATAACATAAGCAAGGGGGAGCAGCCTCCGCAGCACTACCAGAAGCTGGCCGTAGACTGGCGGGTGCGGCTCGTCATGAGCATGGATGTGCGGCGCGGGATCGGCTTGGAACGCCTTGAACACATAGAAAGCCAGAAGCAAGTGAATGGCCGCCATCCCGGTCAGCGCCTCGATGGCGAAACGCTCGATAAGAGGCGACAGTGACCAGAACGAAAGGACGACCGCCGAGGACCAGACAACGTTGAATAGACCTACATCATGCCGCAGTCCCGCGCCACTCTTGCCGCCGCTTAGGTAGGCCTCGGTCATGGGCCACAAGACCCCGGTTACCAAACTGTAACAAATAACCAATGTCCAAACCGCCCATGGCCCCCCGACGATCCCGAGGCTTGCCAGCCAAACGCCAGCCAACGGAAAGAGGCATGTCGCCCCCAAAAGTAACATAACTGCAATCAGAATCCCCCGCCCGTTCAGCCCGGCGAAGCGCGTGCGTAGCCTTGCGATCATGCCCCCGGCCCCCGCCGCGCCAACGATGTAGGCCACGCCCATCACCATGCCCAGCAGGTAGTTGCTCGTATCTGCGAACGAGTACATTGACTTCGCCACGAAAAAGATGCCGTTCATCACCAGGCCGGTGCCCAGGCTGTTCAAAAACGTGAAAATCATGACTGTTCGCCTCGGCATCGGGCGGATGGAGTCAGCGGGAGCGATGTGATCTAAAGGTGCCATGTGCTGCGAGCAAAGAACGCAATCGGGGGAGGCAAACACGGATGCGGTTCAGCCCCCGAACGATTCGGGTGGAAGCAGACAGATTCTTCCTTGCTCTTTTTCGCCACCCATCGTAGTATTGGAATGTTGGGATGGCCCATGCATCTGCTTCGCCGCCATCAAGGTCGGGGCTGTGCTCGTTTGTCCTTGTAGCTCAATTGGATAGAGCGTTGGCCTCCGAAGCCAAAGGTTGAAGGTTCGACTCCCTCCAAGGACGTTGCTGGTGTTTACTTGTTGCTCGGGCCGCGCTCCGCGCAGCTCTGGCGAGGGTTCCGTTTCGCGCGGGTTGCTTTTTCCGGCCGATGTAACAAGCGTCGTCCTGCGGAGATGCCCGCTCTCAATGTAAGTGTAAGACTCTGCATGAAGAAGAAGCCAATCCCTGTCACCGGCGCGGTTTTCGCCGCTGGCGGAGTAGTGTTCAACGATGAGGGGCGGGTCGCCGTCATTCACCGCCCGCAGTACGATGACTGGTGCCTGCCCAAGGGCAAGCTGGAGAAGGGCGAGGATGCTCTTGTCGCGGCGGTACGAGAAGTGTGGGAGGAGACCGGCTGCATCGCCGCACCCGAGCGATTTCTGGGAACATTATGCTACACCATCAAGGGAAAGCCCAAGTGGGTCTTCTATTGGCGGATGCGCGTTGATAGCGCTGAGGAGTTTTCGCCGAACAGTGAGGTTGACCAACTCGTTTGGCTTACCTTAGGTGGCGCCACCCGGAGACTTCAATACCGTGGCGAGCGAGACATGCTCCGCCTGGCCGCACGAAAGTAACTGTTCGCAGATTCAACACCCCGCCAATGGTAATCACAAATGCCCTCGCTTGCACAACTTGAACGCCTCTTAGCCTTGGAACCGGGCGATGCATTTCTGCTGTACGCCGTCGCGCAGGAGCACTCCAAGTCTGGCGACACGCCCGCCGCGGTCGAGTATTATGATCGGTGTCTCGCGACCGATCCTACGTATTGTTATGCTTACTATCACAAAGCGCGCGCGTTGCTTGCCAGCTCGAAAGTGGCCCAAGCGGCTGCCGCCGCCGATGAGGGTATCCGGGTCGCTCAGCGCACGGGTGATGGTAAAGCGTTGGTTGAACTTACATCGCTGCGCGATGAGATGGATGTGTAGCCCCCATCGCGCGTTGTGGTTGGAGCCGCCAGCTCGCGCGTGCCGCGGAACAAGCACAGGGAGTGTCGGCGTAGAGGAAACCGGAGAGGACCCGCCCGTGCTTTGCTAGCAGATCAGGCTTCTTCCCTGACAATACACCCTTTGTCCTTAAACTGAGGCCATGGTGCGACCACTTGTCTTACCCGGGGGGGCATTGAGCGATTTGCGGCGGCATAAATCAGCGGGTCCGGCTGGCCGCAATCTGGTCGAGCACGACCTGCTTGGTGTAAGAGTTCGCTTTGAAGGGCTCAGTGCGCCCCGGCCCGTAAATAACCAAAATCGGTGGGCCCACTTCGCGCAGGCTCCGCATATAAGCCCAGGCGGGGTTTGGCGTTCCATCTTCGTAGACTTCGCTCGTTAAGTCCGCGATGATCGGAACGACATCGGGCTTCTTGAGGGCCTCCTGCACTTCGCTCTGATTTAGAATTATCTCGAACGCGACACAGTTCAAGCACCACTCGGCGGTAAAATCGACGACAACAACCTTACCTTCGGCCAACGATCGCTCCAACAACTCGGGTGTGTAGGTCTGCCAAATGCCGTGAGACTGGCCGGTGGTCGCTGTGGGCACAGCACGCGCCAGCCGCGTCTGGTACAGCGAAAAAGCAACACCCGCGTAGCCCAGCCCGATCCCGACAAGTGTAAATACAACTCTGGAGGCGGTCCCTGCCCGGATCTGCCAGAGACGCACCACCATCCAGGCGCAGGCGATGAGCACCAGCACTGTCACAAACCACCAGTGCAGCACTCCTCCAAGATACGGCGAGCGCACCAGTAAGGTCTGCAAGCCCACCCCAATGAAGAACGCCGCGACCGCGAACATAAACAGCGCCATCGTCTGCTTCATCAGTTCGCTGCCGGCCCCGGCACGCGGCACCTTTGCCACCCAGTGCGGGTTGGCGGCCAGCACAAAGTAAGGGATCGCCATGCCCACGCCGATGGCGCTGAAGATGAGCATCGTAATAAAAGGCGGTTGAAACGCCGCCCAGCCCATCGCGGTTGCGGCCAGAGGTGCGACGCACGGCGTGGCGAGGACGGCTGTAAGCACGCCAAACATGGCACTCCCGTAGATGGTATCGTGCCGCGGGTTAATCGCATATGCCCACTTGGGCACTTGAACATTAAACGTTCCTAGCAGAGAGATGCCCATGACAATCATGAGCACGCCGATGCCGACCGCAAACCACCACATACTTATGATCTGACTCGTGGACTTAAACCCCGTGGAGAGCGCAATCACCGCACCTAAGGCAAGCCAGAAGAGAATCACGCCTGCGCACATCGCCAGGCCCAATATAAGTGTTCGCCGCTTTGTTCCCGCCGCGTTTGCGAGCGCAACGATCTTCAGCGGCAGCACCGGCAGCACGCAGGGCATGACGTTGAGTAGGAATCCGCCAGCGATGGCTAGAAGCACGAGAAGCGAAAGGCCGGAGACGCCCCGAGGATCGATGGAAAACTGCGTTCCAAAGAACGGAAACTCCAGCTTGCCAGATTCAACCGCTGGCGTCGCAGTCTGCCCAGGGAGTCTTTGAGCAGCCGAACTGCCGGATGTCGAAGTACTCGCTCCACTTGGTGGAAGAGACGTTGCTCGGTCGCCTGAGTTGTCGCTGGCCGCGGGCTTATACGAATCAAAGGGCGGATTCGTGAGAAGAGGAGCGACTCCCCCCTCGCTGCTTACGGTGATGGTGACGGTTTTTGACGTGCTCTCAGGAGCTAGGCAGGTAACCTCGTTGCAGGCCTGATAGCTTATTTTGAGCGGGATATCAATAGTGCCGCTCGCGTTCGCGGCCAAAGTTACAGGAACAAATGCTACCGCGATTGAATCGAACACCAAATAAGGAGCCGGTTTTTCGCCCAGGCTCACTGTTATAGATACTGGCTTGGGCCAGGCGATGCTTCCGACGACGCCGACCGTCGCGGGCAACGTTACCTTGATTTTGGTCGGGATGGGCACAAAGTCGGCCAGTTCGGGGGGCACCACCGGAGAATTGGTATGGATATGAAAGCCCTCCGAGTGCTCGAAGGTCACCGCGATGAGCACCGTGCCGCCGGGTGCAACTGTCGCGCGGTCCGCAGCAACGGTAACATCGACGACCGGCCGCTGCGCAAGGGCAAGCGGCGCGATTGCATAAATGCAAAAGACCGCGATGAGACGCATCACGCTAGGCCACGCAGCACGAACATTTACCGGCCACGTAGAAGAGGTCACCGTCATAGGTGAGTGTACGGTAGGGGGTCCCCAATGTTCAGTGGCACGGACTCTTTCAGACTCAGCCCGCACTCGCCGGAACGCCGATGGCACAAGGGGCTTGCCGCCTGGGTCGGTGATAAGAATGGCACTGCTCTCCTCCACCCCTCAATGGGTGGCAGCTTGCGGCTGGGTGCGGGCGTTCCTGGTGTTCTGATTATGTCTGATGTGCTAGATCAAAGTTCTATTGATGCCCTCCTCGCAGCGGTAGATTCCGGCGAGGTCGAGGATCAGGCCGCCCAAGGAACGATCTTTGGGCGGGTTCGCCGCGACCCTGAAGTTACGGAGATCAAGAGTTACGATTTCAAGCGGCCCGAGCGGGTAAGCAAAGATCAGATGCGATCGCTGCAGACTTTGCATGAGGCTTTCGCCCGCAACTTTGGGGCCGCCCTCTCGGGCTTCTTGCGCACGATTGTTGAAGTGAAGGTCGCGGCGTGCGAACAGATGACGTACTCAGAGTTCACGTCGGGACTTTCTAACCCCACCTCGTTCAATCTGGTGGTCGCCGATGGACTAGAGGGGCAAATCTGCCTCGAAATCAGCCCCCTCATTATCTACCCAATCATTGACCGTCTGCTGGGCGGCAATGGTCAAGATCTGTTTATTCCCCAGCGGCCGATGACGGCTATTGAGATCCGGCTGATTGGCAATGTCACAAGACGAGGACTGACCGCGCTGTCGGAAGCATGGGCGAGTATCAAGTCGCTCGAGTTCAAAATCTCGGCTTCTGAAAGCAACCCACAGTTGGTCCAGATTGTGCCGCCTAACGAAGTAGTGGTAGTGATCGCCTTTGAGTTAAAACTGGGAAACCGCGCGGGGACGATGAACCTGTGCATTCCCTATAACGTAATCGAACCGCTGATGGAGCAGCTCTCCAGCCAGAACTGGTTTACTCCTAGCAAGCACGTGAAGAGCAAAGAGACCGAGAAACAACTCACGCGCGCTCTCGAACGGGCTCCGCTGGAGCTTACGGGCATTCTCGCTGAAACAACAATTACAATGCGAGACCTGGTCTTCATGTCCGTGGGTGATGTGATCGTCACCGAGACCTCGGCCAGCACTCCTGTCGCTGTGTGCATCGAGGGAGAACGTAAGTTTAGTGCTCACATCGGCCAGTTCAAAGGCAATCGGGCCCTCCGCATAATATAAGTAAGCGATGGGGTCGGGCTTGGCACCTCTCGATCGCATCGCAGCGGCACGATGCCCGCGTCGGCGAGCGATCCACTTACGTACGATGTGGTGGGCAACACCTGGATCAAAGGGTGCGGGCCGGACTGCCACTTAAAATCTGTATGAACTGCCATTATGATGTCGGGGGCGTTGGTATGTGTTAATCTCGACCACGTTACTACAACTACACTCTAGTAACAACGCCGGGGGGCACGGAGTAGCCTGTTTGCGGGAACGAGCTTTCTAGTAGTTCCAGCTTGCCTCCCTCCTCGCGTCAACCAAGCCTGGGTTGGGGTCATTTCAGTGATCGGCGGCCTACTAAATCGCAAATGAAAAACGCGGCCCACGAGAAGTAGTCTCACATGGGCCGCGATCTCGATTTCCAAAGCTTGTTGCTGCCGGTCACGACCGTTTATTTATTACGTTCGCGATGTGCGACTAAGCCGGGCTTAGCAGCCACCCGCGCCCCAGACGACAAAGAATGCTTCAACGTCGGAGCCGTCTACGCCACCGCTCTGGTCAACGTCAGCGCAAGGAGCGCTGACGGACCAGTCGCTGAAGAACGCTTCGACGTCGCTGCCGTC
>Ga0105049_10003409_pt1 | contig 18776 bp, 13 predicted proteins | sample MAT06_FD_78087 | JGI IMG/M metagenome (GOLD analysis project Ga0105049, IMG submission 78087) | Freshwater microbial communities from Lake Fryxell liftoff mats and glacier meltwater in Antarctica - MAT-06 | ecosystem: Environmental > Aquatic > Freshwater > Ice > Liftoff microbial mat | place...
GCCGCGACAGGCCGCGACAGGCCGCGACAGGGCGGCGGCTTGCGCGTCAGAGGCAGCGTCACAACCTGCGCGTCCCATGCCCGCCGGCCCCCTCGCGATTCCCTCCGTGACCAGCCCACTCGATGCCACGTGGCGGGTTCCCGGCTCGAAAAGCATCACCAATCGCGCACTGGTACTGGCGGCGTTGGCGGATGGCACCTCGGTGATCGAGAACGTTCTCGCCAGCGACGATACCCGGCACATGCGGCAGTGTCTGGAGCGTCTGGGCATCGTCATGCGCGATGGTGCTCCTGGGCAGGTGATCGTTGATGGCGGGCGTGCACGCCTGCGCGCGAACGCTGACACGTTGTTCGTCGGCAACAGCGGCACCACGGTGCGGTTCCTCACCGCGCTCGCGACCCTGGTACCCGGCAGCACGACCTTCGCTGGCGATCAGCACATGGCCAAACGGCCGATCGCCGATCTGGTGGACGGCTTGGTGCAACTCGGGGTGCGGCTCGACTGCGCCACCGGCTGTCCGCCGATCACCATCCACGGCGGCAGACTCGCGGGCGGTTCCCTGCGCATGCGTGGGGACCGCTCCAGCCAGTATTTCTCCGCCGTGCTGATGGCCGCTGGCTTGGCCGAGGGCGATGTACGGGTGTTGATCGACGGCGACCTGGTGAGCCGTCCCTACGTCGACATGACGCGCCGGATGGTTGCCGACTTCGGCGGTCGTATCGATGCGGATGACGCTGGTTTCACCGTGCGCCGTGTGCCGTCATACCGCGCTCGCAGTTACGTGATCGAACCGGATGCCTCGTCGGCGAGTTATCCCTTCGCCTTCGCTGCCGCTGGCGGACACCGCATCACCGTACCGGCCATGAGCGCGGCGTCGCTCCAGGGCGACTATGATTTCGTCGGCGTACTGGAAAAAGCCGGGGCCATCATCGAACGGCGGCCGGATGCCACGGTGGTTCGTGGCGGTTCACGACTCCGCGGCATCGATGTCGACATGCACCACATCAGCGACACCGTGATGACCCTTGCCGCCATCGCGCCGCTGTGCGACGGACCGACCACCATCCGCAACGTTGCCAACATCCGCATCAAAGAAACCGATCGTCTGATCGCGACGGTCAATGAACTGCGGCGGGTCGGCCAGCAAGTCGAGCACGGTGATGATTGGCTGAAGATCACGCCGCGGCCGCTCAAGCCCGCGACCATCGAATGTTACAGCGACCACCGCATGGCCATGAGCTTCGCGGTGCTTGCCGCTGCGGCGCGCGATCACCACTGGGACCAATCCGTGCCTACGAACGAGCGCGTCTTCCGTATTGCTGATCCGGCCTGTACGGCAAAAACCTATCCCGGATTCTGGGATGACTTAGCGGCGTTTTATCCGGGCGAACGGCCATGGTAGGCTTGGGGGCCGATGTCCGATGGCCGATGTCCGAGGTCTTTGGGCACCTGACATCAACGACACCGGACACGAAACGACATCGGACATCGGCCATCGGACATCGGACGAATAGATGCTAAGAATCATCGCCGGCGAATTCAAAGGCCGCAAACTGCTCGCACCGCCCGGGCTCGAAACGCGTCCGCTGCCGGATCGTATCAAGCAGTCGCTGTTCGATTGGCTCGGCCAATCTTGCGATGGCTGGTCGGTGGCGGATGTGTGCGCCGGGTCCGGCAGCTTCGGCTGCGAGGCGATGAGCCGTGGGGCGAAGACCGTGCACCTGATCGAATGCGGACGCCACGCGATCTCGATCATCCAGGGTAACCTGCGTGCACTCGGTTCTCCCGCGGGGCTGCACTTGCATGCCCGTCAGTTCCAGCAGGTCCTGCCGACGCTCAGTGGACTTGATCTGATCTTCGCCGATCCGCCCTTCCCGTGGTTCACCGATGACCGCGAGGCGCTCAGTGAACTGCTGCGTCTGGCCGCCGCCGCCCTGGGTGCGAAGGGGCGACTGGTGCTACGCGGCGAACGTGGCCACGATCTGCCGACCCTGCCGCCCGGACTGCGTGAAGCCGAACGCCGTTTTTATGGCCGCAGCTGGGTCGTGGTGCTGCAACGGATGCCGCATGCCCCCCTGCCGCGAAATGAGATCGGCTCCGCACCCCAGAGTGGCAGAGGCGCTCCCTAAAGACCTTCCACAGCGTTAAAAAGTCGTGGTTTATCGACTTTTTTCCTGCTTTTTCGGCTGCTGCATGGCTCGGCCGTTGTCGTCTATCTAGTGATAGATAGACCTCCCGCCCATGAATCCACCCCCGGTCGTCGCCAACACCCGTGAGCACTTGTTGGAGAGCGCCGCCGACCTGCTGCAGCGGGTGGGATACGCCTCGTTCAGCTTCCGCGATCTGGCTGACGCGGTGGGCATCCGTGCTGCCAGCGTGCACTACCATTTCCCGACCAAGGCCGACCTCGGCGTCGCGCTGGTCGATTGGTTCCGCGCCCAGAGCGATCCTAAGATCGCCGAGCTCTGCCAAGACAATCCCAACATCCGCGATCGTCTGCTGGCGCTCGCCGACCACGTCGCCGACCACACCTGCACCAGTGGCAAGTCGTGCCCGATCAACCTGCTGCTCTCAGAGTTCTCGGTCCTGCCCGAGCCGTTGCAGATCAAGGTTCGTGCCTGGGTCGATGACTGCATCAACGGCATGGCGTCGTGGCTCGATCAGGGCCGCATCGCCGGAGAACTCACCTTTCCAGGCAGTGCCATCAATCAGGCACGGTTGGTGTGGTCGGTCATCGAACACGGCACCCAGCTTGCGCGCACCCATCCGGATCAACCCTTCGGCGCGCTCATGCGGCACCTCGTCGCGACCATGACGCCAGCCGGCGCGTAACCAGTCACTTCATTTCCTGTCAGCCCTTCAGCGGCCCACGCTTCCTCATGAGGATCCCTCCCATGCGTCTGCTCGTCCCATCGCTCGTCGTCATCGCCTCCCTTACGCTCGTCGGTTGCGGTAAAGACCAGGCCCATGACGGCGGAGGCCATCAGATGCCACCGCCGATGGTCGGTGTCGCTTCGCCGATCAGCCGCGAGTTGGCACCAGTGAAAGAACTCACCGGCAGCATCGAAGCGATCGAAACCGTGCAGCTCAACCCGCGCGTCGGCGGCCTAGTAGTGAAAGTCCACGTCGCTGACGGCGCCGAGGTGAAGGTCGGTGACCCCATCCTGGATATCGATGATCTGCCGCTGAAAGCCGCGGTCGCCCGTGCCCAGGCGCAAGTGGCGAGCGCGGAAGCGCGACAGGCCCTGGCCAAGCTGCAACTCGAACGCGGCAAGAAACTGGTGCAGGACCAGGTGATCTCGCGCCAGCAGTTCGATGATCAGGAAGCCACCCTGCGCACCGCGGATGCGGATGTCGCCGCGGCCAAGGCGGCGCTGATCACCTCCGACCTGGACCTGGGCTACGCCAAGTTGACCGCGCCGATCGCCGGACGCCTCGGCAAGATCCAGACCACCACCGGCAACCTAGTGCAGGGCGGCGGTCCGGTCCCACCCACCTACATCGCCACGTTGGTAAGCGTCGATCCGGTGTACGTCAGCTTCGATGTCGACGAAGGAACCTGGCAGCAGATCGGTGGACGTCTGCGCACTGCCGCCGCTGGCGGTGAGGCCATGGGCGTGACGGTCGCGTTGATGGGTGAGCAGGGCTACCCGCACACCGGTCAGGTGGTTTTCGTCGACAACCGCATCGACAATGGCAGCGGTGCAATCCGCGTGCGCGCCCGCGTTCCCAATCCCGATCGTCGCCTGACCCCGGGCGGCTTCGCCCGGGTGCGTTTGGAAACCGGCCCGGCGCGCCCCGTCGTGCTGATCCACGAACGTGCCGTGCAGGCACAGCTCACCACCCGCTACGTCCTTGGCGTCGGTGCGGATGGTGCCACCAGCTTCCGTCCGGTACGTTTGGGAGCCCACGTTGGCACGTTGCGCGTGGTCGAGGACGGACTGACAGCGCAAGACTCGATCGTGGTGGTCGGCTTGGCCAAGATTTTCTATCCCGGCATGGTCGTCAGCCCGGCACCAGCATCGATGGAAACCCTGGAATTCGCCACGCCGCCCGCCGCGCCTGCAGCTCCGGAGGTTCCGGCGGCTCCGGCTGCTCCGGCTGCTCCGGCTGCAAAAGCCAAGGACGGCGCGCCTACCGCCGCCGCTGAAGTTCCCGCCAAGGAAGGCGCCAAGCCGTGAGACTGCCGCAATATTTCATCGACCGTCCGATCTTCGCGACGGTGCTCTCTGCCATCCTGCTGCTGGTCGGTGGCCTGTCGGTCTGGCGTCTGCCGGTCAGCGAATACCCGGAAGTCATCCCGCCGACCATTCAGATCACCGCGATCTATCCCGGTGCGAATCCCGAGACCGTCGCCACCACCGTCGCCAGTCCGCTTGAACAGCAGATGGTCGGTGTGCCGGGGATGCTCTACATGCAGTCGCAGAGCAATCTGGACGGGTTGATGACGCTGACGCTGACGTTCTCCATCGGCGAAGATCTCGACAAGGTCCTGGTCGATGTGCAGAACCGTATCCAGCGCGCTACGCCGCGCCTGCCGGAAGAAGTCCGCCGCCTGGGTGTGACCGCGATGAAGGTCGGCGGCAACCTGCTGATGGTGGTGCACGTGGTCTCGCCAGACGACTCGGTCGACATGCTGACGTTGTCGAACTACGGACGGCTCTACGTGCGCGATCGACTGGCGAGTGTCAAAGGCGTCGGCGACGCGCGCATCTTCGGTGCGGGCGAATACAGCATGCGCGTGTGGCTTGATCCCGACCGCATGGCGGCGCGCAGCCTGACGCCTGGCGACGTGATCCAGGCGATCCGTGAACAGAACGTCCAGATCGCGGCTGGTACCTTGGCCCAGCAGCCGGTGAACCAGACGACCGGTTTCGAGTTGACCGTCACCACCCAAGGACGCCTGAGCGATCCCGAACAGTTCGCCCAGGTGATCATCCGCCGCGGTGAAGCCGGGCAGCTGCTGCGCCTTGGCGATGTGGCGCGCGTCGAACTCGGAGCCGCCAGCTACAACCTGCGCAGCCTGCTCGACAACAAACCGGCTGCTGCGATTCCCATTTTCCAGGCGCCCGGATCCAACGCGCTCAACACCGCGCAGGCGGTGCGTGATGAGATGGCCAACCTGAAGAAGCACTTCCCGCCGGGCATCGACTACTCGATCGTCTACGACACCACCATGTTCGTGCGCGCCTCCATCAAGGCGGTGCTGTGGACGCTCGCTGAGGCCATCGTGCTGGTGGTGCTGGTGGTGTTGTTGTTCCTGCAGACCTGGCGCGCCTCGATCATCCCGCTGCTGGCTGTTCCAGTGTCGCTGATCGGAACCTTCGCGGTGATGCATGCGATGGGCTTTTCGATCAATACGCTGTCCCTATTCGGCTTGGTGCTCGCCATCGGCATTGTCGTCGACGATGCGATCGTGGTGGTGGAAAACGTCGAACGGAACATCGCCAACGGTCTGACACCACGAGCGGCAAGCAAACAAGCGATGCGCGAAGTGAGCGGACCGATCCTGGCGACCGCGTTGGTGTTGTGCTCGGTGTTCATTCCCACCGCCTTCATCAGCGGTCTGACCGGGCAGTTCTATCAGCAATTCGCGCTCACCATCGCGATCTCGACAGCGATCTCGGCACTCAACTCGTTGACCCTCAGCCCGGCGTTGTCAGCGCTGCTGCTGAAACCCCACAATAAAGCGCACCAACCCGGCGGCCTGCTGCTCGGCTGGTTCTTCAGCCGCTTCAACCGCGCGTTCGCCTGGTCGTCGAAGGCCTATGTTGGCGTCACCCGTCGCGTGATCCGCCTGAGCGCGGTGGCGTTGATCGTCTACGGCGGCCTGCTGGCGCTGACCTGGGTCGGTTTCCAGAAGGTCCCAGGGGCGTTCGTGCCCGACCAGGACAAGAGCTACCTGATCTGCATCGCAAAACTGCCGGAAGGTGCATCGCTCGACCGCACCGAAGCGGTGATCCGCGAGATGAGCGCGATGGCGCTGAGTCATCCTGCGGTCGACGGCGCGGTGGCCTTTCCAGGCCTGTCGCCCGCCGGCTTCAGTAACGCGCCGAACTTCGGCATCATCTTCGTTCGTCTGAAACCCTACGCCGTGCGCACCACGCCGGATATGAGCGGCAAGGCGGTCGCTGGCGCGCTGTTCGGCCAGTTCATGGGCATAAAGGACGCCTTCGCCTTCGCCCTGCAACCGCCGCCCATCCTGGGCCTGGGTAGCAGCAAGGGCTTCAAACTTTACCTGCAGGATCGCGGCAACGTCGGCTTGGCGAAGTTGCAGGAAGTAACCCAGGAAGTCATCGGCAAGGCGATCGGCAGCGGGATCTTCGATCCCACCGGCACGTTGACCTACGCAACCATGGCAGTGCCGCAGGTGCGCGTCGACATCGATCGTGAAAAAATTCTCGCCGGCGGTCTGCGCATGTCGGATGTCACCGATGCGCTGCAAGGCTACTTCGGCTCGGTCTACGTCAACGATTTCAACAAGTTCGGCCGCACGTGGCAGGTCAATGTCCAAGCCGATGCGGCCTATCGACTACGCACCGAGGACTACGACCGCATCAAGCTGCGCAACAGCGAGGGTCGCATGGTGCCGCTGGCGTCGTTCATTTCGGTGCACGAGATCGCCGGCCCGGACAAGGTGGTGCAGTACAACACCTTCCCCGCCATCGACCTCAACGCCTCGCAGGCCGAAGGTGTGTCGCAGGACCAGGCCAAGCTGGTGATGGAAGGCATCCTGGCGCAGACCCTGCCGCCGGGCATCGACTACGAATTCACCGATCTCATTTACCAGCAGATCCTAGCGGGAGACACGGCGATCTACGTCTTCCCGTTGTGTGTGCTGCTGGTGGTGCTGGTGCTCGCCGCGTTCTATGAGAGCTGGGTGCTGCCGATCGCCATCGTGCTGATCGTGCCGATGTGCCTGCTGTCCGCGCTCGCGGGCGTGTGGATCGACGGCATCTTGGGATCGATGCACATCGGCATGGGGCAAGGTGACAACAACATCATGACCCAGATCGCGCTGATCGTGCTGGTGGGGTTGGCGTGTAAAAACGCCATTTTGATTGTCGAGTTCGCCAAGGAGGCGGAGCTCTTCCAGAAGCTCAGCCCGCTGGAAGCCGCGCTCGAAGCCTGCCGCCTGCGCCTGCGTCCGATCCTGATGACCTCGCTCGCCTTCATCATGGGCGTGTGGCCGCTGGTGAGTGCGACCGGCGCTGGCGCGGAATTGCGCCACGCCACCGGCATCGCGGTGTTCGCCGGCATGATCGGGGTGACGATCTTCGGACTGATCCTGACTCCGGTATTCTACGTCGTGCTGCGCACGCTCGTCGGCGGCAAACTGAAGCACACTGGCGATGACCTGCATCCGGCCACGGTGACGCCACCAGCCGGTCATGCGGCGGTCACCGCACCGACCTCTGTTCCCGTGGAGACCCACTGACATGCGCTTGCTGTCCCTCGCTCTGGCATCGTTCGCCCTGTTTCCCCTGCGCGCGGCGGAGAACGCTCCCCACGCCTTGACCCTGCAGGATGCCATCCGGCTGTCAGCCTCGGTGGCGACGGTCGAACTCGCACGTCTCGATGCCGCCATCGCCCGTGCCGGTTATGGTGCTGAACGCACCGGCCTGCGGCCACAGATCGATGCCGTCGCCGGCTGGGTGCGGCAACGGCAGTACCAGCAGAGCGGTGGCGACGGCGTGGCCTTGTCTCCGGACAACACCGTCGATGCGCGCCTGCGCGTCGGTCAGGCGCTGATCGATCTCGAAACTTGGCATCGCACGCAGGCCGCCAACCGTCGCCTTGCGGCGGCCGAGGCCGGGACTGCGCTCAGTCTGGAAGAGGCTGCCGCAACGGCGGGCGTGGCGTACGCCGATCTGGTCACCGCCGAAGCGCTGGTAGGCGTGCGGCGGGAGGATCTTGCCCTGGCGCAGGAACTGCTCGTCCTGGCACGCAAACAGGTCGAAGCCGGTGCCAGTGAAGGCATCGCCGCGACCCGTTCAGAAAATCGTGTCGCCGCAGCACAGACCGCGCTCACCGTCGCGGAAGGGCAACTGCGCTCTGGCAGCATCACCTTGGGACGCGCGCTGCGTCTGGATCCCGCAACTGTGTTCACTCCGAATGACAAGCTCGGCGGTGATCTTGGCCTGTCGACCGCACCGGCGACGGTGAACGATGCGGTCACCATCGCACAACAGAACCGACCCGAACTGCGCGTCTCCAGCGAGACCCTGGCAGCGTTCCAGGCAGATTTCCAGGCCGCGCGCGGCGCACGCCTACCAACCATTGATGCCTTCGCTGATGCCGGACGCATTGGTCCCGAGGTCGACGACACCGACACCACCTGGCGGGTCGGCGTGGAACTGCGCATCCCGCTGATGGATCGCAGCCGCTACGATGCACAGGCCGCACGTTTCCGCCTCGAACAACAACGCGTGCTGCGCGAGGACCTGTTGCAGCGGATCTCTGCTGAAGTGCGTAACGCGGTGGTGGCGCTAGAAACCGGCGCCGCCGGCCTGCGTTCAGCGCAGGAAGAACGCCGCCTTGCCGAACAGGAACTGCGCGAAGCCCGCACCCGTTTCGAGGCTGGTGTTGCCGGCAATCTCGAACTGGTGGAGGCTCAGCGCAGCCTGAGCATTGCCCGCGAACGCGTGGTTGGCGCCCAGACCGTGCTGGTGCGTGCCCGCGTCGGCCTAGCCCGGGCAGTGGGCGTGGCGACGACGCTGAAATAACGGTTGTTAATGCAGACCATGGCGAGCGCGGACCTGCTGACGCACTGACGCACTGACGCAGACCTGACATCCTCGGCAATGCCGGTGTCTGCGCAGTGCGTCATGCTTCGGCAACAACCGAGGTCCCCATGCGCAATCCGCTCTCGACCAGCCCCCTCACCCGTCGCGGCTTCGTTGCGCTCACCGCACTTAGCCTGACCGCTTGCGCCACCGGTGGCGTGCGCGCCGCCGATCTGGTCCCGACACCGGCGCAAAGCGATGGGCCGTTCTACCCGGACAAGCTGCCGCTCGACCAGGACAACGATCTGGTGCTGGTCCAGGGCCGCATGGATCCGTCCAAGGGCATCGTCACGCACCTGCATGGCCGCATTCTCGGACCCGATGGCAAACCCGTACGCGGTGCGGTGATTGAAATCTGGCAGTGCGACGCCAACGGCGTGTACCTGCACACCCGCGGTGGTGATCGCGCCAAGCTGGATGCCGGTTTCCAGGGCTTCGGCCGCTTCCAGGTCGGCGACGACGGCGCCTACCGTTTCCGCACCATCCGCCCGGTGGCGTACCCCGGACGTACGCCGCACATCCACGTGAAGATCAAACAGGGTGAAAGCGAATTGCTGACCACCCAGTGCTACGTTGCCGGTGATCCCGGCAACGAACGCGATGGAATCCTGCGCTCCATCCGTGATGAGGCGCTACGCAAAGCGCTCGTGGTCGACTTCACTCCCAAGGGCAACCAGGGCGAACTCGCGGCGCAGTTCGATGTGGTGCTGGGCAAGACGCCGAAGGCGTAACGTGATCGCACAGGTCGGTGTCGCACCAAAGCAGCGACGCTTGGACGACGACAATCATCCAAGCGCCTGTCACACCGTCTAAGGTCCATCACCTCGTCAGCGTGCGGCGAACCAGCGTTCCACCACGCGGGCGTGCAGTGGAAAGGCGAGCGTTTCAGGACGCACGATCACCACACGTTCGCTCACCTCCGTATTTGCCACGAATACCGGCAGATCACTGACACGACGTGGCGGCACGGTGCCAAAGATGAGCACGGTTCCATCCGGAGCGCTGTGCACGCCGAAGAGCGTGACCTCGTCGGCTGCGATGACGATGCCCGCCTCCTCACGTAGTTCACGCACCGCCGCGGCCTGCCAGGCTTCGCCGTGATCGATAAAACCACCGGGCAGCGCCAACTGACCCTGTCGTGGCGGAATGGCACGTCGGACCGTCAGCACGCCACCATCGACCGGCAATACCAGGACCGCCACCGGCAACGGATTGCGGTAGGTGGTGTTGCCGCAGGCAGCGCACACATGCGGCCATGGCTGCTCGGTGCCATAGACGACGCCGCAGTACGAGCAGTGGGTATGGAGACGAAGCGGAGTGGGCATCGGGGACTCACGGACTCAAGGAAGAGAAGAGAAGAGCAGAGCAGAGAAGAGCAGAGGAGGGGCGAGAAGAGCAGAGGAGGGGCGAGACTCAAACGTGCCAGCAACCTTTTTAACGGCAATCGGCTCGATGCCAGGCCGTAGTGGTCCATGCCGGCACCAGCAGCGAGTTGTCGGATGATCACAACCGGTGACATCCACCAGAATGCCGTTGCCTCGTGGTCGTGAGGCGCCTACAGCTCAACCTGCCCAGGTATGACTGCCGCGCCTGCCCGCTTTCATCGTCCTTATTCATCGATCACCGACCATGACTGTAGAAGACGAACAACGCATGCTCCTCAAAGCGGTCACCGATCATCCCGATGATGATGCGCCGCGCTTGGCGTATGCCGACTGGTGTGATCGCAGGGGGGATCCGCGCGGGCGGTTTATTCGGGTGCAGATTGAGTTGGCGAAGATTGAGTTTGATTTGGAGAGCCCGAAGCGGCGGCCTCTCGAGAACGAAAGCCGGAAATTGTTGAATTCACATGGTAGGGAATGGATGCCCATCCAGCACCCACACATCATTGACAGCAAGATGCACCGAGGCTTCATCGCTGGGTTGACCATGACCGCGGCCTCATTCCTTGAGCATTTTGCTGACCTGAGAACCTTGTACCCCATCCAACTTGTGACCATCCGGAATCTGGTTCTCCACGCACGTGCTGTGCTCACATCCCCGCACATGAGGTTGCTGTCCTCGCTGAGTGTCCGTGATGGCGGCATCACCGATGACGACCTAAAGGCGTTCTCTCACTCACCGTATATTACAAACCTCTGGTGGCTTATTCTGACCGATAATCAAATCAGCCAAGAAGGTGTGGAAGCGTTGATTACGTCTCCGTTCCTGAAAAAGCTCAGCTTCGTCCGACTTGAAGGGAACCCTTGCGATCCTATCGAGACCGCGGGCTTTGATCAGGGATGCCTAGTTGACATCCAGATGCCGGAGGTTGGACGTGAGCTGGAAGTACGCTTTGGTCCGATCAGATGGCTCAAATATAGAGACATCCCCAGCCCGTTTGAACCAGTCGACAAGCGGTAACCGCTAGGACTGCTGAGTGAATCGGCTGAGCGAATCCTCATTCGTGATCACCGACTGCAATTCGTTTTTAGTCAGGAATCCTTTACCTAAATACCGATCGGAATCCGGTGTCGGCTGCAGCCTATAGCCTTCCTCCTGCCTGGCTTTTACCACCTGCCCAGCCACCTCAGCGCTTCCGACGATCCGCTGAATCAGGGACTGGCACGCGTGGTTAGCGTCTAGACGAGTGGGCGTGAATCGATTGGCCAATCCCACCGTGGCAGTTGCAACCAGAATTGAGTTTCCGCCAGCTCGGCCTTCGTGTGGGAGTGACTTCGCATGCGTTACATAGTTCGTGCTGAATTCTTTGTACTCGTCTTCCTGGAGACGAGGCCCAGCGACGTTGGCTGCCCCAAGAATGCGCAGGTGCCCCCGCATATCCGATAGGCCCACCGGTATGTCTTGATCCTCCTCCTGTAGGTCATTCCACAGGTCCCCCGCATAGGTCGGCGTCATCACACCAAGGTTCTGAATCAAATATGCGGCAGATCCCGTTCGGATGATCGAATTATCTTGCCCAATAGAGATGACCACTTGGTCGTATTCACGCTCCGTAACCGCCCAATTTCCTGTCGCGTCCTCCGGAACGGAGAACGTCACCTTGATCCGACCACTCGCTGCCGCTTCCAGTCGATCGATCGTGGCCAGGAATCGGCAGTGTCGGGTTGCCTTCAGAATCCTGAGGTTTCGACCTCCTGCGGCATTCGCCTGAGCTGGGTGCATGAAATAGGCTTGCATCCGGTCGTCATAGCTTGCCCCTGGCTCTGTGGTGGGTGATCGCTTCGGGTCTGCACACCAATGCAACTTGAGCCGCTTACCATTGTCCACCACATGCTCCGCACTCCAGGCTCCAGAAGGGCTGGCACCATAAACGAGCACCTCCGCTTCACCTTTGCTTTCATCAATCCCGGGACGGGGAGCAGGCAATTTTGCACCGATATGCTGATCACCCTTGGTGATGCGCTTCAAGGCCGTGTAATTCGGAGGATCATCCGGTTCACCCGCATGTTCCGCATACAGTCCATCACCGTACGTGCGCTGAGGTAACAATCTGGCCGGTCCCGGCCCGGTACAGACGTCGACAAAATGTGCGTAGAGGTACAATAACCGGCGCTGCGTATCGCTCGGTTCGCGCCAGAACACCGACAACCGGTACGGATACCCAGTACGACCTTCCCACTCCTCGGCTTTGGGCCCCACCAAGAGCGCCTCGGCGCGGCGCGTTTTTTCATCCTCCGGCAACTTGGTCCCACGCTGGTCGAAAGATTCGATGAGGCCCACCCAGGCGTTCGCTGGCAGGCGCAGGTCCTGGTCATAGTAACGGTTGAGACCCTCCTCCGCGCCGCGGATATATGCGCCAAAGTCGCTGGCCAAGGCGTAGGAACGGCTGCTGGCGAGGGGTTGGTAGCCGGGAAGTCCGAGCATGTGCGGGAACTGGCCGAGCGGCGTGGCGCCGCGCGACTGCCACGGTTCATCGCCACCGATGATGACGAAGCGGCAGCGATCGACGCGGGCGCGGACTTCGGGGTTTTTGCTGGCGCGGAGCGTCAGATGGTTGGCGACGGCGGCGAAGCCGCGGCCGATGATGACGTAAGTGTCGCGCTCACGAAACGTGCTGATGTCTTTGGCACCGCTGACGCTGCGCTCTGCCCGATAGACGGGTACGTGCCGAGGACTCGGAGGCATGATCAGGCCTTGTGTTTGATGGCTGGTTCGGGCGGCAGGTCACCACGCTTATCGTGCAGATCGACCAGTTTGGTGCGCGTGGCATCATCGATTTTTCCGGTCGGATCCAGACCGACACGGACCTGGAATGACAGGATCGCCGCCACCAAACGTTCGGCTTGATCCTGGTCGGGCAACTCGACCCAGAAACCGAGGCTGGCAAGACGTTGCTGCACCCCGCTGGATTCGCTTGCAGGATGCAGGCGATCAAAATTCAACTGCAGCTGGAGCTTATCCGTGCCGATGGTCAGGGTTCCCGTGCGATCCGTCGGCGCGACCCATACCTCCACCACGCCATCACCATCACTGGTGCCGTTGCTCGACTGATCACCGACTTCCAGTTTCCATTCCTGGTTGGCACGTGCTTTATCCCCATCGAATACCTGGACTGCCACCAGCGTCCGTGTTCCCTTGCGTTTGAAGGTATGGATCTGGTCAGTGGCCAAGCCGATGGTCTTGCGCTTGCGCGCCGGGATTGCCAAGGAGTCACCTGGCAGCAACAGATTGGGGTGGGCGCGTAATTGTTTCAGTGCGGCATTGTCGGGATCGGCCCAGATCGTCGCAGGATCAAAGCCGTACTTGGACGCAACGCTGCTTGTGCTGTCACCCTCCGCGATGACGTGTTCTTTGGCAGAACCACCGACGATGGCGAGGTTTTCCGCTCCACCTCCGGACACCGTGCTCCAGGCGGCATGATCTAGTTTTAGGAAAGTGAAATCACACGTTCCGGGTTCGATTTCTTTTTGTGTGAGCTTGCCGATTTCATTCGATTTATCCGATTTTCCCAAGTCACCAGCAAGCGCCCGCCCATTGGGCAAGATCAAAGAATAATTTTTCTCCGCGTATGGTTGATCATCGTCGCCTAGTAAATGAATCGTGATCCAGGCCTTTTGCACGGTTGGTGCGGGCAATACTGGTGCCGGCGCGGAGGAAGCAGGAGCCGGTGATGGCGTCTGGGGCACTGGGGATGCCAACGAAGTGCCTGCCACTGGAGCGACGCTTGCGGTTGTTGCTGCCGAGCTGACCAAAGTCGGCAGCAAGGCAGTAACGGCGAAGGCGCGCCACTGCTGGCGGGGTGCGCTGACCACTGCCAAATGTCCACGGTCGACCGCAGTCCGCAGATAGCCCCAGAGCACCCCCAAGCTGACCTCGGCAGCATCCGGGCTCATGAACCCGGAGACCGGCCGAACGAGGGCATGCAGGTGATTCAGCAGGAACGGATGGTCGTCCGATGGTGGCCTCAGCGGCAGGATCGTGGGCTCCAGCACGCCTGCGGTATCGCCCGCCAACGTCCGCAAAGTGACCACCGCGATGATCCGCTCCCCACGTTCGCCAACCTCCACCAAACCACGCGCTCCACCGACCATAGGGGCCGTATGAGAGCGTTGAAGTCGGCGCGGCGCATCTGGCGCATGGTCGCTCTGTGCCATAGGCACAACACTCTGCGCAACGAATCGTTGCCGCAAGTGGGCGACTATTCCCCCGTCCAGGGCGTTAGCGCACACCAGCCTGATGGTCAGCCAAACGTGGCTCGGTGTTCGTCACCACACCCGTGAATCTGATGGCAGCAAGTTCGCCGTGTTCATTGGCATCGTCGTCATGAAGCGCGAGGTGTTTTCCACGGATTCGCCACGGTCATGCCGATCTCGGTCACGCGCGGTGGGGATGCCCGAGCATCAGTGATCAATAATCCGCATTGCGCCGGTGGGTAAACGGAAAGCAGCGCACGATGGTCGTCACCAGTGACGACATCCGCCAACCTTCTTTCTCCAACGCGGCGAGGGCCTCCTTCACCACGCATTCGTCATCGCGCTGGAGGCCACGCCCCAGGGCATAGATCAGCATCGATTCGGTGAGCGCACGTGCGAAAGCCTGTTTGCGATCGAGTAGGATCTTTTTCATCTCCAGCGGGCCGTTGAAGCTTTCGCCGGATGGCAGCGTGCCGGTGGCGTCAATCGCGAGGTCACCCTCTTTGTCGCGCCAACGACCAATGGCGTCGTAGTTCTCCAGGCCGAAACCGAGCGGGTCGGTCTTAGCGTGACAGGACGCGCACTCGGCATTGCTGCGGTGCAGCTCCAGCAGTTGGCGCAGGGTCTTGCCCTTGGTGTCGGCCTTGGCCGCGGGGAGCTGCGGAACATCAGGTGGCGGTGGTGGTGGTGGAACACCAAGGATGGTGCCCATTACATAATTGCCACGACGCGGGATGTTGGTTCGCGCTGGATCTGCGGTGATGGTGAGCACCGCACCCATGGTCACGACGCCACCACGCCGGCGATCGGTGAGCGCCACGCGCTGCATGCGTTCGCCTTTCACGCCATCGATGCCGTAGTGCTTGGCGAGCTCCTCATTCAGGAACGTGTAGTTGGCATCAATCAGGTCCATGACCGGCCGGTCGTTGCGGATCAGCTCGCCGATGAAGAGGTAGGCTTCCTCCTGCATCGCCGTGCGCAGCGTCGGGGTGAACTGCGGGAAGGTCTTGGCATCCGGTTGGTGGTCACTGAGGTTGCGGAGTTGCAGCCACTGGCCGGTGAAGTTCTCCGCCAGGGCGCGGCTCTTGGGATCCTTGAGCATGCGTCTGGCCTGCGCCTCGATCACCGACGCATCCTGAAGACGATTCTCGGCCGCGAGCTTCAGCAGTTCGGCATCCGGCGGCGACGACCACAGGAAATAGCTCAGGCGCGAGGCCATGTCATAGGACGCGACGTGGTAGGCCGCGGTGGCTTTCGCGTCCTGGTCTTCGATGCGGATGAGGAAACGCGGTGAAATCAGCACCGCGTGCATCGCCGCACGCACGCTCAAGGTGAACGGACGCTTGGCCGCAACCGCAACATCATAGATGCCGAGCAGTTGTTCGAGGTGATCATCAGGAACCGGCTTGCGGTAGGCTCGCGCGGCGAACGCGGCGATCACCTCGCGTGCCGCCATGCGCGCATCGACTCCAGGGCCGGCCTGCTTGATGAACACCGCAGCCGTGGCTTTGCGGTCCTTGAACACCGCATTGAGCACCTTGCCAGCCGCATCGTAATACTGCTCGACCTGCACCGGCGCGATGCTGAGCGCATCGGCAATGTTGTCGAAGCCGTAGCTCGACCCATCCGGCGAGAAGGTCTCGCCAGGTGACAGATCAAGGCCGAAGAGATCGCGGATGGAGTTGTCGTACTCCACACGGGTGAGCCGACGCACGGCCGGGCGTCCAGGATCCTTCACGGCGGTGGCGCAATCGACGCTGTTGAGCGTGCGTTCGATGAAAGTAATGAGGCGTTTGCGCTCCTCGTCCGATGGCTGCTTGGACTTCTTCGGCGGCATCTCGCCATCGCGCAGGGCCTGCATCGCAGTGGTCCAGACCTTGCGGTTGTTTCCGATCAGACGGAGATTCTCGTCCTTCTTGAGGTCGATATCGCCCTTCATCTTCTCCGCATTGTGGCAGCCGTAGCAGTACTTCGACAGCAGGGGATTGATGCTGCGATCGAAGGAGTAGGGGTCGTTATTTTCCTCTTCAGCTGCCAGGGCCAAGTTGCTCATGAGGAGCAGGACCACGACGGCGAACACCGTGATGGTAGCGCGGTCCGATGTCCGATGTCCGATGTCCGATGTCTCCTGCTGCGAATTCACCGCCGACATGCTGGCCGCTGAAGACTGCACCAAGGCAGACATCGGACATCGGACATCGGACATCGGACGAACATCATTCATTTGAACGACAACCGTCCGGTGCTGTCACCGAACTTCTCCATCTCCAGTCCGGCCATTGCCATCATGTCGAGGTAGAGGTTGCAGATCGGGGTCTTCTTGCCGAAGGCGACGTGGGTGCCGCCCTTGATCGCACCACCACCGCCACCAGCCAGCAGGATCGGCAGTTGATCGCGGGTGTGCTTGTCGCCGTCGCCGATGCCCGAGCCGTACATGAACGCCACGTTGTCCAGCAGGGTGCCGTCCCCCTCCTTGAGCTTGGACATGTTGTTCAGCATGCGCGCGAACAACGACACATGGTGGGTGTTGATCTTGTTCAGCGCGTCGAGGTTCTCGGCCTTGCTGTTGTGGTGCGAATAACCGTGATGCGATCCAGGAGCGCCAAGCTCCGGATAGGCGCGGCCAGATTTTTCGAAGCTGAACATGAAGGTGGCGACGCGAGTAGTGTCGGTCCAGAGCGCCATCGTCAGCAGGTCGAGCATGAGATTGACGTGGTCGGCATAGACCGCCGGCTTGCCCGCCTTGGTCGGGATCATCAGTTCCGGCGGCGCACCGGCGCCAGGAGCCCTGGCCTTGCCCTTATCGTTGCCTCCGCCAGCAGCGGCGGCCTCGGCGGAATCCTTCTCCGCCAGGTCGAGACGACGTTCGAGGCTGCGGATGCCGTCGAGGTAGCCCTCCATCTTTGAGCGGTCGTTCGAGCCCAGATTGCCCATCAGCTTGCGCGCGTCCTCACGCATCAGGTCGAGGATGCTGGCGCCGACGCGGTCGTCGGGATTTTGTTTCTCTGCCTTGGGCTTGCCAGCGGTTGCCTTGGCATTGTCCCACGACGGGGCCTTAAGCGGGCGACCTTGGAACAAACGATCGAACAGCGCCTTCGGATCCATCTCCAGCGCCGCCGGTGTCGTCGGGCTGCGCCAGGACATGTGCGACATGTAGGTGCCGCTGTAGCCGTGATCACCGCGATGTCCGGGATCGATACCGAGCGTCAGCGCATCCACCGGGGTCTGTTCGCCGATCATGCGGCCGGCAATCTGGTCGATCGATGGACCGCCGACTTCCGGCTCTTCCGAGCGTTTGCACTTGAGGCCGGTGAGGATGCCGCCACCTGTCGGTTCGTGCGAGCCGACCTCGCCGATGCAGTGCGCGGCGGCGAAATCAGACAATACCAACATGCGGTGCTTCACCGCGTCGAGCGGCTTGAGGATTGGTGGCAGTTCAGTCAGCGCGCCAGGTTGCTTGGGATTCCAGTTCGCCTGCACCACGCCGTTGGGGACATAAAACCAGCCAAGCCGAACCGGCGGCTTGCCGGTGGCCTTGCGCGCGGGATTGCTCGGCACCATCACGTCAAGGAACGGCAAGGCGATGCAGGCGCTGGCGCTTTTGAGGAAGGTGCGGCGGGGCAGGAGCCAAGATGAAGTCATAGGTGGTTCCTTATGCGACATACGGCGCGGACCATATGCCCGCTCGCTACTATATCAGCGAACTCGACCAATGGTGCCAACGAGCCGGCAGAGCCTGTTATTGCAATGCCTTACGGAAGATCAGCCCAGCGGGGATCGCGCGCGACCAGGGTCGGGAAGTACCAGCCATAGGTGTGGAAACGCCCATCGAGCCCATCGACCACATCGGTAGCGGTCGGCGTACGCCAGGGTGAGGGACCCATCAGGGCGCGCACGAGGTTGCGTTGCTGGGGAATCTTTGCGGGACTGCGGCGCAGTCCGACGAGGTACGCATCAACTGCTCGCGACCATCCCGGTGGTGGTGGTGTGATGTCGCCGCCAGCAACGCGGGCCACATCTACCGAGAGCAGTGCGTGGCTGAGCGCCTGAAACAACGTCTGGTCGGCCTCGGGATCAGCGGCCATTCGCGTCACGTTCTGCTCAGTGAACTGATTGGCGATCGACGTGCGCAGATCCTGCATCAACACCAGCACCGCATTCTGGTCGCCACGCCAAGCGGCAATCGAGATCAACGCTGCTGTGCCGCGCCAGCGCGCCGACATCCAAGAGTTCTGCTGCAACCGTTCCGCGAGTGGTTGCAGGTCACGGACGATCCACGCTTCGATGCGCGCATCATCTTCGGGCTGCCAACTCGGCAAACCACGCAACAGATCCGCCGCCTGCAGGCCGAATA
>Ga0105049_10003410_pt1 | contig 18775 bp, 28 predicted proteins | sample MAT06_FD_78087 | JGI IMG/M metagenome (GOLD analysis project Ga0105049, IMG submission 78087) | Freshwater microbial communities from Lake Fryxell liftoff mats and glacier meltwater in Antarctica - MAT-06 | ecosystem: Environmental > Aquatic > Freshwater > Ice > Liftoff microbial mat | place...
AACGCCGCCGAGGCCGGCCGCGCCGAGCAGGTACGGCCACTGCGCCGCGAGCCATGCGCCGATCCTCATGCGAACGGAGGAGGAGAGAGGACGTTCAGGATCGCTTCGCGAGGGATCGTCCCGGAGAAGAACGGCAAGCCAGGGACGCGAGGTCCAGGCGGACACTTCACCGAGATCACGGCCGGATCCTGCAGCACCATATCGACCTCGCACGGCACCTTCTGCGCCGACGAGAACGGAGGAGGAAGACGCCCGAGCGCCGTGTCGACGACGATCAGATCGCCGACCTTCAGCGACGGGAAGAACCCGATCGGATCGACGGTCGGATCGTCCTTCGCCATGTGCGCGCGCTGGGAAGCCGCGCGAGACCTGTCCCAGAGGACGAGCCCGCCGAACGCGCCCGCCGCGACGAGCACGCCGATCACGGCAGGAAGAACAGCACCCGGGTTCGCTCGCCTTCGTCGCATCATCGCCTTCCCTTCGTCGCTCGCACGAACACCCAGAAGCCTACCGCGCCAAGGACGACGCCCGCGACGCCGATCCCTACGAGCGTCCCCGCGTCCGCTGGCGACTTCGGAGGCGCGACGTGCACCGGCGCTTCGACGCCGCCGAGGCCCCCGATCGTGTGTACCAGGTACAACGCCGACTCTACTTCAGCGCGTACCAAGTGAGGCCGGCGAGCACCAGGCCGCCGGCAGCCAGGCCGACGTACATCATCGTTTGGTCGTCGTCCGTCTTCGCGCTCGCGGGCTGGACGCCCGGGAGCACGGCCGGCTTTGCCGGTACGCCGCCCGGGTCCACGAACACTGGAGGAACCGTGCCCGGCGACGGAGGCGCCGGGAGCCGTCCCGGGTTCAGGTTCCGGAAGACGACCGCCGCGGCGAGCGCCGTGCGCGTTTGCGGGCCGATCCACGAGTCGACCGTGAGGCCCTTCGATGCCTGGAAGCGCGTCACCGCAGATCGGAACGACGGATCCCACGCCCCCGCCACCTGCGCCTGGTCGCCGCCCTTGGAGCCCGTCGACTGCCGACGGTTCGCGTCTGCGACGTCCGACAGAAATTCGAGGAAGCTCAGCGCTTCTGCGTCGTGTTCGACGTCGCGCGGGAAGTAGGAGGACTTCGAGCCCACCGGCCCGAGATCGGGAACGTACACGAGCGTCCCGACGCGCCCGATCGTCATCGCGCCCATTTGCACGCCTCGCATACTCATCATTTGGGAAACCTCTTCTGGAGAACGCTACACCACCCCCCGACCTACCTCACCACGGATCGAACACCCCACACGACCGCCACGGCAATCACCGCCGCCGCAGCCCACTTGACGACGGACGCTTGCCCCTCGTCGTTCGAATGCGGATCGACGACGGCCGGACCCGGCACCTTGCAGCGCGTGCGGAGCAGCTCCTGCCACCGCGATAGCTCGCCCTGGAACGCGATCCCTTCGTCGTATCGGTTCGACGCGCCGAAGAGCAGGAAGGAATCCCAGTCCTCGCGGTACGCGGTCCACGTGAGGAAGAACGCTCCCCACGCGGCGCGATTCGCCGGATCGAGCTCGGGACAGGCGCGCACCGCGCCATCGGTCGCTACCATCGCTGGATTGAGGTCGCGCTTCAGCCGAGCGACGTCGGCCGGGCCCACGATCTTCGGGAGCAGATCGCCCATCGCGCCGTGGCCAGACTGCTCCGCCTGCAGCATCAGCGCGTGAGGATCGCGCAACGCCGCGCGCGAGCAGCCGTCACACGCAGCCGAGCAGCCGCAGCCCATCGGATCAGCCTTTCATCAAGTAGACGGCGAGCCCGGCGACCAGGCCGCCGACAACGGCGCCGCCCGCGTACCGCGTCCACTTGACCCGCGTGCCGTACGCCGTCGCATCGGCGCACGCGACGAGCACCTCGGCGCGATCGTCCGAGAGGGTAGAGGCCTGAGCGATCAGCGCATCGCGCGCAGCGCCCGTGACAGCCAGGCTCACGTTCTCGAGGAGGTCGCCCATCCCCAGAGCCTACGCGGAACCGTGCCCCGGCACAATCGGACCAGGAAGGAGGCCCGAGGCCTTCGCCTCGCGCCTTTCCGCGAGGGTATCGAACAGGAGCACAGAGAGGAGCGCCGACACGCCAGCGCCCACGAGCACCAGCGCCAGCGTTTGCGCCGCCGTTCGCGGCTTCATCGGCGGCGCAGCACCATGAAGAGGCCGAGCCCCGCCGCGAGCGCGACGGCGCCGACGCCGAGATAGAGCGGCGTCGAGCTCGGCGCCCCGCCACCATCGGACGCCGGACCCCGCGTCAAACCCGGCGCTGCAGACTCGACCGCGTCCGGAGGAGCGCCGCCGTTGCCACCCGGAGGCCCGGGCGGACCAGCGGCCGGCGAGCCCGCCGAGATCGGCCCCTCGTACGCGTACGCGCCTGGAGCCGCAGAGACCGACGCGCCGCCCGTCGTTCCGGCCGCGACGGCGGACGCCGGGCCCGGTCGCCCGCGATCGTACGGCGGATTTGGAGAGGCGTTCGGCGTCAGAGCCACCACCGGCCGCGCGACGATGGTCGCCCGCGCCGATGGACTCCCGGCCGCGGCGAGCGCGCCGCGACCGACGAGCGAAGTCGAGGACGCGACGCGAGGCCCCGCCGCCGCAGGCGAGGCGCTTGTCGACCTCGAGAAGGACGCAGCGCGCCCGCTCGACACGGGAGGAGGCTTCGCCGGCCCGCCGCCGCGCGGATCCTGGCTTCGAGGAAGGGCACCGATCGAAATAACCGACATGAAGAAGAGGCTACCACAGCCCCATTTGCGGATCAGGCGCCGGGAACGCCGGGACCGCCGCAGGCGCGACGACGACGACGGCGACCGCCGCAAGCGCAGGGGTCTCCTCGGGAGGCCGGAAGAACGGAGAAGCCGAAAGGCAGGGAGGCGCCGAGAAAAGGACCCGATCGATCTCCTTCGCCGCTCGCCTCACGTACGTATGCTCGCCGGTCCCCTCATCGACCACGCGCAACGTGTGACAGTTAGCGCACGTCGAGAGACGGCACGCAACGATCACAACGCCGGCCGCGAGCGAGGGCAAGCACACCCCTGCGACCCATTCGTGATGCGGACGCCAGCTCATGACAGGCTCCCCTTCCACCAATCGAGACACCAGAGCGCCACGGCGACCAGGCCGAAGAGCGCGACCCATCCGATCCGGACCCAGTCCCACGCATCGAGATCGATCACTCTCCACCGCCGAGCGGCGCCGGCACCGTTGATGGCGCGCGAGGGATCACCATCCGATAGAGCGTCAGCGCCTGGACGATCACGCGCGAATTTTTCCGAGGACAGCGCTCGCACGCTCCCTGACCACGACAGAGGCAGTAGCCCGCGCCGCAATCGTGGCAGCAGCCCGAGACCACGAACGGGTATTGAGAGCGCCCGACCGCGAGCGGCTCGAGCTCAGGCCCGCCGGACGTCACCGACGCCGCACGTTGACGCGCGCAGTGCTCGCAGAGCGCGACGGCGCCCCAAATAGGGTCCACCGACACCGCGATCGTGTTCTCGCTCATGACCCCCACCCCGCCGGAGGCCCGGCGCCAACATGGACCGACGTCGCCGGATCCGATGGCCCGACGTCGGACGCAACGCACGGATCGACAAGCGCCGCGGCAAACATCGACTGACCGCAGCACGCGCAGATCGGCCGGACCGGAGGCGCAAGGAAGCCGCGCGAGCCTTGCGCGAGACGTCGTCCTTCGAGGGCGCAATAGAGATCGCGCTGGACGTCTAGCGTCGACGCGTCCGGCAACTCGCCGAAGGCGTCGCCCATGGTCCACCCGCTCGCGTACTTGATTGCAGCTTCGCCGCCCGTCGCAAAGGATCCCATGCGCAGCTCTATCGCGCGACGATCGCCCGTCTTGATCAGCTCCTTCAACGCCGCCCAAGAGAAGCCGTCGAGCGACCGCAGATCGAGAGTGACATGAGGCTCGCCCATTGCGAACGAGCACGCGCCGCCCGCGCGACACGCCGTGCACGACGTAGGGAGCGGCGCGCCGATCTCTACGAGCGACGCCGCCCACCATCGACGGAGCAGCGCGACAGGCAGCCACGGCGCGAACACGTATACGTGGAAATGCGGGTGACCTTGCCCATCGTGACCCCGCGTCCACTCGAGCAGCCGGTACACCTTGAGCGCGTCGGCATCCTTCGCGGAGGCGAAGCGGTACGCCGGATCCGTGCGTCGCGTCGTGAACCACCGGCGCACGCGCCGCATGAACTTGGGCCACGCGAGCCGCAACGCCGAGATCCGAGCGTTTACGGTAGTCTCCAGCCCGAACCCGGAGCACGCCGCAAGCAGCTTGCCGCTTGCGTCCGCGAGCTCGAAGTGAGGGACCGTCAACGTCAGCATCTTCTCCGTGAAGGCGCCGCCCGCGCGGCGAGGGAAGAAGAGGCCCGACCGATGCCCCCGTGCGATGACAGCGACGCGAGCGCCCGAGATCCGCCGTTGGCGCTTGCGCGCGACGTGTTCCGCGCAGGCGTCGCACCTACGAACGATCCCGCATCGGCAAGGCATCGCGCAAAGCGGCTCGGCGTCGACGCGACACGCGACCTTGATCACGCGCGACCCGCACGCTCGGATCGAATCGAACCGCACGGGTTGAGCGGCGGCGCGGCCCGCGTACCAGCGCGCCGAGGAGACAAGCCCGCGGATCACCTCGGCGACCTTGTTCCGGTCGCCTTCGTTCGCGGCGAGGAAGTAGGACTCCTTCGCCGCGCGCAGCGTGCCGCGAACGTCTCGCGCTCGCCGCTGGTACTTCCGCTGGAGGAGCCAGCGGAAAGAGCGCGTCTTCTGCTCGAGCGGCCCGAGCGCGTCCGTCCGTACGAGACCGTCCAGACGTTCGCGTTCATCCTCCGCATCGAGCGCGCGCAGGGTTTCGGAGAGGGCGCGCGCTCGATCCCCGCGCCGGTAGCTCTGACGCAACGCCGGAAAGGCATGCAGATTTGCGGATTGCCCATCGCTGGACGCCCGTGTACTATTCATGCGTCACCGCTTTGCGGCGTGCGACAAAGGACCCTCGGGAACGGTGCCCCCCCGCACCACCACCCCCGAGGGTTCTTTTTTTTGCGTAGCGTCCCCCGGCGAGGCGCTTCCAGAAGAGCCCAGCGCGCCCGTCCGGCCGCAGAAAACCGTGCTGTAGAAGCCGCTGCGTCAGCATCGCAAGCGACGCCCCATCACGGAGCGCCGCGGCGCGCCTGGCGTTTCGTGTTTCCCCGCAAGCCACGGAGACACACTACTCGCCGGATCGGCGAGACATCAAGGGTTCCGCGGCGAGCGCGCCGCGGAACCCCTCAGAACTCAGGTGAACTTTGACCGTCCAATGTCCAAAGATCGCACAGCAAAACGCACCCAGCGAAGGAGCCTTTGCCGCCCGAGATCGTTCCGTCCTTTTCGAGATGGGGAGGGTGACCATCGTAGCGACCATCGAACCGCACCGACGCGAGGCGACCGTGGTAACCCGGCCGCGCCGAGTGTTCACGCTCGATCGTGCCGGCGTAGTCCTCGCCGTCGCTCATGCGCAGCGTGACGCGATCCCCGATCATGGGCAGCACCACACCGGCCGCGCCGTCCACGCGAGACCGAGGGCGCAGTTTCCCTTGTGGTCGGCAAGTAGCCGCTCCCATCCGACGCACGGCGCGACGGCCGAACGGCCGCCCCAGTCCGAGCCGCCGGGCCCGTAGCACATGGTTTGGGACCACTTCGTTTCGGCGCATTCGCCCGCATCGGCCCACGTAGCGACCGCGTCCACCGCCCACCACGCGTCGAGCGCGTCCGCGGCGTCGAGCGCGTCCACGGCGCCAGCGTCGAGCGATGTAGCGTCGTCGAGCGACGGACGATCGTCGGAGCGCTCGACCGCCGCGGCGTCGAGGTCGATCGCGAGGCGCCCGCCACACGCGACGAGGAGCACGAGCACGAGCCATCGGAGCCGCGCCATCACAGCGACCCCGCGAGCGCGCTCGACACGCGCGCGAGCTTGTCTCGCAACAGGGAGAGCTCGTTCCACGAGCGGATCACCTCGCCCGCCATCCACCGGGACTCCCACGGGTTCGCACACGCGCCGTTGTGCGCGATCCCTTCGAGCCGGTCCGTCAGAGCCGCGCCTTCCCTGGCCGGCACAGCGGAGGAGAGAGCTTCTTCCAGCGTCATCGTCTTGACGGATCGCGAGAGCGCGTACGCGTCCAGGACGACCGCCGCCCGCGCCTGCAGCCCGGCGAGGTCGGACACAACGCCGACCGCCCGCCGGAGCGCGATCCGCTCCACCTCCAACAGCGCCGAGAGGCGCGCCGCCATCGGCGGCGCCGACGCGCTGGCATGGTCCTTTCCCGCGTCACTATCGAGAACACCCAAGTCGTTGTTTTCGTTCATGATTAGCCCTTTTCCGTATGCGTGCATGGTACATGGTTCAGTTAGCACTCTTACTCTCGATCTCTGTAACCTCGTCTCCTCTCTCTCCTCCCGCTCGAGTGGGACGGGGGGCGCGCCCCCCGTCCAGTTGTGACCACGAGGCGCAATCAAGGGCAGAGTGGCTTCGCCGATCGTGATCGCCCGTGAGGCGGGCGTCGCGCCCCTTGGCCGCCACCCTCGCGAGCTTTCCCGGCCGCCGCGAGCGCGAGCCGCAGCCCGGAGGCGAGGCCCCCCCAGGAGGCAGCCAGCGCGAGCGTTACAGACGTACCGCCCAAGCATTGCGCCCTCGCGCATCCCCGCCGACGCCCAGGAGCTCGCCATCACGTTCGAGCACGCAGACGTCTGACGTGGTCTCCGCCTCGAACAAGAGGCGCCAGCCCGCGCGCTGCAGCCGCTCGACGCACGGCGCCACGCGCTCCTCACGCTCGAAGGGTGCGAACCCTTCCCCGCCATCGTTCCCGTCGAGGAAGCGCTCACGTGCCTCGCGTCGCGTCATCGAGGAAACTCGATCGTCCGAGGCGTGCCGTCCCACCCGTGACACACGATGCGCCGCACGCGCGCCGTCACATCTACCGGCGAGAGACCGCGATACAAGCCCGGGCCCTCTTCCGCGTCGTCCGCGAAGCCCTGGAGCATCGCGTGAGCCGCTTCGAGGGAGGCGTTCGTTTCGTAGAAGCGTTCGAGCGCCTCGCGCATCGCCTCGCGCGCTACCTCGCGCCGCGCTTGCGCGGCGTCGACGAGCAGCAGCACGGAGACGAGGAGCCCGCGCCGAAACGCTTCGCGCGCGCGACGTTCGCCATGGACGGCCACCATACGCGCGCGAAGCGCCTCGAGCTCCCTCACCGCGGCAACCGCTTCTTGCAGAGCCGCCCCGCGACGCAATCATCGCACGCGAGGCACCGGAGCGACTTGCCGAGGAGCGCCCAGCCCGCCGCCGAGGGAATCCAGCGCGCCTGCCACTCGTCAGGCTCGATCAGCTTCAGCCCGGCGAGCTCGGCGAACGCGACGAGGCTCGCGAACCTTTGCGGCACCGTCGATCCCTCGGCGACCGCTTCGAGCGCCGTGCGCGCGCCCCTCGAGATCGGCGACGACGTCCCGCGATGGCGGTTCGCCCCGAGGTAGTCCGCCCCGAGCGCGTACGCATCCTTGATCGGCACGCGGATCCCGTCCTTGCGTCCGGCCGCCTTCATAGCGGCCCGCCGTCCGAACCGAACAGCCGCGAGGCCGGCCGAGGTCCGCCGCCCGAGTCGCGATTGAATTCCGCGACCATCGCAGACATCGCGAGATAGATCGCCGCCGTGCCGAGATCTTTCGCTTCGCCCGCCGTGAAGACGATCCGCAGCGTCGCCTCAGGCGTGCGGATCAGCAGTACCGGCGAACCATCTGGCGTGGCCCCCCAACTCGTATCGCTCTTGCCAACGGCGCCAATTCCGATCGTGACGTTCATTTTGACGACTCGACTTTCCGCGCTTCTCGCGCATGCCCGCACTCACGCAACGCCGCGCCGATTGCTCGGCGCGTCAGATCCGACTTCGTGCGCCCGGCGAGCGCACGAACCACCGTCCGCGGATCGACGCCCGCCGACGCTGCCACCTTCGCGACGTCGAGCCGCGACAACTCGCCCGGCGCCGGCATCACCACGCCCACACCAGCTCGCCGTTCTCATGGTCAACGTCCGGCCCGTGCTTCCCGAGCGCGCAGCGCACGGGTTGCCCGGCAGCGTCGTCCGCTTCGCTTCCGCAGTCGCCCGCGACGTCCACGTCCTCGCCCGCGACGTCCACGTCCTCGCCGTCCTCGAACACCGTGAGCTCCGCAAGCGTCGCTTCATGCAGATCGAGGCGCACATGCTCAGCGCTTGTACAGTTAGCGTCGTCGACGACTTCCGCCACGAACACGCCCGACGTGAACGGCACCACACGCGCAGGCGTCGACCCGCCTTCTTCCTTGGCGACCGCGGCGGCGCCCTCCTTCGTTTCGTTGTCGACCAGAAGCGAGCACGGGACTTCTCGGCCGGCCGGCGCAGCCCACTGACAGAACCAAAGCATGATGACCTCTCTTGACGGCCGCAACGTGCGACCGATTCAGAGGCTACCACATGGTTTCTACTTGGTTACTCTTTTCGCACGAGGAGCAGCACTATTCCAGCAAGCACAACGCCGCCGCCGACGACGAGCAGCCACGGGAACGGTTCACGGTTCGCGTCGACGACGCGGGCGAGCGCCTCTTTCAACTCCGTCGCCGCTTTACGCGGCGAGATCGGACGCGCGCACGAGAAGACGACTTCCGCCGACGCGCCCGATCCGGAGACGACGCGCGCCAGCGGATTCCCATCACAGAACGGCTCGACGTGCGCGAGGCAATCCGAGGTCCCGAGCCCGCGCGCGCGGCACTCCGTCACCGCGTCTGCGAACGTCGTGGCCATCAGAGCCACCCGCGAGAGTACGCGTACGAGAGCCCGATCCCCGACGCGACGAAGAGCAGCGAGGCCACGGCGCCGCCGCCGAGGCCTGGCGTCGACGGCGTACTCGGCGCGGCACCGAGCGCCCGCACGCGGCTGCGCACCTCGGCGAACCGCGGCGAGTTGCGCGCCTGCCACTCGACAGAAACCCGCATGTCGTCGACAGAAATAAAGCCCTTCTTCTGGCGGTCCAGTCCCCGGTTCTCGGCGTACGGATCCGAGTGCGTCTTATTGTAGGTCGCCCACTCCGCATCGGTCGCATGCAGCGACGGCATCCCCTCGATCGGCCTGTACGAGTAGAGCGCGGCCGAAGGATCGCGAGCGCGCCCGATCAGCCCCGGTGCGATGTTCGCCACGTACAACGATCCCGCGTCCCGGAAGACCGAGGGACCGCCGCCCATCTTGGCGGCCGACTCGTAGAAGCACGCGACGAAGGGCAACTGCTCTTCTAGCGTGAGCGCGAGCCACGCGTCTTTACCCGCACTGAAGCCGCACCTCTTTTGCTCCCGGAGCCCCATTTGATTGAGCCCGAAGTAAGGCTCTCCCGCGCGGTTCGGGATGTTCGCGATCCCCGACTCCGCCGACCACACCGCGAGCCAGTCCTCGGCCGACGCGCGAGCGCCGCGCGCGCGGAACCCATCGGCCATCGCGATCACGGCCAGCAAGAACGCGTCCGAAATGTCCGCCGAGAGCCTGATCGCAGGGACCGGAGAGCTCGACGTCGCCGCCGTCGAATAGTCGAACCCTTCGACGCCGGCCGACGTCAGCGAGCGCGCCAGCTCGCCGCGCGTCGTCGGACCCACGAGCCCATCGGGAACGAGCCCGGTCGCAAGCTGGAACGCGAGCACGGCGCGACGGAAAACGGCGAACGTCGGATCTGTCATCTGGCACACCGGCGCATCATCGGCGAGGTAGCCCAGACGTCGCAAGGCTTCTGCGTCCAGCGCGACTTGCGCCGACGTGTTGCGCCCCGCGAACCCCACCGGCACCGCAGGCAAATCCTTTTCCGTCATGATGACCAACTCCTTTGCAATGTCCGTCCGCTCGCTCGTCAGCCCAAGGCGCAACGCGGCATCGTTCGGGTGCTCGCCGAGCGCCGCTTTGATCGTCGTCTCGCTGAATCGCCACCCGCCATCGATCCAGAGGAGCGCGACGGCATGCGACGGCCCTTGCTTGCCAGCAGGCACGCGCGATCCGTGATGCAGCACGCCCAGGGCGGCGCGGATCCCGCCGGCCGCGGCGAGCGCGTACGCGAGCCGGAAATGATCGTCGCAGTCGCCAGCGTTCCGGCGGATCGTGAACCCGCCCGACTGAAAGATTTCGCCGGCCTCGCGAACGAACGGGATCCGCCCCACGAACGCGTGAACGGCGCGCGCGTACTCGTCATCTGACGCCACGCTCGACCGGAGGCGCGCCGCGAGCGCGCGAGCGCCCGGAGTCCTCGAGTCCTCGATCGCCAGCGACAGCAGCAGACGCGCTGCGCCCCACCCGTCACGGCAGGCGAGCTCTCCCATCGTCGCGAGCGGACCCACGGCCGCGACGCGCGAAAGGCCGCCCACGATCTCGAGGCGCCCCGGCGCACGCCGCAGCGTCCGCACAGTGCACCCCGATCGATGAGCAGCCCGCCGGATCGCCGCGATTTCGTCTTCTGGCTTGGCGTAGAAGTCCACGCCCCAAGGCTATCACGCCGCGCCATTCGTCGACGCCGACCCCGGGCCCGTAGGCCACGAAGACAGGGACGACGCCGTAGAGATGACCGGCCCGACCGCCGGGGCCGGATCCGGAGCCGGAGCCGGAGCCGGAGCCGTCGCCGTCGCCGTCGCCATTTGAGGCGCTCGAGGCGCCGCGATCGGCCGAGGCTCGCCCGCCCGCTTTTGCGCTTTCAGCATGTCGATTACCTGACCGGCGAGCCCCATCAGAGGCGCCGCGACCATGTCCACAACCTTGCCCGCTAGCTCAGGTTGCGACGCGGCAAAGCGCATTGCTTGCGCCGCGAACCCCTTGCCCGTGATCAGCGGCGCCGCCGCCCCGATCGCCGCCGCCGCGCCGCTCCCCCGATCGTCGTCGTCGTCGCGCGCCGCGATGGCCGCCGCGATAGCCGCCGAGGTCCGTGCTTCAGAGGCCGCAAGCAACGCCGATTGTGCCTCGCGCTCGTCTCGGAGGATCGCGCGCAGCTCCTCACCCGAGAGGCCCGACGAGCGTCCTCCCGACGACGCGGCGAGGACGCCCGCCACGTTCAGGACGTTCGCCATACTCTCACCGGCGAGGCCTTGGATCAGTTTCATCATCCCCAGCGCCTCGCCCACGGGACCATCTAGCAGCGTCTTCGGCGCGGCCGATGCCGGCGCCGCCGCGACCACATCACGAGGCCTCACGACGACTTCCCGCCCGCCGCGGAGCACGCGCCGGCCGCCCCGCTCCTGCGCCGCGATCCACTGGACGACGAACGTGCCCGGGCCCCATCGATCGTGCAGCGCTTCGACGGAGAGCTCGCCCACGGGCCACTCGCGCACTTCGACCGGCGAGCCGGCAGGCGCCCACGTGCGATCCTCCCAGTCGCCGATCGAATTTCGCTTCTTGATCCCCCAATGGGTCGCAGTAGGCGGATGCCCGCCAAGAGGCGACACGAAGTCAGGTACGGGCGGCGCCGGAGGCGGCGCCGCGAGAGCTTGCCGCGCGCGAGCGCGAGGCCTCGGAGCAGGAACAGCCGCCCGGCCCGTCGTCCGATCCTCTTCACCCTCGGGATCCGGGCCGTCAGAGACGCCCGCGAGCCCCGCCATTATTTCCGTCATGTCGACCTGAACCGTTTGCGGCTTTGCCATTCCGCGAAGCGTACCCGAAATGGGAGACCGCGCGCGACCCCACTGCGCCGACCGCCGTGGTTGACCGCTAGCGCTTCTTCGCCACGGCGCGCGGCGCGCGCTTCTTCGGTGCAGGCTTGCGCCGCACGGCGACAGCCGCGCGCGACGGCGCCGACATCGAGCGCACCCAGCCGCGCGCCAGATCGGAGAGCTCCGCCGACATCGCATCGAAGGCCGCTTGCACGCGCGGATCGTTGCTCACGCTGGCAAGCGCGGCGCGGAAACGGTCGGTCCGCTCCGCCGCAATCGGCTCAGGCGCGACGCCGCCGATCGTGACGCCGTGCTCCTTCATGAGACGCGCCGCGATGACCGCGCTTGTGCGCCGCTCCTCTTCCGTCGCGCCCGCGTCAGCGGCGCGCGCGAGGAGCGCATTTATACGCGCAAGGACTCGCGGATCTTTCGTCGGCATTCAGCGAGTAACGAACCACAGCCCGAGCAAAGCTGCAACGCCGACCGCGCCGCCGATCGCGAGGTCCGTCGCGAGCTCCCCGCTGGCCGCCGCCGGCTTCGCCGACCTGACGACGCCCGGAGGCGCCACACCGAACGGCACCACCGGCCTTGCCGGCGAGAACGGAACAGCGACGCTCGTCGGATACACGTACGCAGCAGGAGGAGGCGCAGCGGCGAGCAGCGACAGGATCGATCGGCTCGGCGCCGACGCCGACACCGACGCCTGCACGCGCACGAGAGGCCGCCCGCCGGCCGCCTTGCACTGCGCCTCGAGATCCGCGTACGCCGGAGAGTTTCGAGCCTTCGCGTCGGACGCGCGGAGACAGATCGGCGACACGCTTGGATTTGCGGCGAGGATCGCCGCCCATCGCGCGTCCTCCTTCGCCCGATCCTCGGCGGACACCCTGACGCGCCCGATCGACTTCGCGACGGCGCCGCCAATCACCATGTTGCGCAGCGCCAGATCCGGCGTCTGCCCGTTCCGCATGATCGCTTGCGCCGCGCGTACGAGCGGCTCGGCTTCGCCCCACGCCTCCGCAAGCGCGTCCGAGCCCCACGAGAGCGCCGACGGATCCGCGCCGATCGCATCGAGGAACGGTTGCAACTCCTTCAACGCCCGCCCAGCGTCGACCTGCGAGAGGAACGGCCCCGCTTCCGTCGCGAGGTCCGTCGCAAGCTGCTCCCACGGCGAGCGCCCTTCCGCGCGCGCGATCTCCATTTGCTGCAGGAAGCGTACGGCGCGCTCCGCCGAGTCGTTCCCGTGGACGAGCGCCTGCAACCCGGCGAAGCCCGCTTCTTGGAGGGACTGGCCGTAGGCGAGCGCGAGCCCCGAGTCGAACGCCGCGAGCGCCAGCGGGTTGCCAGTCGACGCGATGTAGGCTCGCGCCACGGCGAGCGCTGCGCCCTTCGCGCCCTCGCCCTTCGCGACCGAGACCCCGGCGTCAAACGCGGCGAGCGCTTGCGTCCCATTCGCCGCGACCTGATCCCGCGCGGCGCGCAGCGCCTGATCGCTAACCTTCTCCCCGCGAGCGATCCCGAGCCCCGTGTCGAAGGCGAAGCGCGCTCGATCCCCGCCCGCTTGCTGCGCCGCGCCGCGAAGACCGTCGACCGCCGACCCGAACGCATTTCGCCCGGCCGCGACATCCTTCGTCATGTTGACTGCGGTGTCGAAACCGATGCGAGGCAGGCCGCCCGGGATCGCGTTCGACGCCGCGTTTATGATCGCTTCGTCGATCGGCGTCGCTGCAGCGAGCGCCGCCGCCGCCGAGAACGCGACCGACACCGCGGTACCGATGCCAGGGAACATCGAGAAGACCGGAGCGACGAAGTTGAGGATTGCCCCGATCGTTTTGCCGGCGTCGCCGATCCGATCGGCCACCGACGTCGCGACGTCGGCCACCGCATCAACGACGTCGGTCGCCGTGTCCCACGCGTCTTCGCCGAACCATCCGATCGTGACGACCGCCACGGCTACCGCGTCAGCTTGAAGGCAAGGAGCCCGAGCCCCAGCGCGACCGCAACGCCGCCGCCGATCAGTACCGGCCGAGGGATCCCGGACGCAGCATCTTCTTGCGGCTGCAACGCTTGCGTGAGGTTCGGGTCTTGCGCCTTCAGCCCATCGTTGAACCCCTGCAGAAGAGCCGGCGAACGAGAGAGCCCCACCGCGACCCAGCCAGGGTACGCCGCATCGACCATGCCCGCGCGCACGCCTTGCGCCATCGTGAAGCCGCGACGCATCGCGCCGGTCCCATCGGGATCGGGAAGCGCGGCGCGCATCGCTTGCAACGTCGGGTTCCTCGCTACCACCGCCTCGCCGGCATCTGTCAGCGCGACGCGGTACGCGGGATCGTCCGGCGACATGCCATCGACGTAGTAGTACCCCCGCAGGATGTTGGCGCGCCGCACCGGGCCGCACTGCGCTGCCAGGGCCGGGAAGCTCGGCGACTGCCGATCGCGCGCGCTCGCCGCCGCATTGCAGATGCCCTGAGGTCCCGTGTTCGACGGGTTCGACGGGTTCGAGCCCACGTTCTTGCGGCCGATCGACGCGACCGCAGCGCCCATTGTAACAATCATCGGATCGCTTCTCCTCTTGCCACGGCGAGCACCAAGCGCGCCGACCTGACTGCATCTTCGATCTCGAGCCGGTCTAGGCTCGAGCCCGCCTCGCGAGCGCCCGAGAGCAGCGAGGCCGCGAGCGTCGCGACGAGCACGGCATCGGCGACCGACGCCGGATCGAGCGCGACGGGAGCTAGGCCGAGTCGCTCGCACTCGACCGCGAGCGCCGCCGGCACGTCGAGGACGTTCATCGCGTGCGTCAGCACGTGCACGACGCACCGATCCATCAGGGACCCCTCGCGAGGTTCATGGACCGGCGTCGCGCCGTGAAGTTGCAGATCCTCGAAGCACGAGGAACAGACGAGGAGCCGGGGCATGTGTGAATGCTACCTCTTCACGGGTTGCGTGGACAGGTTCGGAGAGCTCGCGGCCGGCGACGGCGCGAAGCCGCCGCGCCAGACGCCCACCAGGGCGGATAGCGCCCCGATCAGGAGGACAACATCACGCACGCCCGCCCGAGAGCCGACGTACGCCCGCGTCCGGCGACCGAGAGAGACGCCCGGCCGCGCGAGCCCCTGCGCGCGCGACTGTTGCGCATTTATCTCGCGCAGCTCCTTCAGTTCGGTGCGTGCCGTCGTGACCTCGCCGCGAACGTTTGAGACTTCCTGCGCGAGCGTCTCGATCGTGCCGTGCTGCGTGACCACGGCGACGACGAGCGGAGGATCCGAGACCGACACCGGGATCGCTAGCTCGCCGTCGAGCCCCGGAGGGCGCGACGCCATGAACTCGGGAGGCTTCGAGCCGAAGACGCGACGGTTGAGCCGCCGAATGTGAGGCATCACCTCGCCCCGTAGCTCGCTCGTTTCACGACGCCCGGCGCGCGACTCGTGCGCAATCTCCGCGAGTTGCTCGCTCATGAACACGAACATTTCTTGGACGTTCGGCGGCGCCGGTTTGCCGCCGTCTACGCCGTCGACGTCGTCCGGTTCGCGACGAGGATCATTGGGCGCCGGCATCGTGGGCGCTTCCAGCTTCAGCGTCTTGGGTTGCGGAGGCATCGGACGTTCCATTAACCAACGATGCAACAGGCACCCACAAGGCGCAACGCCGACGCGGAGGCGCGCGCGCCGTCTTCGGCGCAGGCAGCTCGGCGATCGCGAAGGCCACGCGCACCGACGACGAGGCAGGTTCGGCCGCGCGCGCCGCGAGCAGCTCGGCGACGAACGGCGCGAGATCCTCGGCGGTTGCGCACACCGTGTCCGTGCCGCTTGACCGAGTGAAGCCGTGGATCAGGACGCACACCGCACGAGTGAACGCCGGCACCGCCGGAGCTAGCTCGGCGCGCTGCGCTGGCGTGCACGCGACGACCGCCAGGAAGGCGCCGAGCACGATCGCGAAGAAGGGACGCGCGCTCACCGCAACACCGCTTCGATGTGAACGTCTGTCGCCGCCGTCGACGTCGAGCCGGTCGACGATCCGAACATCAAGAACTGACCTCGCGTGCGGTACCGGAAGAGGCGATCCGCGAAGGCGGCGCCGATGGCGGAGCCCGCACCGAAGATCGCGACGTTCGGCGTCATCCCTGCGAAAAACGCCGGGTTGGTTCCGATGACCGCCACGGTTTCGTAGATGTGAAGCCACCTCGCCGCAGCGGCGAGGTTCGTCCACGCGAGCCCAACGATCTCCGTCTGCGTGGGCCGCGGCGTGTTCAGGGCAAAGCCGTTGATCTGCGTGCCGGCGACGCGCAGCGTACCGACCCAGTCCGGCACCGGATCCGCGCGGTCGGACGCCGCGATCGTGATCTGCACCGAGCCCACTTGCTGCCCCACCGGGCCCGGAGCCGTCAACGAGAAGACCACCTGATACGTTTGCGCGACGGAGCGCATCCCGGCGACCCAGGTAGGAACGGAGATCTGCAGCGGACCCGTCGCGATCGAGTTCGCGGTCAGATCCATCCGGCCCGACGTAAGGAGCGCGCGACGCCCCTCGTTGATCCCGTAGATGTAGAAATTCAGCGAGCCGGTGAACGTCGTCGGGACAGTTGGGGTAGCGAAGACATCGATCGCTTTCCAACGCCGATGCGTGGTGTAGACGAGCAGCTCGACAGGAACGAGGTTCGAGCCGAAGGGCAGCGGGTCGACCGTGACATTGTACGTCTCGATCCCGATCGGATCGACCGGCGTCGAGGCTGCGCCGACTTGCCCGAAGTCCTGCGATCCGCGCTCTGCAGGAGGAAGGTTCGAGAGGTACGGAGGCAGACCCGGGAGCTCGAGGCCAGCGCGGTTCATTCGTCCGTCTCCCCGAAGAGGTAGATCCCCGCCATCGTGGCGATCGACGCGATCGCGTTTGCGAGTTGGAAGCCCCATCGATCATGCGTGCCCGCTTTGCGCTGCATGGCCCACGGCCGGAAGCCGCGGCCGGAGAGCAAGAGGAGCCCGGCGCCGGTAGGGAAGAGCCCGCCGCCCGTCGCCGGGATCTGCGTGCCGCGACCGTCCGACACGAAGGCGTCGCCCTGATCGTCGATCACCGAGATCGAGAGACCGGCCGCAACGATCTCGATGGCGTTCGCCGCTGCGTTCTCGCGAGGGATCGCGAGCAGGCCTTGAAGGAGTAGCCGACGCGGAAACTGGAAGGGCACGACGGCAGTCACGCCGGGGCCCGCCGCCGTCGACGAAGGGACCGTGAGGCCCGACGTACCCGCGACGAGGTACAGGCGCGACGTTCTCGTGTGCACGGGATCAGCGCCCCTGCGAGGCGTACTGCTTCTGCAACGCCGGCAGATCCGAGTCACGGATGAAGCCGAAGAGGCATTGCGGCGTCGCCGTCGATGCCGACTGATTCCGCCAGGAGATCGCCCAGTTGTCGCCTCGCGCCACGCGGCGAGTGATCGGGTACCAATTCACGTTGGGGCCGCAGAGCGCGAGGATCGCGGCAAAGTCGCCGCCCGACCCGTTCGAGATCAAGTCTTCGTCCCCCGAGAACTGAACGCGGATCTCCGTGCTCGCGAACTTGGCGACGGTGCCGGCGAGCTCCTGCGAGTAGAGCGCGATCACGGTGCCCGCGTCGCGGAACGTCAGTAGCGGCGCCGCGACGACGGTGCCAGCCACGCCAGCGATCGGCGCGGCGAGATCGGGAACCTTCATGATCCGCGTCGAGCCGATCCGGCCGTACTGAGCAAGCTGCGCTTGTGCCCATGCAATCGCGGGAATCGGATGATCGGTGTTCATGATCTCAGCCTCGGGAACATGCAGAGTGCAGGAGTGCAGACGTTGGGTGAAACGTGCAGAGCGCACCCTTACGGATGCACTCTGCACGCTCTGCTATCAGGCGTTAGCCGAGCGGACGCGAACCGAAACGGCATGCAGGCGCCACCGGACATCGACGAAAGCGAGCGGCGCCGTGATCGGCGTGAACACCTCGACCGGTCCGGCCGCGCCGCCGGGAGCCGCGACGCGCGCGAGCGCCGACGTCTTGACGATCGCGCGGCGCGGCGTGCACGTCAGCGCGAGGTTGGAGTCGGCACCGCCACCGATGCCCGACCAGAAGACCGGGAAATCGAGCCGGAAGAACGATCCCGACGTCGGGTTGCCGTTGTTCACGAAGCCCAGGTGGCCGCCCTCGCCGCCGTCGACGCCGCCCGCGTTTTCCAGACTCGGGATCAGTAGCGAGCTCGACCCCGACCCGAAGAGGCCGCCCGGCGACGGGAACATGTCCATCGTCCCGAGCGGGATCGTCGTGTCGCCGTTCGTGGCGATTTGGACGTCCGTCTCGCGAAACAGCGAGCCCATGAGGCCAGGCTCACTGTCCTGCGTCGCGTACGCCGAGATCCCGTAGATGAACACGTCCGCCTGATCGCGCGTCGCGCCGTTCTGTTGCAGGTTCGTGTCCGCGTTCGTGGCGAGCACGCCCGCGCGGCCGGCCGCCGCCATGTCGAGCCCGACGCCGTACGAGAACGCGACGCGAGGCGTTGCCGCGATCGTGGCGACGACCGGAGGCCCCGCCGCGAGCGCCGCAGCGAAGCGGATCGTGCTCCAAATCGGGAAGGAGAGGATCGTCAGCTGCTTACCGCGATACTCCTTCTTGTCGTTGATCGCCTGATTGACCGCGGCGGGAAGACCGTTCTGCATTTGCGTGACTTTCGGGGCCATGTTGACGGGGCCCGTTGAGAGAGAGGACTGAGAGGAGACGCGGCTTCAGCCGCCGAAATACTGATCGTCCGCGTACGCGTTTCCGAACGACTGAGAGCCGTCCTCGAACGTCGAGCCCATGCCGCCACTGCCGAGCGCGAGCCCGGCCTGACGACCATCAGCCCCGAAGACGCCGCCGAAGTGCTGACCGCCGCCGTCGTAGACCGCGGAGAAGCGCTGCTCCCCGCCGCCGCCGTAGACGGCCGCGAGCCGGGCCGCGGGACCTTCCGTCTTGTCGACGACGCGACCGAGCGCGAGAGAGAGCTCCGTCCCGCCGAGGCCCATCAGGCCGCCGGCCGCGATGCCCGCGCCGAGCATCGGCGACGCGAACGCCGCAACGCCGAGGC
>Ga0105049_10003411_pt1 | contig 18774 bp, 15 predicted proteins | sample MAT06_FD_78087 | JGI IMG/M metagenome (GOLD analysis project Ga0105049, IMG submission 78087) | Freshwater microbial communities from Lake Fryxell liftoff mats and glacier meltwater in Antarctica - MAT-06 | ecosystem: Environmental > Aquatic > Freshwater > Ice > Liftoff microbial mat | place...
GCTCGTCTGATGAAGTGTTTCACTTTCGATTTCAAGAGATCCATGGCGATGATCGAGAGATGATTCACCGTTATGTAAGATCACGAGAGAGAGAGTTGTTGCGAGCGCGAAAGGCAAATGCTTGAAGCTAATCTCATGGAATGTGAATGGAATCCGAGCCTGTTTAGCAAAGGGATTCCAAGACTTCATACGCAAGGAGAATCCCGACGTGTTTTGTTTGCAAGAAGTAAAGGCAGAGCGCGACCAGTGCCTTCCGGTTTGGCCCGAAATAAATGAGTACGACCAAGAATGGAGTTCAGCGACGAAGCCCGGCTACAGTGGGGTCGCCACATTTTTAAAAGAAAAGCTCTCTCATCAAAAAGGAATTCAAAAAGAGGGAGATCCCGAGGGACGTCTTATTGTGAGCGAGCTTAAGGATTTTTACCTTCTCAATTCCTATATTCCCAACGGGGCTGCTAGCGACGACCGACATCGCTTTAAAATGAGTTATCTTCAGCGCTTCTTCGAATTTTTAAAGGAATTAGAAAAGAAAAAGCCGATAGTTCTTTGCGGCGATATCAACATAGCTCATCGATCTATAGATATTCACGATCCTGTTCGTCTAGACGGCACGAGTGGATTTAAGCCAGAAGAGCGAGCATGGATGGATAAGCTTTTTTCTGAGGGCTTTGTCGATGCCTTTAGGCATTTACATCCTGAGGCCAAAGATCAGTATTCTTGGTGGTCTTATCGAGCGGGAGCTCGGCCTCGAAATAAGGGATGGAGAATCGATTATTTTATTGTCTCAGACCAGCTTAAAAATCGAGTGAAGTCTTTGACGATGTCGAAAGATACTCTCGGATCTGACCACTGTCCGGTGATCTTAGAACTCTCTTAGTTAGGGTACAGCCGTGAATGTATTCTCTGTCGCGTACGCAGCATTTACTGGGGGTCGCGTGCCACAGAATCCTCCAGCTCCGGCCGATTGCTTAAAGCGAATAATATTCGAATAAATTCTTAAGTCCATAGAGCCAGTGCCAGTATTATTGATGCCGCATTTAGGCACTTCAATCGAGTTCGCTCTCATAAAAGCGTTGTTAGAATTAGTAAGGCTGATTCCATCTCCTAGGTTTTCAAGCTGCTGCAAAGTATTGCCTATTACCAAGAGGTCATTCGAATTCTGCACGTTGATTCCATTGGGAGACTTAATCAAAAGATTGTCGGCCAAAGTGGCGTTATTAGAGCCCATGACGTGAATTAAAAAATCTTGAGTGTCTCGGATTGAATTCTTACGTACGAAAACTTTGTCGCCACCATTTAGGCGAATTCCGACTTCAGAGATTCGCGCTCGGATATTGTTTTTCTCGATCTGAGCCATATCTGAAGCGCTAGAGAAGATGGCGTTTGAGACTAAGAAATCGGTAGTAACTCCGGCATCGCGTTCAATTTCATTAGAGTCGACACGAGTTTCAGAAGATTGACTTACTCTAATGGCTGCCTCCCAAACTAGATTCGAATTAAATCGCAAAAAGTTTCGATGCACGATGGTGAATGGGGCCTGATTCACGAGGATACCTGATGAAAATGAAGAGGCCACATAAGGGGCAAGTATGAGAGTGTTTCCAGAAAGTGTAGTTTCGGTAGCGTTTTTTACTTCAATGCCTGAGCCATCGATCTCGTTTAGAACCACTTGATGGAATCCTGCCGTGGCGGGGGTCGTATTCACGGGAACTCCGTTATCCACTAAAATACTGCGATTGAAATCGCCCGAGATTTTGTTGCGAGATATTTGATTGGCGAAACTTCCCGAGCCTATGACAGAAATTCCATTGGCCGAAGCTTCAGTGGGATTTTGTTGAATGCGATTTCCGTGCACCAGAGAGTTCTTGGCTTCGAGATGAATTCCGTCGCCGCCATCGCATTCGGCGTTGGTGCCAAGCAGGTTGGTTATCGTGTTATTGAGAATCGAGGCAAACGAAGGAGTCGCAGTCGTCGGTACGGCTGAAATGGCAGTGACTAGACCGTCCAAAGTATTATTAATTATTTGCGCGTAGTTTGCTTTGATGAGGATCCCCCCTGTGTGATTCTCGGCTAGGTCTCCTTGTGGGCAGCCATTTCTCACAAAATCTACAGAGAACTTGCTCGGGTTCTCGATCTTCAAATCTTTGACGGTGACGGCTTGAGATTCGATATGGAGTGCGAAGAATTTTCCAACGCCGGTAATTCGGATAGTTCCTGGTCCTCGAAGAGTAAGATTATTTTTTCGAAGAACAGCGGGTTGAGTAATGCTGATCGTTAGTCCTAGTAATGGAATTTCATCTCCAGGGTTGGCCGAATCTAATGCCGCTTGAAAATTGAGAGTGTCGTCGGCGCGTCCGTTGCCGACTATGTTGAAAGCCCGAATATCGACGATTTTACCTGAAGTTGCGATGCTCGAGAGAGTCGAGGTTCCGGTATTTTTGCTGTCGCTCTTCGAGCACGAGCTCAAGAAAAAAACTGCTAAGACGGTTAGGATGGCTAAACGATTCATGAGAATAATCCTTCGCGGGGCTAGTAATGCAAGACCAGTGCTGAAAAAAAGCGTGGATTCTCGATGGCTTAGAGGGGAGCTCTGCAAAAGTTAATTGGCTTTTCGCTGGGGTAACTGGGGGGCGAAGTGCGATTGCTAATTTAAGTCAGGCTTGAGCTTTCGGTTTATCCATCACTTAAGTATTCGAAACAACTAATGTTTATTGCTGGCATAATCAGCTGCCTTGGTCCGATTATTGCTCCCTTCAAGGCAAAGGGGGAAGCTTAGACAAGGTAATTGGTAAAAACTCAATAGTAGTGTAAAAATTACTTTGTTTTAAGGGTATGAAATTTAAAGGTTTGAGAAACTTTCGCGTGACGGCTGCGTCGGCCTTTTTCTTTTTGTGGGCTTCGATCGCCTTCGCGCGTGCTCCAGACACTCTTCAGGATTCGACTACAAATCCTTGTGCAAGTGCACTTGCTACATCAATTCTTAAGACCGGGGGGCAGGACGAGCGCCTTGCTCTTTTTGAAAATTTTTTAAAAGTCGATTATCCAGAGAAAGCCCGCGCCCGTATTGTCGCCGCCATTTCGGATTTACGAACCAAATCTACGCGGGAAGAAAAGATTGAAGTTTTGCGAGGGTATGGAGATTTTATGCTCCGGCTCGCTCGTGAAAGATTTGGTGTTGAAGAATTGGGCTTTCATTTCAACCATCATGGGGGACAAGCCGATCAGTACGTCAAAGCTGGCGGACTCCGTGCTGCTAGAGGCGATATTTCTAATAACTACCTCAGCTACCGTCATAATCTAAACTACAGCGTTTATATGTTTAGGTCGTCTCAGCAGAATCCTGCCGATGTCTTAGGCGAAGTTAATTCAGATGGAGGTTTGTTAACTGCTTTTTTTTCGGGACGGATGGGATGGGTGTTGAATGTATTTGCTGTGGATTCTCCCAGCTTGAATGCAATTCGAGATGCCGGAGGAGTTTCAGATCCCCGGGGGGCAGCTATGAATTTTTCAAAATCATGGTTGGATAAGTCTGGCATGATTGGTGTGCCCTATCGAAGTTATTTGTTTCCGCCGGTGGATCTGTTTTCTGGGCGATTGAAAAAGACCTATCGGGAGCTGGGACGAATTCGTCGAGAGGAAGAAACCCTCATGGCACTCATTCTTATGATAGAAATCATGGAAGCTGGCAAAAATTGGATTGGAAAATCCTGGGATTTCATTGGATCGATCGAGGCCTCAGCAGAGGAGCGAGCTCGTGTTGATCTCGCTCCTGCTACTCGTTAAATGGAATCAATATTACTTAGCGAACGCCAAATCCCCGTGCTCGATGCTCTTTTCAGAGTACTCGGCACCATCAAAGCTTAAGAGTCTTGGTTGGTCTTGAATTAGGGTTTGTAGGTGAACGGGTCGGCGCCAACACTTATGCACATTCGTAAGAGTGTCTTTTGCAGTCTCTAATTTGATTTCAAAGCCCTCATATCGATGAGCCAAAAGCAACTCCCCTCGGTTTTGAAAGTTTCCGTCCACGACAAATATTCGGGGATGTCCACGATTGGTTAGTTGAAACAATAACTGCTGCTTAATTTTATTAAACTCTCGCGAAGCGATTTCGTACTCGTGTGACTTTGGATTCATGGCGAAGATAAAAAACTTATGCTCCGCACAAAATTCAGGAGTCAAAAACTCATCAATGAAAGTCACATCGTTATAAACGCGACGAACTTCAAAAATCTTTTGGCGACCGAGACCGAGGTTTTTGTTCCAAGCCCTTTTCTCTGTCAGGTTGTTGCAGTTCTCGTACTCGGGACCAAACTTACCTTTGTTCCAACGATCTTCGATATCTCGAAAGAGCTCGATTCCGATTTTATAGGGGTTAAATCGGCCCGGACTAGTGGCCACGGTGCCAGCGTGAGAGCATGCATAGTCGATAACCTCAGCGTCGGTTAGTTTATGCTTCGTCATGATGAGGGAATGCCAATAACTTGCCCAACCTTCGTTCATGATCTTGGTCTGCGCTTGAGGCAAAAAATAGTAGGCCTCTCGACGGATGAGAGTGAGGATTTCTCGTTCCCAATTCTCTAGCGGCGCGTACTCGATCAGAAATTCCAAAACATCTTGCTGGGGATTCTCGGGAATTCTTTGCTTCTTCTTTAAATCTTCAAAAAGCCTTTGGCGCTGAGCTTCCATGAACTCGGGAGGATTAATGTATTTATCCATATAATCCTTCGATTTTAGTTTTGCTAACGGAAGGCGATACGGATCCATTTCTTGTTCGTCGGAGAGCTCGTCTTTATGAGGAGCGAAGTTGCCTTGTGGGTCGATGAGGTTATCGATCGATTGCGCGATATCGATGAACGACTCTACACGTTCGGGCCCCAGTTTTTCAACGAAGCGGTTCACTTTGACTCCGTGATTGGCCATCATATCGACCGATTTTCGATTAGAGCTTGAGAAGTAATAGTTGTTCTTAAAAAAATCAGCGTGCCCATAGACATGAGCCATCACTAATTTTTGATCCATTTCGCTATTCCCTTTTAAAAGATAGGCGATGACCGGATCATTATTGATAACCATTTCGTAGATTTTAGAGAGTCCGTATTGGTAGCTCTTTGCGAGTCGCTCATAGTCCATGCCAAAAGACCAGTGCGGGTAGCGAGTGGGAAAGCCCCCATAGGCGGCCAACTGATTCATCAGGTCATAATCTACGATTTCAAAAATGGTGGTGAAGAAATCAAGGCCGTAACTTTTGGCGATTTTCTCGATATCTTCTTTGTGTTTTGCCAGCTCTGGAGGCATATCCGCCATACTCTATTGTAGCGTGGATGAGTCAAAATCTCATAGTGCCTAGTTTAGAGAGCCTAAACGCCTTTTTTCAAGAAATCGCGAATCGAGTCATAGATGGCTTCTTTGTTTGGAATGCGAGAAGCCACCACTCGTTCGGTGGCTGGATTTTCGGCCTTAAATCGATCAGAAAGATCACGATAGAACTGGCCACTCCCATAAAGACTTTCGACTTGGCCGTAGCAAAACAAATTTATTTTAGGGATGAGGCGCTGCTCCAAGAGTTCAAAACATTTTACGGTATCGTCTGAGCTCCAGTTGTCGCCGTCCGAAAAATGAAACAAATAAATATTCCAAGACTCCGGCGGATAATGTCGCTCGATCAGTTCAAGGGCTTTCTGATAGGCCGCCGATATAATAGTGCCGCCCGACTCTCGAGTTGAGAAAAAGGTCTCGCGATCGACTTCGTTCGCTACCGCATCATGGACGATATAGCGAGTTTCGAGGCCCTTGTACTGGGAGCGAAGCCAGGTATCGATCCAAAAGGACTCAGTGCGTACGATTGATTTTTGTTCGTCACCCATCGATCCCGATACGTCCATCATAAAAATAATCACAGCACTATTATTCTCGACGGATTTTCTCTTGAACGAGCGATACCGAAAGTCTCGAGCTTGAGGAATAATCACTGGATCGTCAGCCTCATAAGAATCCATAGCGATGTTTCTTTTCAAAGCTTCTTTGTAAGTTCTTTTAAAATGAAGAAGAGATCTGGGCCCGATTCTGTGGATGCTATTGTAGATATTCTTTTCGCCCTTAATATTCTTGTCGCCCTTCGGTTGAATGCGAGGGAGTCCAAGTTCTTCGCTCATAATCTCGGCCATTTCTTCCATGCTGAGATCGACTTCTTTTATGTGAGAGCCAGCGCTATTGCCCGCGCCACCCTTGCCTTCGCCCTCTTTGCCGATAGCATCGCCTTCTTTGCCATCTCCAGTCCCGACTCCTTGCTGGTCGTTTTTACCAAACTCGAAGTGGGGGAGGTTTATGGTAGGGACTGGAATGGAAATGTATTCCTTCCCTTTGATTCCTATCATCTCGCCATTGCTGATGTATTTGCGCAGATCTTGTTTGATCTTGCCTTTGATGATCTGGCGAAAGCGGGCATGATCTGTCTGAATCTTTAGATACATAGTTTAAGATTTGTTCTTCACATCTCCGCGAGCAAAAATCGAGGCCACAAAATTGAGTACGTCAGTGGCGCTTTCTTCGTTATACCCAAAGTTCTTCATCAAGCGGCTCTTGACCACATCGATCTTCTCTTGGGTTTCTTTATCGACCACATTCGAAACCAAATTTGTGAGCTTGATAGAATCTTTTTGGTCTTCAAAAAGCTTCAATTCGAGTGCTTTATGAAGTCTTTCGTTGGTCTTGTAGTAAAAAGTTTTACCTTCAACCGCCAGGGCTCCAATATAGTTCATGATCTCCCGGCGAAAGTCGTCCTTACGAGCGTCCGGTACTTCGATTTTTTCTTCGATCGAGCGCATGAGTTTTTCATCAGGCTCTTCGTACTGACCTGTAAATTTGTTCTTCACTTTTTCTCGCTGAGTATAAGCTTTCACCGCATCAATATAGTTGGAGCAGAGTTTGGTGATCGCATCTTCATCGGCCGAGATCGCGCGTTGAACTTCGTTCTTCACAATGTCTTCATATTCTTGGCGAACGACTGTCAGAATTTCTCGATAGCGCTTCTTTAGGTCTTCGTTAGCAATTAGGGAATGATTCTTTAGACCCCCTTCGAGTTCGTTTAGAACCATAAAAGCATTGATCGAAGCGGATTCGTTAGAAACGAGCGCATTGCTGATCTTGTCTTGAATATAGCGAGGAGAAATACCCTCTAGACCTTCGCGTTTAGATTCTTTGCGAAGTTCTTTAATATTATCTTCTGTGAATCCGGGCAGGCTCTTGCCATCATACAATTTCAATTTTTGCATTAAGGTAAGGTTCGCCTTCGTAGGTTCTTCTAAGCGAGTAAGCACGGCCCACATCGCCGCCATTTCTAGAGTGTGAGGGGCGATATGTTTACCTTTCACTCGATCTTCGTTGTAGTCCTTTTTATAGACCTTAATTTCTTCATTCCACTTGGTGATATAAGGAATATCGATCTTCACCGTTCGATCGCGAAGAGCTTCCATAAACTCATTGTTCTGGAGCTTTCGATACTCTGGTTCATTCGTGTGACCAATGATGACTTCATCGATATCGGTTTGGGGAAATTTCTTAGGTTTAATCTTATGCTCTTGCGAAGCTCCGAGTAAGTCATACAAGAATGCTACGTCTAGTTTTAGGACCTCGATAAACTCAATCACTCCTCGGTTGGCGACGTTGAACTCACCATCGAAGTTGAAGGCACGGGGATCCGAGTCGCTTCCGAACATTGCGATTTTTCGGTAATTCAAATCTCCCGTGAGCTCCGTGGAGTCTTGATTCTTTTCATCTTTTGGCTGAAAGGTCGCGATGCCCTGGCGCTTTTTCTCTGAAAGCTCGTGGCGTCTAACCACCACATTTTCTAGAACCTTGCGATAGTCGCCTTCGTAATGTTCTAAGAGAACATTGTAGATGAAGCGGCAGAAGGGATTCAGATCGCCTTCAATTTTTAAACGGTCTTCTGGCTTTCTCTCGCGATTAATTTCTTCGAGTACTTCAGTTCGAATCTCGGGGGGTAAGAGTTTTAAAGGTTCTTCGTGCATGGGCGAGGGAGCTTCTGCAATCCCTTCTCCGAGCAAGGGCTTGCCCTCGTACATCACAGGTTCTTTTAGCTTCCATGCAAAAGTAAAAAGTCGTCCCTCTTGTTTTCGCGAATATCTTTCTAGACCTTTCTTAATGAGGCGAACGATGGTCGATTTAGAAGATCCTACCGGGCCATGAAGTAAGATGACTCGTTTTTCTGTTCCGTAACCTTTGGAGGCGGCCTTCAGAACACTGACGAATTTCATGAGTGGAATATCAAGGCCAAAGATCGCGTCTCTCCCTAGATCTTCAGGGTCGTCGAAAAAATTATAGTGAACCATGGGTTTTTTGGCGTCGGTATATTCGCGAGTCCCGTAAGACATGATCATATCAAAGAGCCGCTGATGAGCATTGCGAGCGACGTTTGGATCTTGCTCAACAATTTTCAGATAATCCCAAAACGTTCCCGACCAACGCAGTTCTTTATAGAAGTCCGCATGTTTTGGATTCGAAAGTATTCCTTCGATTCGATTCGTTAAATTTTTTTCCTGACTTGCCATAGTCGAACGCCCTCCCTGATCAATTGGATCCTCATCACCATTATCGCGTGTTTGGCTCAGTTAGTCAAAAAAGCCTAAAGATCCTCGTATATTGCGTTGACACACTGCCTACACGCTCCTCACAATCTCTTTTATAGCTAGACGCTCTGCAGAATTGATTCGGATGCATCCGTGGATTCTAAGGCGAAAAGCTAAGAAAAAATTAATGACTTATATGGAGGACGCATGACCAAAGCAGAACTAGTTGCCCAAATTGCAAAAGCAAATACAGACATGTCTAAGAGAGCCATTGCTCAAATTCTCGATGAGTGTTTTGACTTGTTGGGCAAAGGTATCAAAAAAGACAAAAGATTTAGCTTTCCTGGTTTCGGAACTTGGACGGTAAGAATGCGAAAGGCTCGAAAAGGCGTTAATCCTCAGACCGGCCAACGCATCACGATTAAGGCTTCAAAGACCTGTACCTTCAAGCCCAGCATTGACTTCAAAAAAGCCTTAAACAAAGGCTGATCTACTTAGAGTTCATGTGGGTAAGCGAACGCGCCCACTCAATTTAAGGCCCTCGGGAACACTCGGGGGCCTTTTTTTTACTAATAATATCAACGTCCCCCTGCGTCGAATTAGTACAAATTGGTTCAATTTCTTTCTGAACTCCGTCTCTAATCCTCGGCGATTTAAAGTACTTCATTAAAGGTTGTACGAATGTTGATTACTAGTGATTTTGACGGAACAATTTCTCGCGCTGACGGTCTAAAGATGATCTTAGATCATTTTGTTGGGCCCGAATGGCGTCCTTTAGAAGAGGCTATGAAGAATGGCGATCTTCCCGAGCGGCAAGGCCTTCGAGTTTGCATGAGTCTCTTGAAAGCCTCTCATGATGAAGTGCTTCAGTTTTTGCTAAGTAATTTAAAACTCGACAGTAGTTTTTCGCATTTTGTGCAATGGGCTCAGTCCGCTGGGCATCGCTTAGTCATTTTAAGTAGTGGATTCGAAGAATTCATTGGTCCAGTTTTGGCCAGAGACGGTCTTGAGGGTATCGAAGTTTGGGCGAATAGCGTGGTTTGGGACGGTGAATCTTGGAATGTGCGAGAACGATCTGGCCCGCGTTTGTGCGAAGCCCAGTCTCATTGCAAATGTTCGTCGATTCTAAAGCTTAAGAGAAGTGATGATCAGGTGGTCTTTATTGGAGATGGTCATTCAGACCGTTGTGCAGTGAAGAAAGCCGACCATGTTTTTGCCAAAACCTGGTTAGCTGATTTTTGCTCTCAAGAACAAATTCAATATCGGCCCTATCGTAACTTTGTGGACGTAGCGCGGCAGCTTCGCGAATCGACAGTTGTCAAACAGTCGCAAATCAAAAGCGATATTCGTATCCCAAGCCGGCACGGATAATCTTGGTTTTAGTTTTTGCTTCGTTAGTACGGATCCCAGATCGGTTTCCGGTATCACCAAATTTCTTAGAGAAATCCGAAACGAAGCCAAAAGCTCGAAGTCGCGAGTTCTCGTAGCCCGCTTCTTTAAGCGAATAAATCAAGCTGCCCCCGTAACTAAAAAGCATCGATCCCGTTTTTGGTTTACCAGTTCGCATGTATTCAGCTGGGGTTGACGCTGTTGTCTTCACTAATAAAGAGGTGGGGAACTCGGTAAAGCTTTGAAAGACTGTTATCTTTAGTTCGGGCTCCAAGATTACGCCATACGGTAGATAGGTTCGAGGGGTCGCGGCCGCAGTCATATAAATAAGGCCATGACCAAAAAGCACAGTTTGATTGAGGGTAAGATCTCGCAAACTGTTAAGACTTAAGTATTGATAGTTCGCTCCGAACTCTAGTTCGGGCTCGATCGAGACCTTGCTAAAATTGAATCGATGGCTTGCAAATCCGGCTATACCGAAGTCGTGGAGCTGAGCGAGAACGCTCGACTTTGAAACTCCCCCCGCGACATCACTGACTTCAGAGTCAAAAAGCGTGAAGGCGTAGTGACCCCGAATGCCAACTAAAAAAGAACGGATGGCATAGCTAAATCCGCTTAAGGCTTCGATTGTAAAGCCTTCGAAGGTGTAATCCAAAAATTTGGCTGAGGCACCAGCCGCGGTCTTGGTCGTGACAGCCTCACGATATTGTGAATAACCTAATCGAACTCCAGCCTCCCAATTCCAGAGAGATGCCATTTTTGGTTGTCGAGATTTTTCGTCGCTCGAAAATACCATCGCTGGATTCTCTTTAACTCGTTTCTCTTTTTTAAAATCGTCCGAGTCGCTTGCCGGCGCCTTGTCCCCTGGCAATTTTACCGTTTCTGGGAGCTCGCTGGTTGGCAGCTGAGTTTCAATAGCTCGGCTACTTTCTCGTTCCAAAGGGCGATAACGGTTAGACTCTAGCTTTTCAATTTGCTTTTGCCCTGCAGCGTCCAGTTGAATACTTTCTTGTAAAGCCCAACCCTCGACGGGAAAGTCCCCGTCAATCAAATAGCGAACTCGATAATACTCACCCTGGTACTGCAAAACGTCGACCCGATCGCCTCGTCGCAGAAGAACTACCGCTTGAGCATCCTCTTTAGGCAAAGAGCGAACTTGGGTGATGCGACTTCTCACGCTGCCTCGATTAGGACCCGTGAACTCTATGGGTGGAGCTTTTGTAGACTCAGAATTCACATCGTCTACGAGAATCTCTTCTCGCTTCGCAGATTTAGGCTCTACTGATTGAGGACTTGGTGCGGGCGGCGCAGGCGCGGCAGCTTCGGGAGTTTCTTGAAGAATGATGTTTCCCTCGGCGTCGATTTCGACGGATTGCCCAATCGCTTCTCTGCGAGGACTAGCTTCTTCTTTTGAATCTGCGGCAAAAATTCTAGAATCGATAATCGAGTCTGGCCCAAACGGCATGAGTAAAAATATTGCGGCCCAAAGAATCGTCTTCCTCACAAGAGAAATCATAACGAATTTGACCCAGTAAGTCCGTGAGAAACTTATAAGAAACGCCAGTTCCCAAATAGTAATCGGTTGATTTTACATTAACTGCGGGCGCTGTAGAAACCGAATTTAAGATGAGCCGCTTACTCCACATGACCTGGCCATAGGCGTCAGCTGCCCATTTCTTACTCGAAGACCAATTTACGTTCTGAAAGACTTCGTAGGCTTTCGATTGATAGCGTTGATTGAAGCCAAAACTGGTATCTGTTTCGATGCTCGCGATGGGATAGACTCGAAAGCCGGGATCTAGACGGTAAGAATTCTTTTTGTTAATCAGACTGAGATTTTGAGGGGCAGGGCTTGATCCAGCGGTATTCAGCCCTGTCTTTTTGTTATCAAAACTTCGACGTTCGTGACGAAGCTTTAAATAGGGTTGCAGAAAAGTGAATGCTTTGTAGCTTACTCGGGCATCACTTCGATATCGATGCGAGCGGTCAAGGCTGTCCCCAATTCGAATGCTCTGCTTACTTCCTTCATCGGTAATCCAACGCACGGATTCTTCTCGGAGATAGCGATCAATTTTAAACTGCGTAAAGCCTCCCGATACAAACCAGCGATTATTAGGGCGCCAATAGGCTTGCAAGGTGGCGTAATTGAGACCCACTTCTTTGTCATCTCCCGTGGCAGGAAGGTCCAAAGTCATCATCGCCATCAAACTCACGGGCTTGATGGGGGTAAAATGGGTGCGATTAAACAAATAGAATCGATTGAATTTTTTCTTGTAAAGCTCGCCAACGAGACCAGACTCTACGCGAAGCTTTGAATCGCTCTGCCGTGAGAAGTTAGGAATAAAAGTTCCATAAGAGCCGAAGGTCATTTGATTTAACTTTGGCTTTTTCGAAATGGGGTTGGGAGCTAAACCTCCAAAGAAACTAAGGCTCTTACTTTCTTTAAAGCCGTCATCTCCAAGAAAAAAAGTGGCACTCGCTCCGTCGGTTAAAACGCCGGCGACTGGCGACTGGCGACCGATACGAATTTGATATCCAGTTTTTCGGTTGGCGTCTTTATACTGAAAATAGACATCGGTGAATTTATAGCGATAGCGATCATGACCCAGCAAGCTTCGTTCATTCAGCAGCGAGCTAGCAAATTCGCCATTCACTTTAAAGGCCATTTTTCTTGAGGTCGCATCCCCATTGATTCCAATATTAGCGATTAGGCTGGGACCAATAGCGTTCTCATTAGAAACCACGGGACCTGTTCCGGAAGGATTCGAAATGATTCTCTCGGCAATGGTCTCATCGCCTCGTAAAACTCGCTGCACGCAGCAACGGGTAGCGCACTCCGTTGCAATCGCGGCTTTCTCTTTGCCGTAGACTACTTTTAAAAGTGTTCCAGGATTCCCACAGCTTAAATTTTGGTAAACTTCGATCACGCTCTGAGTGTCGAAATCATCCATCAGGTAGAGTCCGCCAGTCCAGAGCCGTCCGCTAAATCGCCAGTCGTTAGAGTTTATCTTTGACTGGGTTTCGGAGCCGTACATTTGTCCGAGAAGTATCTGGCTAGCCAATGATAGTGCTATCAGTGAAATCATTTTGTGGCTCCAATACCCGAGCCACGGCGAATGCGCCAATCAATGGTCGTGTGACAGGACTCGCAATCGCTTACTCCTCCGGTATGAGCTGCAATGTAAGGGACAAAAGAATCCGAGTGGCAGAAATAACAATCATTGGGAAGTCCTTGGTACACTTGATTCTTGTGGCAAGATTCGCAGGCCACATAGCGATGGGCTCCAGTCAGTCTAAATCCGGTAGTGTTGTGTTTGAAATTTACCGGGCTCCATGCCGTTTGATTATGGCAATCGACGCATTCCAATCCCATTTGCCCTAAATGAATATCGTTCTTCTCATGGCAGCCCGCACAAACAATACCCGAGCCTTGAAGTTGCGTGTCGGTCGCGTGACAGTCAGTACAATTTAACAGGTCATGAGTTCCGCTCAATTTAAAGTAGCCGAGATCATGTACCTGTTCGCCGTACTCGACTTCGAAGGAGGAGGTGTTGTGGCAAGTAGCGCAAGAAGTACCAAACTTTCCTTTGTGGATATCTGAATGGCAGTTGTTGCAAGAGTTCGCTCGATCGGCGCCGGGTAGTACTTTGACTTTATACACGCCTTCTAAATGTTGAGCGTGACATTTTTGGCACGAAAGTTCGGCATGTCTTCCATCAAGAACAAAGCCGCCGTACTCTTGATGCTTGAATCCTTTCACAAGGTTGAAGCTCTCAGTGACGTGGCAATTTTGGCATTCGTTTGGCATCGAATCCCCATGAGGATCAGCATGGCACATTTGACAATTTGGCTTTTCATTGCTGGCCGGCATATTTTTAAAAACTTGGTCCACATGGCAAGAAAGGCAGGCGACCTCTCGGTGCTCTCCCGTTAAATTAAAGTTGGTATTCTTGTTGTGATCGAACTGTATCCAAGAAAAATCCGTAGTGACGTGGCAAAAACTACAGCTCTTGTCGATTTGTCGCTCGGGATGCACATTTCGGTGGCAATCTGAACACTCCGCACTGGGAAGCTGTTCGTACTGACCAGAGAAATGACATTTCTGGCAATCAATGACTTGGTGCTTTCCGTCGAGTGGGAATTTGGTTTGGTTGTGCTGAGCTAGATTATAGGTCGAATTTGTAAAGCGCAAATTTTCTGAATGGCAGTCCGTGCACTTTTGATCTTTAAATTGATCGCCATGAGCTTTGCCGTGACAGTCAGAGCATTCGTCGAAGGCACTCGAGCCCTCTTTGAAAGTAAAAGTTCCGTCCACATTATAATGACACGATTCGCAAGTGACTGCTTCGTGATATCCTTTGAGCGGAAACTTGGTTTTGCCGTGGTCAAAGTTTATTGAGGCTTTCTTGCCTGACTTAGAATCCTTAGTTTGAGACTTCGTTAGTTGTAAATCGCTCCAGTCTCGATAGACGCTATGGCAAGTCTGGCACTCGGTGCCGTACTTGCCTTCGTGAATATCGTAGTGACAGTCCGTACATTGCTTGAAATCTAGAGGCGCAAAGGTTGTAACCCGTTTCATTTTCTCATCGGGCTGGTGACATTCGGCGCAGGCAACTTTTTCGTGACGCCCTTCAAGGCGATAATCGGTTTGCTTATTGTGATTGAAGGGCATTCGCTTGGTTAAGGCCTTCCAACTTTCTATTCCTGACGAATGGCAATCGGTACATTGGGTCCATTTACTTTCTTTGCTTTCATGCTCGTAGACGTTCGAGTGACACGAGTAACAGTTGGGGGGAGTCTCAAACAAGTAAGACGTGGTCGTACTGCTGGCTCCGGTTTTGTAATGCTTTCGTTTTTCAGTGTGACAATCTAAACATTCTACTTCGGCATGGGCTCCGCGAAGTTCCCATCCGGTATCTTCATCGTGATCAAAAGCCTTCATTTTTTGTTTAGGCTTTTTCATCAAGCCGTATTCGTAGCCCTGTACCCAGTTTTTAGGAAAGAGTGAGTGGTTTTTGCCTTGATGTTCGTTATGGCAAAGAGCGCAATCTTTTTTGTCTTTGTGAAAGCCTCGTCCGGCATCGACACGCGCCTTAATATCAGCATGGCAGCTCATGCATTTTGGATGAACGACTTCACCACCGAGGCGATTGTTGTGACATTCAATACAGCCACTTACTTTGTCCCATTCTTGATGATGTTTGGTGAGGGTGCCCGGAGAATTCGTAATCAAATTTTTTAAGAAATCTTGAGCTTCTAAAGAGCAACAAAGGGAAAAGCTGAGCATCAAAGTTATAAAAAACCAGGATCTCTTTGGCAGATCATAATGACTATCCCTTGGCCAAAATTGCTTCAGCCAAAATCCCCTTCGCATACCCCTTGTAATTTATCGATATCAAGAGGGATTGTCTTTTAAGAAATCGGTCAATTCTCTGTCTTTTTTTCTAATGCGGCGAAATTTGCTCGCACTGCGGGAACGACTTTGTAAATCGACTCACAAAGCTCACGACGAAAAGCGCTATAAGTATAGTTCGGTCTCCCCTTCAGCAGGCGCTCGATCGACTTCCAATGATCTCGATTAATATCGAGACTCAAATAGGGAACTGCGTCTTCTTCTCGGTTCCAAGTCACTCTTAGTTTTGCTTTAGGATCGACGCCTGCTGGCGGTGGAGCGGGCGAATGGTCCCAGTGGGGACTGCTGGGCTTGTTTTTGTAGATTAAGGCAAAAAATACAAAACGAATGGTTTGCAGATCCGAAAAGCTTTTAAAGGCGACCGAAGCCGGAAGATCCGAGGCTTGAGACCGAATGGCAGCTCTGCCAAAGAGAAAACTATGCATAAATCGACAATAGAGACGACGATCAGGAATCGCATTTTTAGTAACGCTTAAATCCTCGTACCAATTCGACACCACCAGTCGTTTCTTGCCACCCTCTAGATCTTGAAGTTCTATTTTTTCGAGTCGGCTTTGAAACTCGGGCCGAAGTGGGGTGAGGCCCCAAAGCTCCTCTAGGTCTCTAAATGAGCTTGCCGATAGAGTTGTCGACTGCGGCAAGCAGATACTTGCCAACAAAACTGCCATCATCGCCAGGCGCCATTTTTCTCTCACCCTTCGAGCTTACTGTTTCGATCTTTGCCTTTCAACCTATCAAATTCGAGTTGAATGTTCTGAAACGATTTTCGTAATGCAATAAGGTGATCTTCAAGTTTCCAAAGAGATTCTAATTGCTGCAGATCTCGCTCTTCCATGACGTCAAAGAGCTCTTCACGAAGCGAGTTGAGGTCGGAGCTGATTTGAGATTCTAAAATTTTCGTAGAATTCATTGAATTCCTTTCTTTGATTTTGAGTGGGACGGTCAATTTGATGCCAACGACACCAAGCGGCAAAAAATTCGAGCCAACGAATACGCTTTCGGGGGTGGAGATCTCCCGGGGGTTTAATATCTTCAAATTGAGGGGGCGATTTTTCTAAGGCGCGTTCAATTCTTTGACGAAGGGAGTGTACTTTAAAGTCTGGATGCATGTCGTGATCTTCAAACGTCCACCAAGTATGGATGTGAAAGCGATCAAGGAGCGGACCCGAGAGCTTGTTTCGGTAAGATTGAAAGCGATTGGTTGAGCATTCACAAACCTTTCGAGTCTGAAAGTACCCGCAGGGACATGGATTCATCGTAGCGAGAAGTTGAAAATCTGCTGCGAGTTCGGCCGAGATTCCTTTTCTAAAAATACTAATCTTTTTGTCTTCGAGTGGTTCACGAAGACCTTCAATCACAGGACGGTGAAACTCTAATAGCTCATCGAGAAAGAGAACGCCTCGATGAGCGCGAGTGATCGCTCCAGGGTCAATACGATTGCTGCCGCCCCCGACAATCGCTTGAGTCGAGGTGGTATGATGCGGGGATTCAAAGGGGGGATCGAATAATGGCGTGCCGGAGGCGAAGGGTGCGATCTTTAGTCTTCCAAGCCAAGTTTCAGGCGAAAAGCGTGGTAAAATATCTTTATAAGCTTGGCACCAGGTGCTCTTTCCGACTCCTGGAGGTCCTTCAACCAGAAGATGAAGGCGGCCGATGGCCGCAAGCGAAAAAAGTAGAAATTGCTCATAACTTCCGCGAAGTTCTTCCCACCGAAATCGTTGGTTAGAGTTCGAAGGCGCCGTGATCGGAGCTTTAAGGCAATCACGATCCGAGAAAATCTTCGACACATGGTCCAAATCTCTTACTGGATTTTTTATCCAAGGTAGAATGCTCCCGATCGATTCTTTGCCTTGCATTTCTACGTTTAGATTCAGCTCTGCGTTGGCAGATTGATCTGCAAATAAAATATGCGAAAATGGTGATTCTAGTTTTTGAACCGACCCATCCAGATGGAGCCCTCCCCAATAATATTCTTTCACGTTTTCGCGGGGTGGAAGTTGTCCCATAGACTTCAGAACTCCCACCAAAAGAGGAAGATCGAAGTGTCCGCCTTCTTTGGGCACGGAAGACGGATGGAGATTTACCAAGACCTTTTGTTTAGAAAGATGAATGCCAAGAAAGTGTAGAGCGCTTAAAATTCGATCGCGGCCTTCTTTGATTACGTTTTCTGGTAGTCCGATAATGTCGAAACGAGGCAGCCCCGAGCGAATTAGAACTTGGATTTCAACTTCAATCAAAGATCCACGTGACCAACAAGTCGTGTAGGTTCGACTCCATCCTGAATTCATACCGATCGATGTTTGCAAACGAGAGGCCCAACTCGATCGGCTCGAGAAGATTCTTTAAATACGAAATAGGCTTCGAAGAAAAGGGAAGGGGCCCGGCCTTTCGACCGAACCCCACGGGTCCATTCACTCACAGAGAAATTTTATCGGGCACGTTCTCCACGAACGTCCTTTATTAATTCACATCACCAAAAGAGAGCGTTTACATTCCTCCAGCGTTAGAAACTAATCCATAGGTGGCCATAGTTGCTAATATATCGCCAAAGTCGTCTTTCGCAGTTCCGACGGCTGAGGTGTCACAGCCATCGGCAGAAGTCGATTTTGAATCTGGCTTCTGACTTAAAGAAGCAATTGCTTGCTGCTGCTGACGAGCGGTAATTAAAGTTGTTAACATCATAAACGATTGCATCATTGCTTTAGACTTTTCAGACTTCTCACTGCGGTCGTTAATAGCTTTTTGGCGAGCCATTCTTTCGGCAGTCTCCATTTTCGCTTTCTCGAAATCTAAGATTGCTTTTAGCTCTTCAGTCGTTGCTTTAGACTCTTCTTCTTTCTTAGAGGCTTTGGCTCCACTCGAGCCGGCCGCCGCGTCGGATTGGCGGCTTGCCCGACCTGCTGGAGTTTCTTTTGCCTGATCGTTTAGATTGTCGGTCATTGGGTTTGAAGCATTTTGCTTGGCGTCCCCTTTGTAAACCGCCGGAGCTCGATTTTTCTTCGAAGTTTCGGTGCCTGTCAGTTGAGCGCTTTCTTCTTTTCCGGCGCTACAAGCGGCGAGTCCAAAAGCTAAGAAGCTTAATTTAAAGAGCGCGTAGAATGAGTGTTTCATGTGGCATCTCCTTCTTTATCTCTGAGCGATTTGAATCGTTTTAAAACATTTTTTAAAGCTTTTTCTAAAGCGGGATAAGATGGATCGTTCAATGCCAAAGCTTCTGCCTTTAGATCTCTGTCCAAACCACTCAGCGGTGAATCTTTTGCAACAGACCCGATTTGATCAATGAATTGCTGAGCGGTCTCCTCGGTAGCGGGAGCGAGCTCGATCTCCAAAGCCGGCGTGTTGTTTGAAGAAGCCGGACCATCTGGGCCAATCATCGAGACACTACCA